>Ga0247742_10000763_pt1 | contig 24666 bp, 25 predicted proteins | sample UWRJL208509C2_FD_180944 | JGI IMG/M metagenome (GOLD analysis project Ga0247742, IMG submission 180944) | Plant litter microbial communities from Arlington Agricultural Research Station in Wisconsin, United States - UWRJ-L208-509C-2 | ecosystem: Environmental > Terrestrial > Plant litter >... | reverse complement strand
AGTCGCTGGTTGGGCACCGGGCGTTACCCGAGTGCAGGCGGTCCGCTGAACCCGTTCGACCCGGACAGCACACCCTTCGCCGAGCCACCCAATGACCGCAATTACACCCGTGACTACAACCCCAACGACCAGAAGCAATACGGCGTGTACGGCAGCCTTCGCCTGCAATTGGCAGAGCCGTTGCATCTGATCCTGGGCGCACGGGTGCAGCGCTATAAATTCGAGCAGACCTACCAGACGCGGGTCGGCAGCACATGGACCACGCAGTCGACCATCAACATGCGCGAGCCGACCAAGGTCACGCCGTACGGTGGCCTGGTCTATGACTTGAGCGATGAATGGTCGGTCTACGGCAGCTACTCGGAAATCTACAAGCCACAAGTCAGCCTGCTGCAGGGGCCGCTGCCGGGCTCATCAATGGACGCGATGGAAGGCAAGACCTACGAAACCGGGTTGAAGGGCGAGTTGTTCGGCGGCGCGGTCAACACCAATATCGCGCTGTACTACACCAAGCGCGAGAATCAGGGCGTGCGCGACCCCGCTTACCCGATCAATGATTACGCGTTCTCCGGAAGCTGCTGCTGGCTGGATCAGGGAGAAGTCGTGAGCAAGGGCGTGGACATGGAAATCTCCGGCGAAGTCCTGCCCGACTGGATGCTGATGGCCGGTTACACCTACAACAACAACCGCAACAGAAACGCCCAGGCCCCCATCAGTACACAGACGCCCAAGCATCTGTTCAAAATGTTCTCGACCTATCGCCTGCCCGGCGTGCTCGCTGACTTCAAGATTGGCGGCGGCGTCAACCTGCAAAGCTCCAACTACTACAGCGGGACAGTCACCTCCAACGGTGTCAGCAATGCCTACGACTTCACCCAGGCGGGCTACGCCGTGTGGAACGCCCTGGCGGAGTACCGGGTAGACGAGCACTGGACCGTCACCTACAACGCCAACAACATCTTCGACAAAAACTACTACGCCACGGTCGGCTCTACGTCCGCGACCAACTGGTACGGCGACCCACGCAACCACATGCTCACGTTGCGCGGCACCTTCTGGTAGGACGCCACGGTACGCATGAACAGGGGAAGCCAGCTGGCTTCCCCTGTTTTGCAGGTTGGGGCAGCGAACTTGCCCGCAGAAGTACGGCGTGCGGGTTTTATCTGGAGCCCGGCGAAGCTGCGATCATCCAGAGCGCTTCACTGGAAGTCACCTTGCTCGACACCCTTTACAACGGCAAGCACCTGGCCGTGGTCGACAGCTCCATCGAAGCGCACATGCTCGATCTGCTGATCTACCGCCTGGACGACAAGCTGGCGCCGAGCGAAGGCGATCACACCTACATGGTCTGCGGCAAATCCTGTCTGGCCGGGGATATCTTTGGCGAGTATCAGTTTGCAAAACCTTTGGCCATCGGCGACCGCCTGTCCTTCGTGGACGCGGCGGGTTACACCATGGTCAAGAAGAACTGGTTCAACAGCCTGAAAATGCCGTCCATCGCAGTGAAAGGTATCAGCGCGCGCTGAAGTCTATGACCACACGCGACTGCACATCACCGCGCTCAAGCTGCTCGAAGATTTCGTTGATGTCCGACAAAGGCCGCACCTCGGTGTCGGCTTTGACCTTGCCGCCTGCCGCGAAGGCCAAGGCCTCGGCCATGTCCTGGCGGTTGCCGACAAACGATCCTCGGACCGTAATGCAATTGGCAACAACGTCGAACAGCGGCACCGGGAACTCGCCTGGCGGTAACCCCACCAACACGCAGGTGCCGAGTTTTCGCGTCATGCCAACGCCTTGCTTGAATGCACTGAGCGAGGGCGCAGTAATCAACACGCCGTGAGCGCCGCCGCCGGTGATATTCATAACGGCTTGAACCGGGTCTCCCTCCCGCGCATTCACTACCGCCTCGGCACCGAGTTTGCTTGCATGGGCCAGCTTGCGCTCATCGATGTCCACAGCGCACACGCGCAACCCCATGGCCTTGGCATACTGCACCGCCAAGTGGCCCAGCCCGCCTACACCGGAAATCACAATCCATTGCCCCGGCCTGACATCGGCCTCCTTGATCCCCTTGTACGTGGTGATGCCCGCGCAAATGATTGGCGCCGCTTCAAGCGGATCAAGACCTGCCGGGATATGAGCGACGTAATTGGGGTCGGCCAGGATGTATTCGGCAAACCCGCCATTTTGCGTGTAGCCCCCAAATTGAGCGCTGGCGCAGACCGTTTCCCAGGCACTGAGGCAGTATTCGCAATGACCACACGCCGAATAAAGCCAGGGCACACCGACGCGTTCGCCCTCGCGCACGCTTGTCACGCCAGCACCTAATGCCACGACGATGCCAATCCCTTCATGTCCCGGAATGAAGGGCGGTGTCGGCTTCAATGGCCAGTCGCCCCGGGCGGCGTGCAGATCGGTGTGGCACACCCCGCATGCTTCGGTTTTGACCAGGATCTGTCCGGGCCCCGGCGTGGGGATATCACAGTCGCGCAGCACCAAGGGTTTGCCGAACGCTTCGACGACGGCCGCCTGCATCTTGCCTTTCATGAGCTGTACCTTTGCGTTGAATGAAGATTGGCTGACATCTGGCCCGAATCACGCAGCCGGAGATGACGCATTAGCCCGCCCGTCGTACGTCGGGGGTGACGGCCACGGAACGTTTGCGTCCGCCGATGGAACAGGACGAATTGCGCAAGCCCGCCATGCTCGCGGGCCAGATACATAATCGGTGCCAGACACAACGGCTGATGCAACGGCGCCGCGCGGCCAAGCGCCTGCATCTCGGTCATCAGTGCGGCATCAACGGGCGCGGCAACCTCGCTGCGGTTGCCGCCATGGACGATCCGGTGAGCGGCGGCGCAAAGCTGCCCATCGGTGTGACGCTCAATCCAGTCCATCAGGTTGAACAACGTACCGCTGTCGGGCGACGCCTCATTGCGCGGCCAATCCTCGCGCTTCTGCGCTGAGCTGCCGGTATGTTGAAAGACCAGTCTTTCGGTGTCCGTGTGGACTTCAAAGCTGCCGTTGCCGATGCACTGAAGCCGGGGCTCGGTCTGTGGCGTAGCGTCATACAGGGAAAACTTGATGCTAGATGAGCCAGCATTGAGCACCAGCAGCACAGGGCGGGATTGATCAGTCATAGGCACTCCATGAAGGCGCTCGATCTGTATGAGCGTGGCCTCGGTCAACACGAGCCAACCGGCGGTCAGTCTGATCGTCCCCGCGCTGGCGGTATTGATCTGGATCAGAAAGCTATGACCTACCGAGAGGGAAACCCACAGGAAACCAGGTCGCTGAACGCTTCCCTCCTTGCTTACGCACACTCAATCGCGGGGATTTACCTCTATTGCGTCACCCTTTTTGTTGATACAGCCCCGCTCATCCACATTTGAAATGCCCGCTATCACTGACCTCCTCGCGCGCCTATGCTCAATTGAATAAGGAGATATCCATGACAGCCCATTTGGCCGCCATTCCCGGTTTGTTGCTCAAGGCCGAGTGTTCCAACTGCAGCGTCAGTGAGCTGTGCCTTTCCGTGGGGATGAGCGTCACCGACAGTGATCGTTTGTCTGCAATCATTCCTCAACGCATAAAGATAAAAAAAGGCGCAGCGCTCTATCACGCCGGTGATCCTCTGCGTTCGCTGTATGCCGTGCGCTTCGGCTTTTTCAAAACCACGATCTCTTCGCAGGACGGGCGCGATCAGTTGACCGGATTTCAAATGTCCGGGGATTTGCTGGGCTGTGACGCGATCAGCAATGACCGCCATGTGTGTGACGCCATTGCCCTGGAGGACAGCGAGGTCTGCCCTCTCCACTTTACCCAGTTGGAGCGGCTGTCTCGGGAGCTGCCTTCGCTGCAACACAATCTGAATCGCGTACTGAGCCAGGAGATTGTGCGCGACCATGAGATGTTGCTGCTGATGGGCAATCTGAATGCCGAGGAACGCATGGCTGCGTTCCTGCTCAATCTGTCGGGCCGTATGGCCGCCCGTGGGTACTCGCATACCGCGTTCGTGCTGCGCATGACTCGGGAAGACATCGGCTCTTATCTCGGATTGCGTCTGGAAACGATCTGTCGCGCCATCGCTCAGCTGCGCGATCAAGGCATTGTCAGGATCTCCGGCCGTGCGGTGGAAATCCTCGACCTCACGCGCCTGCGCGCCCTGATCAACGGCTGCGGGCACGGCCCGAAAACGCTTTGAAAGTCAGCCTGCAATCCTGAGTGTGCCGGCCTTGATCACCAGCACGCTGCAAGGCGCATGCATCAGCAGGTTTTCGGCGGTGTCGCCCATGACTTTCTGAACGCCGTGTATCGGCAATGTCCCCATCACCAGCAGATCAATATCATTTTGCCGGGCGAAGGCTTCAAGGGTCGTTCGCGGCGTGCCGGTCAAGAAATGCTGATGATTGCCTGCAATGCCATGCTGCGTACACAACAGCGCAAACGCTTCTTCATGGGCATCGCTTAACGCTTCCTGGAACCCGCTCTCGACCGGCTGCGCGCCAAAAGCGCTTGCGCCGCTCGCGTATATCGCCGCCCAGTCGTACACGTACACCACGTGCAGGGTTGCCTGGCATTGTTGCGCCAGGCGAGACGCGGTGTTCAGCAGAGTGTCGTTCAGCCGCAACTCGGCATCGTTGGAGCGATAGAGATTGACCGCCGCCAGAATCTTGCGGGGCAACGGATGGGTGGAGCTGGTAACGAACTGGATCGGGCACACACACTGTCGCAGCAAGTGCCAATCCAGCGGCGTCGAGAACAGGCGCTTGAGCGAAGGCTCGTGATGGATGTCTTTGATGACCATGACGGGGGCGATGGCTCGGACGTAGTCATGCAGGTCGTGATAGACATCACCCGACCACATCAGCTGCATGCAGACATCGAGCCCGGCATCACGCTCTTGCTCGATTTGCGACTCAAGCCACCGACGATGAGCGTGCAGATAACCGTCGCGCAGCGTCGACAAAGCGTCAGGGCTGAAGAAGCCCATGACTTCCAGTGTGTTGACGTAATCGACGGCGACGATACGCAGTCCCGCACCGCTCGCCTTCGCGAGTGCAATCGCCCGTTCGAAAGCCGGCGTGCGCTCCTGCCGGGGGGATGCAATCAATAAAAGGCACGGTGAGTCTGTCACGGAGACCTCGATAATCGTCGCACGTGTAGATCAGCGAACAGTTGCTCGTGATCCTATGTCCCACGGCGCGGGCTATTTGCCGTGCACACAGTGTGAGCACTCATGGCGGGGCGAACCTGATGTAGATCATAAGTTGGCGTGCCCCGGTGCTCGCCGTCCTGACATTTATCAAGCCGGACAGATATCGGTCGATGCACATTAAGGCTTTTGGAGCCGCTTATGATCGCTGTCACATTCATCAACATCGTGATCATCACCACGGCGGTCATCGTTCATTACGAATGCCTGTTGCGTCTGAATCTGCTGATGCCCAGACTCAACCTCTGGCACCGGTTCCGCATGGTCTTCGGGGTGTTGGGTGCTCTCATCGCCCACGCCATCGAAGTCTGGATATTTGCGCTGGGGTATTACTGGATGAACCGCTCGCAGTCGCTTGGGCACCTGACCGGCAACTTCGATGGCAGCTTCATGGACGCGGTGTATTTCTCATTCACGACCTTCACCACCCTGGGTTTTGGCGACATCAGCCCGACCGGCCCCCTGAAGTATCTGACAGGGCTGGAGGCGCTGACAGGTCTGGTGCTGATCACCTGGACCGCATCATTTCTGTTCATTGAAATGCAGCGATATTGGCGCACCGATACGCCGATCCCTCACGGGCCTAAGGCCCGTTCGCCGGGAAAACCAACAAGCGGCAGCCTTTAAGCGTCTTTCACTGACAAAGCTCAATGTTTGCTTCTCCAGCAGGCGCGCAATGATCAGATCGCGGCCTGAGTCATCCGGTCGCGCCTATCCCGCCACCAAGAGCAATGATCATGAGAGACCTGATACTACGCAGACAGATTCTGGATGAGCTTGAGTTCGTGCCGCACATCGACGCGGCCGCCATTGGCGTGAGCATCGAGGACGGGGTGGTGGTGCTTTCAGGCCATGTGCGGACCTACGCCGAATAAATCGCTGCCGAACACGCGGTCAAAAGCGTCAAGGGCGTGCGTGCCGTGGCAGAAGAACTGGAAGTGCGGGCGGGCAGTACACGCACGCGGCTGTCTGGGCAGCGATGGCGTTCGCGCAATTGGGCGATACCGCCAAAGCCTGGGAGTTGCTGCGCCTGATCAACCCCGCCGACCCGCAAAATAACGTGAGGATAGACACGTATAAAGTCGAGCCCTACGTGATAGCCGCCGACGTCTACGGCACAGTTCCCCATGCCGGACGCGGCGGCTGGACATGGTACACAGGCTCGGCCGGATGGATGTATCGCCTGATCGTCGAGTCATTGCTGGGCCTGCGGCGCAAAGGTGATGTGCTGAGCATCGAGCCGTTGATCCCCGAAGGCTGGCCTGGCTTCACCCTGAGTTATCGATTCGGCGCGACGCAGTACCATTTCGACGTCCGCCAAGGCGTCTCGATGGACACCGCAGTGACACTCGACGGCAAACCCATCGAAGGCGGCGCGTTGACGCTGATTGATGACGGTGTCGAGCGCCGGGTTAGCGTCGAATGTCGCGCAGCCGTAAGCGGGCCACAGGCGCTTGAATATGCGAGAGCAGTTGATGACTAGACTGCGACCGCACCCTGATCGGCTAGGGAGCCGGCAACGAAGTGTTGGTCGGCATCGCCCTGTTCGCGGGGGTGAATGCACATCCTGCCGCCCAGTGGTTTAGGGTGCAGGCATCAACATCACTTGATCGACCAGCAATTATGCCGCTGGCTGCTATGGTCTATGGACCGCTTGCGGCCATGAGGAGAACCTGGCCTGTATCCTCTCCCTGTGCCGACTACTCGAATGGCACGACAAATGGACAGCCCTATGTTGCGAAGCCTGCAAGACCTTGAGGATTACACCATCGGCGCCGTTGACGGTGATGTCGGTGAGCTCAAAGACCTCTACTTCGATGATGCCGCGTGGGTCATTCGCTACCTTTTGGTTGAGACCGGCTCCTGGCTTTCCAGCCGTAAAGTGCTGATCTCCCCGCGCTCCATTCAGCAGCCAGAATGGGGATCGCACAACTTACCGGTGAGCGTTGACAAGCAGCACATCGAAAACAGCCCCCCCATCGATACCGACCAACCCATATATCGGCATCATGAGATACAGCACCTCAGTTACTACGGCTATTCCAGCTACTGGAGTGAGCCGGGAGGATTGCCGCAACAGGGCGCCGACGACGAGCGTCAGGCGCTCCAGGAGCAGACAAAACAAACCCCGTTGCCCCCGCAAGACAACGATCTGCGCTTGCGCAGTTGCAAAGCGATCATCGGCTACCACATCAAGGCCCTGGACGGCGAGATCGGCCACGTTGAGAGCGTGCTGATCAATGAGGACACGTGGGCGGTTCAATATCTGGTGGTCAACACCAGCAACTGGTGGCTGGGACACTGCGTGCTGATTGCGCCTGAGTGGATCGACGAGGTGTCGTGGCACGACAAAACCATTTCGCTGGACCTCGAGCGCGCGGCGGTCAGGGCCTCTCCTGCTTATGAACCTTCGGAGCAGTTGAGCCGTGACGGGGAGCAGAGCCTGTATGACCACTATGAGCGGGTCGGGTATTGGCACCGTGACGCCCCGGTAAAACGTAAGTCATAACGTCGCACCCCTGCCCGTCAGTCACTCATTGATCTAGATCAGACTGCCCACTACGCACCTTTCCATTCTCCGATCTGCAAAGGGGGTTGCAGTGGGTGATGCAGCTGTCGCCTTCGACCCATTTTGTCAGCCTTGGCGCTGCCATCTTGTTCCGCAACGCCGGGCTCACTCTGGTTTGGCCGGATTTGCTGGCACTCCGCGAGCTCGCATCCTCAGCAAAGCCCGTTCTAGACGCTCTCGCGCCCGGCAAATGTCGAGACATCTGCGCTGTTAATGATCTTTGTCAATGTCAGGAGATAAAAGTCGAGCACCATCGGGCCCTGTGAATTCACGAACGTTTGCCCGCGTGCAGGCGACGACGCTGAAGTCACTGTTGCTCGATTGGACAGCCACTTTTTTGCCAGCCATTAATTGATTTCCCCCTGACGCAGCCAGATCGGTCGCTATCGATCGACGTCTACGCCATTCCCCTCATTCAAGAGCAGGATTTCATGGCACTTCATAAAACCGTAGAGATTCAAGATCAAGCCATCGAAGACGTTTACTCGAGCGGCTCCTCCCAGCACACGCTGCCCAAGTACCGGCTCCCAGACCAGTCAATCACGCCGTCATCCGCCTATAACCTGGTGCGCGACGAGTTGCTGCTCGATGGCAACTCCCGACAAAACCTGGCGACGTTCTGCACCACATGGGTTGAGCCGGAAGTGAAGCAGTTGATGGCCGATGCCCTCGACAAAAACATGATCGACAAGGACGAGTACCCGCAAACGGCGGAGATCGAAAACCGCTGTGTACACATCATTGCGGACCTGTGGCACGCGCCCAAGTCTTGGCAAACGGTGGGCTGTTCGACTACCGGGTCCAGCGAGGCCGCGATGCTCGGCGGTCTGGCCCTGAAATGGAGCTGGAAGAAACGCAGGGAAGCGGCTGGTCTGCCCGCCAACAAACCCAACTTTGTGTGCGGCCCGGTGCAGATTTGCTGGAAGAAGTTTGCCCGGTACTTTGATGTGGAAATCCGTGAGGTGCCGCTGCGTGGCAACGCGTTGGGACTGCTGCCGGCCGACCTGCGTGAATATTGCGACGAGAACACCATCGGGGTCGTAGCCACTCTGGGCGTGACTTTCACCGGCATCTATGAACCCGTCGCTGCCCTCGCTGCAGAGTTGGACGCGATGCAACGCGACCTCGGCCTGGATATCCCGATCCATGTTGACGCCGCCAGCGGTGGCTTTATTGCACCGTTTATCCAGCAAGATCTTGAATGGGATTTCGTGATCGAGCGCGTCAAATCCATCAACGCGTCAGGCCACAAATATGGCTTGGCGCCGCTGGGCGTGGGCTGGGTCATCTGGCGCTCCACTGATGACTTGCCAGAAGAGCTAATCTTTTACGTGGATTACCTGGGCGGCAATATGGCGACCTTCGCGCTGAATTTCAGCCGACCAGGCGGTGAAATCATTGCGCAGTACTACAACTTTCTGCGGCTTGGACGCGACGGTTACACGCGCATTCAGCAGGCCTGTTCCGATACGGCTCAGTGGTTGGCGGCAGAAATCCTGAAGTTCCCCTCACTAGAACTGGTGTACGACGGGAAGGACGGCCTGCCAGCGGTTTGCTACAAGCTCAAGGACGGCATTGACCATGGTTTTACCCTCTATGACCTGTCAGAGCGTGTACACATGCGTGGCTGGCAGATCGCCTCGTATCCCCTGCCGTCTGACCGCCAGAACATCGTGGTGCAGCGGGTTTTGGTGCGGCATGGCGTAAGTCGCGACCTGGTTGCACTGCTGCTCGATGACCTGCGCAAAGCGCTGGCTTACCTGCAAAAGAACCGGGTCGAGCACTCTGACGCGGGGCCAAGCTTCAGTCATGGCGCTATCGCGGCTCCAGTCATCCCGGCCGACACTCCGAACGTCGCCTGAGCGCAAACCTTACTCACCGGGTCTTGAGGCCCGGTGCCTTAGCGTTAACAGCCGGGTGCGAATCGACGTGACTGCTTTCTTTACCTTCCTGCAACACAATCCATACATTCTTCTTTTCCTGGTCGTTGGCCTGTCCGTCTGGGTGGGCCGAGGCACGATTAAGGGTTATGGGCTAGGCGCGGTCGCGGGGGCGATTGTCATCGGCTGCGCCATCGCCACTTGGGCGTCGTACTACGGCGTGCATTTCGAGCTGGATAACTTCACCAAGAGCCTGTTTTATTACTTGTTCATGTACGGGGTCGGCCTGCGCGTAGGGCCTTCGTTTATCAATAGCCTGAAGGGTGATGGCCTGAAGTTCACGTTCCTGGCCATTCTCTCGTCGTTTCTGGGACTCGGCATCGTAGTGCTCGGTGTTCGACTGCTGGCCCTTCCCGTGGGTGCTGCGGGCGGCATTCTCGCCGGTTCACAAACCATGTCTGCCGCCATTGGCTCGGCCGAACAGGCGATCACCTCGGGCGTGGTCCCCCTGCCGCCCGGCACAACGGCGGCGGCCGCGACAGCAATGATCGCGTTGTCCTACGGCATCACTTATATCTGGGGAACGGTCGGCATCATCCTGATCTGTAAATACCTGCCGCGCTGGTGGCGCGTCGATGCGCGCAAGGCGGCCAAAGATTATGAGATCGAGCACGGCGTGCCCAATGTCGACGATGCAGGGCTCAGCGGTTATCGGCCCTTCGATCTGCGCGCCTACCGATTGGAGAACAAGGAGTTGGCGGGCCAAAGCATCGCGCAATTTCGCGAGCGGTTCGCGCTGTACCAGATCGAGAATGTGGAGCGGGCTGATCAGTTGCTTGGCGCTGATCCAACGTTGGTCCTGCAACTGGGCGACGTAATTGCCCTTGGCGGCAGCCTTGACGCACTGACCGATCACATGGGTCTTATCGGCCCTGAAGTACCAGACGCCCGGGCGCTGAATATACCGCTGGATGAGGCCGTCATTCTGGTCACTCACCACGACGCCATAGGCAAGGCGCTCAAGGATTTCAGCCAGTCGCCGATTGCGGGACAAGTGCAGTTGGTGGGCATTGAGCGTGGCGGCGCGCCAATCCCCGTTGGCCTGGAAACACGCTTGCAGCGACTGGATGTCATGCACCTGATCGGTCTGCGCAGCGCCATCGACAAAGCCACCGCGCTGCTGGGCAAAGTGGCTCGGCCAAGTACCGCGACGGACCTGCTGACGCTGTCACTGGGCATGATACTTGGCCTGTTGATCGGCCTGATTCAAGTGCCGGCATTCGGTGCAGCGGTTGGCCTGGGCAACGCTGGCGGGTTATTGGTCTCGGGGATTATCGTTTCGTCGCTGGTGTCGCGCGTTCGATTCTTCGGCAACACACCGAACGCTGCGCGCAACATCCTCGAAGACATGGGACTGATTTTCTTCGTCGCGATCGTCGGCGTGAATGCAGGGGCCAATCTTGTGTCGCAAATCAGCGCAATCATCGCGCTAAAGATCTTCGTACTGGGCTTCGTCGCCTGCACGATTCCGCCGTTTATCGTCTGGGCGGTGGGTTTTCATATCTTCAAAATCAACCCGGCAATCCTTATGGGCGGCGTGGCTGGCGCCCGCAGCCATTCCGGACCAGCACGTGAAGCCGCAAAAGAAATCGACAGCACCGTGCCGTGGATTGGCTTCCCGGTGGCGTATGCCGTGTCCGGGATCTTGCTGACGGTCTTCGGATACTTCGCGATGATTTTGGTTTAGCAGTAATAGAAAGGGCTGGCGATGCATGAGCAGTGTCGCCAGATGGGCTAGCAACCGCGTGGAGATTTGAATGGCACGCAAAACGCCTTCGCTGCGTGGATAAGCGCTGAGCACTACAACGGACGGAAGAACCGTAGCGTTCAGAATGAAATCGCCTCGCCTCGTCCCAATCAAAAATCGACCAAAAAAAAGCCCCGATCCGCAGATCAGGGCTATTTCTTTGGTACAAGGCGGCGGTGCAAACCCGCTTTGCCCAACCCTCACAACCTATTGGTTTATGACGGCTTTCAATTATGGCGGAGAGATAGGGATTTGAACCCTAGGTACTGTCGCCAGTACAACGGATTTCGAATCCGTCCCGTTCGGCCACTCCGGCATCTCTCCAACGGCGCGCATCATAACAGCTCAGTTGCAGAACGCGAACCCCTTTTTGAGAATTTTTCGCGTGCTATCAGATGCTTGCGTCACCTTCCCGGCTTTAGAGCGGCACGCCGAGACGATGGGCGACTTCTTCGTATGCTTCGATGACATCACCGAGGCCCTGACGGAAGCGGTCCTTGTCCATTTTCTTCTTGGTGTCCTTGTCCCACAGGCGGCAGCCATCAGGGCTGAACTCATCACCCAGCACGATGGAGCCGTCGCTGAACACGCCGAATTCAAGCTTGAAGTCGACCAGCAGCAGGCCAGCGTCGTCGAACAGCTTGGTCAGCACTTCATTGACCTTCAGCGACAACTCTTTCATGCGAACGAGCTGTTCAGCGGTGCCCCAACCGAACGCCACTACGTGGGATTCGTTGATGAACGGGTCGCCTTTGGCGTCGTCTTTCAGGAACAGTTCGAAGGTGTACGGATTGAGCTTTTGACCCTCTTCGATGCCCAGACGCTTGACCAGGCTGCCTGCGGCGTAGTTACGCACGACGCATTCGACGGGAATCATGTCGAGCTTTTTGACCAGCACTTCGTTATCAGCCAGCAACTTGTCGAACTGAGTCGGAATGCCCGCCTCTTCCAGCTTCTGCATGATGAACGCGTTGAACTTGTTGTTCACCATGCCTTTACGATCAAGCTGTTCAATGCGCTTGCCGTCGAATGCCGAGGTGTCATTGCGAAACAGCAGGATCAAGCGGTCAGCGTCGTCAGTGGTGTAAACCGACTTGGCTTTGCCGCGGTAGAGTTCTTCACGTTTTTCCATGATGGGCTCCGCTTGCTAAAGAGTTGGGCGAGGCGCCCGTTAATGGTTGGGCCAAGCGCCCCGTTTGGGACGTCAGGCGATTTCGCGCCAGTCGAGCCCTGAATCTTGATCGGCCAATTGTAGCCAGTCCGGATCGCACCCGAGGGTGTCGACGAAACATTGCCGGGCCAGATGCGGCAGATTGTTCTTGCTGCTCAGATGCGCCAGCACCAGATGCTGTAAATCCTGCCATCCCAACTCGCTCACCAGATCGGCAGCCTGGTGATTGTTCAAATGCCCTCTTTGACCACCGACCCGCTGCTTGAGGAAGTACGGGTAATGACCGCGGGCGAGCATGTCACGGCAGTGGTTGGACTCGATCATCAGCGCATCCAGACCGGTATAACTTTGCAGCACGGACGGGCACCAGGAGCCGAGATCGGTCAACAGGCCAAATCGGCGTTGCCCGTCGTTGAACACAAACTGAGTGGGCTCCAGCGCATCGTGCTCCACAGCCACGACGTCGATGTGCAAAGCGCCCAGTCGCAGCGCCTGACCGCCTGCCAGAACACCAGCGACTTCGACCGGCTTGCGCAGGCCGCGAAACGTGCCGTCGCTGAGATACACCGGCACGTCGTAGCGCCGTGCCAGCAAGCCCACGCCATGCACATGATCGGCATGTTCGTGGGTCACCAGGATAGCGCTCAGTTGCTTGCCGCTGACACCCAGCCTGTCCAGCCGACGCTCGGTTTCCCGTAGCGAAAAGCCGCAATCAACCAGCACGTAAGTGTCGTTGCTTGCGATCAGCGTACCGTTACCCCGACTGCCGCTGCCCAGGACCGCGAAGCGCACTTAACCGAGGTTATCCTGAATCACACCCAGCACGCGGCGGGCGATTTCGGCCGGCGCGACGGTGTTGATGTTCTTCTCGACGGTCACCTGCACGTTGTCGCCCACTTTACTCAGGCGCACCTGATAACGGTCCGCGCGAGCTTCTTTCTGCTCGGTTGTTTCTTCACTGCTGAACATGCGCGCAAAGAAACCTGGTTTGTTTTCGGGCTTGTCGGCCTTCTCAGCCAGGTTGATGTAGTAAAGGCCCAGGCTGCGGTTGATGTCTTCAACACGCCAATCGCCCTGCCCCAGCGCGCGACCGACGCTGGACCAGGCGCGATCAAGGTCCGCGCCCAGGTTCAGAACCGGGTTGCCGCTGCCGTCTTCGCTCAGGGAAACACGGCTTGGGGTGTCGTAATCCTGCGCTGCGAGCAACGACACTGAACCGCCTTTCTCGGCGTTGCGGCTCAGGCTGGCGAGCATGTCATCGGTCAATACCGAGTCCAGGCCAACGTTGGTGCTGTTGGTTGGAAATTCAGCCTCGGAGGTGCTGCCGGCCGGACGCTGAACACTGACAACGTAGATTTCGCTGGTGTTGCGCTGAACGCCCGGCTCGATGCGCACGCGCACCTTGGTTTCGGTATCGGCGGACGAGCCACCGGTGCTCATGCGCTTGGCAACCGCTGCGGACAATTCGTCCATGCGCTGCCAGGTGGTGTTGAATTCGCCGGTGGCAGGACGATCTTCGGCAATGCGGAAACCGTTGTCTTCAAAATACTGATGCGCCACTGGCCAGACTTCGGCCGGGGAACGCTGAGCCAGAATCCAGCGGTTATCGCCCGCTTTCTGCAGGCTGAAGTCGCTTGCGTCCTGAGTGGTCGCCAACGGCTGCGGACGCGGCACATTGAATTCGCCGCCCTTCTGAGCGTCGTCAGACACGTTGCGCGGGATCGGCAACAACGGATCCAGACGCTTGGATTCGGCAATGCCTGCAGGCAACTGCATAGGGGGTTTCTGGGTTGCTTCCAGGTAATCGCTGCTGCGATCACGGAAATAACCATCCTGGCCAAACAGCCAGCTGCAACCGCTGGTGCTGGTGATAATCAGGGCTAGTGCGGAAAGTCCGGCCAGTCGCTTCATTGCGTAGTGCTTCCTCATTAAACCAATACGCCGGACTGGCGCAGGGCCTGCCGCAACGGTTCGTGACAGGACTCGCTGAGCCAGGTGAGCGGCAGACGAATACCGTCCGGCATCAAACCCATCTCATGCAGGGCCCATTTCACGGGAATAGGGTTGGATTCGATGAACAGAGTCTTGTTCAGCGGCATCAGTTTTTCGTGGATGGCACGGGCGGTCACGGCATCACCGGCAATCGCGGCCTTGCACAGATCGCTCATGTCGCGGGGCGCAACGTTGGCAGTGACGGAAATATTGCCCTTGCCGCCCAGCAGCATCAGCTCGACAGCCGTTGCGTCATCGCCGGAGAACACCAGAAAGTCACTGCTTACGCCCGCCAGAATATCCTTGGCGCGCTGCAGGTCGCCGGTGGCTTCCTTGATAGCGATGATGTTTTTGATTCCGGACAGACGAATGACGGTCTCGGCCTGCATGTCACATGCGGTCCGGCCCGGCACGTTGTACAGGATCTGCGGGATGTCGACGGCTTCGGCGATGAACTTGAAATGCTGGTACAAGCCTTCCTGGGTCGGCTTGTTGTAGTAAGGCGTCACCAGCAGGCAGGCATCGGCACCGGCGTTTTTGGCATTGGTGGTCAGTTCGACCGCCTCGCGGGTGGAATTGGCGCCTGTCCCGGCGATGACCGGGATGCGGCCATTGACCTGCTGGACCACACGCCGAATGACTTCGATGTGCTCGTTGACGTCCAGCGTCGCGGATTCACCCGTGGTGCCGACGGCAACAATGGCGTTGGTGCCTTCTTGCAGGTGAAAGTCCACCAGTTTGCTCAGGCTGTCCCAGTCCAGACGTCCTTGTGCATCCATCGGTGTGACCAGTGCCACCATACTGCCCGCAATCATGCAAACCGCTCCTGCCGGAAAAAGAGAGCCGTAATGGTACTGGCGCCATCAGCCTTGCACAAGCGAAGTACCGTGCTACGAGCATTCCCCTGAGCGACGGTTTTCGCTACCCTTGATTCTTTGATCGGTACTGGTCATCTGCGCAGCTCGTTCGATCACCCGTTTTCGTCGTCGCAACCCCCGCTCCAGCGTTGTCGTCGCCTGCCGTGGCCAGTTCACGCCAGCGCGGTCGGCCAGCAGCACGGGGGTATTTTCGATGCCGACGCTCGTCGAACCCGCCAAGCAAGCCAATAATGTACCGACCGCTCATCGCTTAGGAATGCTGCATGTCGTCAATCCCCACAGTTCGCGAACAATTCCTTGTCATCAGTGCCCTTGGCGCCAACCCAATGGAGCTGACCAACGTCCTGTGCCGCGCCAGTCATGAAAACCGTTGCTCCGTGGTCAGCTCCCGCCTGACCCGCCATGGCGAATACAGCGCGCTGATCCTCCAGATTTCCGGTAGCTGGGACGCCCTTGCCCGACTCGAAACCGGCCTGCCGAACCTGTCCAAGAAACACGCCTTCACGGTCAGCGTGGTACGCAGCGCTACGCTGGAAAGTCGTCCCGAGGCCTTGCCTTATGTGGCGTACGTCAGCTCGGCGTATCGTCCGGACATCATCAACGAGCTGTGTCAGTTCTTCATTGACCATAACGTTGAGTTGGAAAACCTGATCTGCGACACCTATCAGGCACCCCAGACCGGCGGCACCATGCTCAATGCGACCTTTACCGTGACCCTGCCGGCTGGCACGCAAATCAGCTGGCTGCGTGATCAGTTCCTGGATTTCGCCGACGCACTGAACCTCGATGCGCTGATCGAACCCTGGCGCCCACAAGCACCGATGTAAGGAAGCCTCATGGCCGTTGAACTGGATAAACCCGTTACCGACTTTCAGGTACAGGCCACCAGCGATCAGGCTGTCAGCCTGTCCGCGCTGAAAGGCAAGCAAGTGGTGCTTTATTTTTACCCCAAGGACAGCACGCCCGGCTGTACGACCCAAGGTCAAGGCTTTCGCGATCAGCACGAAGCGTTCAAGGCAGCCAACACTGTGGTATTGGGCGTGTCACGGGACAGTTTGAAGTCCCATGAGAACTTCAAGGCCAAGCAGGCTTTTCCTTTCGAACTGATTTCGGACAAGGACGAGTCGCTGTGTCAGTTGTTCGATGTGATCAAGCTGAAAAAGCTGTACGGCAAGGAATACCTGGGCGTTGACCGCAGCACGTTTCTGATCGACAAGGATGGCGTGCTGCGCAAGGAATGGCGCGGCGTGAAGGTGCCGGGGCATGTTGATGCGGTACTGGAACAGGCGCAGGTGCTGAACCAGGCTTAAGTCTGTAGGAGCGAACCTGTTCGCGAGACGGCGGATCTGACTCACCGCTCAAAGACCTCTCGCCAACCAGTTGGCTCCTGCAGGATCTGCGTCCTACAACAACGGCGCCACGGTCGGCTCATTACGCGGCCAGGCATCCAGCACGGCCTTGAACAACGTGGCCAGCGGGATCGCGAAGAATATCCCCCAAAACCCCCACAGCCCGCCGAACAGCAGCACCGCGCAGATAATGGCGACCGGGTGCAGGCTCACTGCTTCGGAAAACAGCAACGGCACCAGCACGTTGCCATCCAGGGTCTGGATGATGCCGTAGACCGCCATCAGGTAGATGAACTGATCGCTCCAGCCCCACTGGAACAGCGCGATGAATGCCACCGGCACGGTGACCACCACGGCGCCGACGTAAGGCACCACCACCGAAATCCCCACCAGCATCGCCAACAGCGCCGAATAATTGAGGCCCATCGCCCAAAACGCGATGTAGGTCACGACGCCACAAATAAAGATCTCGATGACTTTGCCGCGAATGTAGTTGGCAATCTGCCGGTTCATCTCTTCGGCAACACGGGTGATCAGCGTGCGCTCACGGGGCAGATACCCGCGCACCCAGCGGCCGATCATGCGGCGATCCTTCAAAAAGAAGAACACGAGGATCGGCACCAGCACCAGGTAGATCATCATGTTGACCAGCAGCGGCAGGCTGGACAGTGAAAAGGTCAACGCCCATTGACCGAACTTGCCGATTTCCCCGCGCGCGACTTCGATGGCCTGAAGCACCTGTTCATCCGACACCAGGTGCGGATAACGCTCAGGCAGCAACAGCAATAACGACTGCCATTTGGCGAGCATGCCGGGCAGTTCGTTGAACAGCGTGATCAACTGATGCCAGAGCAAAGGCACCAGTACCAGCAGGAAAACCGCCAGCGCCCCCATGAACAGGGCGAAAACCAATGCCACGGCGCCGCCCTCCGGCATGCGCAAGCGCTCCAGATGGATCACCAGCCCCTGCATCAGAAACGCCAGCACCAACCCGGCCAGCACGGGCGCCAGCATACCGCCCAAGGTCAAAACGATCGTGAACGCCAACACCAGCAAGACAGCCAGCACCACCGCTTCTTCATCCGAGAAGTAGCGCTGCATCCAGTCGCGAAGCACCTTGAACATCAAAAATCCTTTGGGCGGAGGGTGAACAAAATCAGGCTTTGCGCAGCCAATAGCGATAGACGCCGTCAGCCGATTCCTCATGCAGCAACACATGGCCGGACAATTTGGCGAAGGTTCTGAAATCACGCTGAGAGCCGGCGTCGGTGGCCGTTACTTTCAGGACAGATCCTGCTGTCAGCCGATTGAGTTCCATTTTGGCCTTGAGCAGCGGCAGCGGGCAGTTCAGGCCGCTGGCATCGAGCTCGGCATCGCAGGTCTCGGGGCGCACTACAGCGTCAGACATCGTTTCTCTCCGGGCAGACACATTCAATTGCGTAAAAACACAAACCGAACTGGCGAAGGTTTCGCACAAGAACGCAAGAATACCCCACTCTGGTCAGCAAGCCATTGAGCCAGCTACAGTAAGGCCTTTCTGCCTTAGAGTTTCGTGCATGAATTTTTTGCGCCCCACCCTGCTGACGATTGCATGCCTGCTCGCCATGCCGAGTTCGGCCGATGACTTGCCGTCGCTCGGAGACGCCAGCTCTGCGGTCGTTTCCCCACAACAAGAACACGATCTGGGGCGCGCTTGGTTAAGTCTGTTGCGCTCGGAAGTTGCACAACTCAATGACCCGCAACTTAAAGATTACGTAGAAACCTCGGTTTACCGCCTGGCCGAAACCAGCCAGGTTCAAGACCACCGCCTTGAATTCATTCTGATCAACACCCCGGAAATCAACGCCTTCGCCGCGCCTGGCGGGATCATTGGTGTCAACGGCGGCCTGTTTTTGCACGCAGAAAGCGAAGGCGAGTACGCGGCGGTACTGGCGCACGAACTGGCTCACTTGTCGCAACGCCACTTCGCACGGGGCGTGCAGGCCCAGCAGCGCATGCAGGTTCCGGTCATGGCCGCCATGCTCGCGGGTATCGTCCTGGCCGCAGCCGGCGCAGGTGATGCCGGGATCGCCACCATCGCCGGGACACAGGCCGCTGCGATTCAGGAGCAGGCGCGGTTTTCTCGCCAGAACGAAGCGGAAGCAGACCGCATCGGTATTCTCAATCTGGAGAAAGCCGGCTACGACCCGCGCAACATGCCGACCATGTTCGAGCGCCTGGCCCGTCAATATCGATACGACCGCAAGCCGCCTGAGTTCTTGATGAGCCACCCGGTCACCGAATCGCGTATTGCCGACACGCGCAACCGCGCCGAGCAATCCAAGCCCGGTGGCAAGGAAGACAGCCCGCAATATCAACTAATGCGTGCTCGCGTCGCGTTGATCTACGAAGAAACCCCTGGCATGGCCGCCAAGCGTTTCCGCGCCCAACTGACGGACAATCCGAAGTCCGACGCCGCACGTTACGGTCTGGCGCTGGCACAGACCAAGGCCGGACAACTGAACGAGGCGCGCGAATCACTCAAGCCGTTGCTCGACAAGGCCCCCACCGACATCACCTACAACCTGGCGCAGATCGAGCTGGACATCACCAACAACCGATTGCCGGACGCGCAACAACGTGTCGAGCGCATGCTGTCTATCTATCCGGATAACTACCCGCTGATTCAGGAGCGCGCTGACGTGCTGCTCAAGCAAAACCGCGCACCCGAAGCGCAGAAAGTGCTGGAGAAGCTGGTCAAGAGCCGCCCGGACGATCCGGACGTCTGGTACATGGTCGCGGAGACGCGCGGTCTTTCAGGCGACACCATCGGCCTGCATCAAGCCCGCGCCGAATACTTCGCGTTGGTGGGCGACTTCAAGCAAGCCATTCAGCAGCTGGACTTTGCCAAACGCCGAGCGAACAACAACTTCCAGCTGGCATCACGGATCGATGCACGCCAGCAGGAAATCATCGCTCAGGAGCGGGCGGTGAAAGAAATGATGAATTAACACGCGCTCCTACAGAGGATTCAAGCATTCCCCGCCAGCTTCAAGCGCGCCGCCTGGGTGAAGTCCAGCATGCGCTGCAGCGGTCTGACGGCGTGGGGAATGATCGCCGGGTCGACGAAGATTTCGTTGGTGCCCTCGCGCAGGCACTGCAAGGTGCGCTCCAGCGTGTTCATCGCCATCCACGGGCAATGTGCGCAACTGCGACACGCGGCGCCGTTGCCTGCGGTTGGGGCTTCGATGAACACCTTGTCGGGGCACAGCTGCTGCATTTTGTAGAAAATGCCCCGGTCGGTGGCGACGATGAACGTCTTGTTCGGCAAACGCTGTGCTGCGGCAATCAACTGACTGGTGGAGCCCACCGCGTCGGCAAGATCGATCACCGACTCAGGCGATTCGGGATGCACCAGGATCGCAGCGTCCGGGTACAACGCCTTCATGTCTTCCAGCTGTCTGGATTTGAACTCTTCATGGACGATGCAGGCGCCGTCCCACAGCAGCATGTCGGCACCGGTCTCGCGCTGGATGTAGCGGCCCAGATGTTTGTCCGGTGCCCAAATTATTTTCTCGCCGTTGTCCATCAGGCTTTCGACGATCTCCAGCGCGCAGCTGGAAGTCACGACCCAGTCAGCCCGGGCTTTTACGGCGGCTGAGGTGTTGGCATACACCACCACCGTACGCTCCGGATGCTTGTCGCAGAACGCCGAAAACTCATCCACACCGCACCCCAGATCCAGGGAGCAGGTTGCTTCGAGGGTTGGCATCAGGACACGTTTTTCGGGGGTGAGAATTTTCGCCGTTTCGCCCATGAACCGCACTCCGGCGACCAACACGGTCTTGGCCGGATGGTCTCTGCCAAAGCGCGCCATTTCCAGGGAGTCAGACACGCAGCCGCCGGTTTCTTCGGCCAGGGCCTGAATAATCGGGTCACAGTAGTAATGGGCAACCAGCACCGCGTCCTGAGCCTTGAGCTCGGCAGCGATGTCGCGGCGGTACTGCGCTTGCTGGTCGGGAGTCAGCGGTTTGGGCTGCTTGGCGTCCAGATGAGCCTGAACCAGGAGGCGTTCGGAAATCTGTGTCATGTGTGCGGGACCTGAGTGCGCCTGCGCGCGAGCGCGAAGTTTACACCCGCCGTCAGCCAGAAAAAACCTACTCATCCTGCCAAAGCCTGCGAGCGACAGTTTGTCGGATTGACGAAACCGCTCGCCTGGCCGCCCGGTCAATCTCTGGTCTGGTGCAGGGCAGAAATCTCACTGACTGCCGCCATGCCCAGCGATCTGCACAGAGCGCTGTTTCTGACTTCGAGGTTACCCGTGATGAATATCGGCGCTAGTGTTTTGACTCAAGTGCGTTACCGCAAAGCCGGTTGGCCGCATGCAGGCTTCGGTGCCCCCGCTCAATTTGGCACTGGCAACGGTTTGCCGCGATTGGCGGCCAGCGCATGAAGGTGATCACCCTGGTGCATGGCCGCGACACTCACTTGGCCAACCTGATTCTCGGGCTTGAGTCGTCCAGCGTCATGCCGCAAGCGTTGTGGGTGGTCTACATGAATCAGGCACCGGCCGAGCTTAGAAGCCGGTGCTTTGCGATCCACACGATGAGGGTGGACGCGTCCGACGGTTTGCCGCTGGCCAGGGCGCGCAACTGCGTGAGCGCGATCGACCCGGCAGCGCTTTGGGTGTTTCTGGACGTGGACTGCATTCCGGGACACGACCTGCTGGCCCACTACCGCGACGGCCTGCAGGCGCAACCTGATGCGCTGCACCTGGGTCAGGTTCGGTACCTGCCCGAAGGTGCGAATAATCCCGGCTGGGACGAAGCGGCGCTTTATGCGCGGGGCGTCGAGCATCCGCTGGCGAAGTATCGCGACGGGGCGGGCAGCGCTGTGCCTTATCATTTGTTCTGGTCACTGAATTTTGCCTGCGCAGGCAGTACCTTCGCGCGCATTGATGGGTTCGATGAGGACTATGAGGGGTATGGCGGAGAAGATACCGATTTTGCGTTCCGCGCCCGCCGCGAGAGCGTGGCGCTGCTCGACAATCCGGCGATGGCCTTCCATCAGTACCATCCCACTTATGATCCGCCGCTGAACCACTTCGCCGACATCGTCGCCAATGCGCAGCGTTTTCACAGCCGCTGGGGGGTATGGCCGATGGAAGGCTGGTTACGCTGCTTCTGCGAGCAGGGTTTTCTGCGCTGGAGCGAAGAACGTCTGGAGATCATTCAGGCGCCGTCTGCCGAACGCGTCGCCCGGGCGCTGAATACTAAACGCCTGGGCTTTTAACCACCTGCGCCAGCGTCCCTTCAATAAGCCGCGCCGCCCGGTCCGCGGCCTCAGCGTCGGCCCAGCTGCACCAACGCTCAGGATCAAGCCCAGCTGCTGCATCGAACAAGGCCGGCCAATGCGGCGCAGCCGGCCAGCCATGCTCCAGCCCTATTGCCACTTTCAACTCATTCAAACGCCGCGCCTGTAGACGCTGCTCGTCAAAGGGCCGGTCTTCGGCCACGGCAATATAACGGCAACCCAGTGAAGCGGCTTCGCCCACCAGGCTGTCACTGGCGCTACCCACCACGATTTCTGCGCTGCGCATGTGCGCCTGCGGATCGCTCAGGCGACCGAGCCAGTTAAGGTTGGGCAAGGCCATACCGGAGGGCAAACCACCGGCCACGAAAAATTGCCGCTCGGGGCATTGCTGCGCCACGGCTTCAATCAGCGCCACTGACAGGCCGGTGCCGCCCTGCCCGGTGATGATCAGCACGTGGCCCGGCTGGGGCACTGCAGGCCGGGCGCCTGTAAAGCGCGACAACCAGCCGCTGTAGAGGGTCTTGTCGCGAAGCCACTGCGGCGTTTCGAGCGATTCCATGCTCTGCGGATAAGGCGCCAGCAGTGCACTGGCGCTTTCATAGGCCAAACGGTGAGCGGCATCATCCCGCACGCCGTGTTGGCGCACATAAATGACGGGTACCGCGCACAGCCGCGCGAACAAGGCGACTTCCACTGACACGTCGACTACCAGAACACAGGGCCAGTGCTCGACAAACCACTGCGCAAGCATCGCCATGCGCTCGCGCACTCCGTCAACCGCCAGCGGCGCGTAGTGCATTACATCGAAGCGTTCGACGGTCATGCCTTCGGCCGTATCGCCAGGCAGTTTTAAACGGTGCACGCCGTCGGGCAGCTCGTCTGGCAACTGTGAGCCGATCAGCGTCACCGGCACACGCAACGCACGGGCAATGTGCGCCGCTCGCACACCGTGGCCAGCGCCATGGTGATGGACGTAATACCCGACATGGGGCTCAGACATGATGGGCTGCCACTTCGGCCAGCAAGGCTTCGTAACGATCCAGCATCAGGTCATGCCCCCATAGGGTTTCGGCTCGGGTCCGGCAGGCCTGTCGTGATTGACTGCGAGCAATACCGATGGCTTCGGCCAACGCAGCGACATCGTTGGGCGGCACCAGACACCCGACGTCTTCGCTGATCAGGTCGCGCATGGCCCCGCGATCAAAGGCAGCCACCGGCGTGCCGCACGCCAGTGCCTCCGCCACTACCAGCCCGAAGGGTTCGTCCCAGCAAGGGGTGACCAGCGCGACGGCAGCGCTCGCCAGTTCAGCCCCCAACGCTGCTCGTTGCAGATGGCCCAGGTACTCGACACCCGGCCCCAGACGCGGCGCGATGTACTCCTTGAAATAACCATCGTCCACCACCTGCCCCGCCAGTCGCAGCGGCACGCCGGCCAGACGAGCGGCGTCGATGGCCAGATGCGCGCCTTTTTCAGGCACCAGCCGACCCGACCAGAGCGCGTGCTCACCGACGTTTGCGACCGGCTGCCAGCCGTGCAGATCGATGCCATTGGGAATCACTGCGCAATGCGGGACCCACTGGCTCCAGTTGCGCGCGTTCGCGGTGGACGGTGTGCAGAAACGCCCGCTTTGGCGATCGCCGCGCAACGCATTGGTCATCTCGAAGAACGGCGGGGTATGCAGCACGGTCAGCATGGGCGTGCGAATCAATGAGGCCATCGTCACGGGTACGTAGTGCAGGCTGTTATTGAAGATCACATCGAAACCGTAATCGTCGATCCCCTGCATGAGCTTCAGGTAGGCGTGGTGTTCGGCGACATAGGCGCTGCTCAGGCTCGGATGGCGGCATTGCTCCTCGTCCGGCACGGCCACCGCCTCCAGCTGCGGCGCACTGCCGCCCTTGGCAAACAAGGTCACGGCGTGGCCGCGCGCGCGCAGGCCCAGCGTTACATCGTGGGTGAAGGCCTCCAGCCCGCCTGCGAACGGTTGGCACACGGGGAATTTGATATGGGTGAGGATGCCGATGCGCAGTGGCTTATCTACGACTGCAAACGGTGTTAGGGGAAACTCTACCTGGTCGCTGCGCCACATGCCTTGTCTCCTGATCGTTATTCATTCAGGCGACGGCGAACGGCATTGGTTCCGCGAATCAGACCTCAGGGGCGACGCTGGGGCGGCAGCATGCGGTCCAGCATCCCATCGCGGCGTACCGCCACATGCCAGACAGTTGCTGCCACGTGAATCGCGATCAGCCCGTAGACCACGAACTGACACCACACATGCACGTTATCGGCGAACATACCCAGGGGTTCATTCTTGGCAAAGCCGGGCAGCGCAATCATCCTGAAAAACGGCACATCCTGGCCATTACCTGCCATCAGATAACCCGTGACGGGCATCACCAGCAGCACGGCGTAAAGCAGACCATGAACGAGGCTCGCCAGCGCTGCGTTCACACGGCCGGTGTCAGGCGGGTACGCGGGCGCCCGATGACGCCAGCGCCAGGTCAGGCGT
>Ga0247742_10000762_pt1 | contig 24707 bp, 19 predicted proteins | sample UWRJL208509C2_FD_180944 | JGI IMG/M metagenome (GOLD analysis project Ga0247742, IMG submission 180944) | Plant litter microbial communities from Arlington Agricultural Research Station in Wisconsin, United States - UWRJ-L208-509C-2 | ecosystem: Environmental > Terrestrial > Plant litter >... | reverse complement strand
CTCACCCTTGAGGTCGAATTTCAATTCGACGATGCCACTTTCAAGAGCCTTAACCGTGATGGCTTTACCTTCGTAAATCATCAACTGATCTCCACGATATGGAAGCTGAACAGTACACGTCGGACGCTGTCTTCCTGGCTCGGCACGGACGTTTCGGTCGATGCTACGCCAATCCAGCAGGCACACCCGCCAACGCGATAGTCGGGATTCTGTAGGAGTCGTCTGCCGGGCAAACGCTCAATTCATACGCCCGTTTGATTTGGGTACGTCACCTTCACGGAATTTCCGACAATTGTCAATCGCCCAAAAGACGGGTTGAAACGCGACTTTCCGGTCACTTTCACACCGCGAATATCCACAACACGCGGCCGCATGTGCAGCCATTCATAGAATCAATTATTAGAAAAGTCGCCCTAACCGTTCGCGCGGGTGAAGTTCTCAAGCTACGCTGGCGGGACTTTGCACGAAATAGATGACGCATTTGCGCCGTGCGTGTCGTAAGATTCGCGCCAAGCTTCAGCACTACCGAATTACCGGCCTGCCTGGCCAACCCCAGCCCGATGATGATGTCGGGCTTTTTATTGCCTGTCTGCCAGGCGTTCGCACCGTTGCAGTGCGAAATTTCGCTCTCTCAGGCCAGCGCTTTCAACAGCGCATCGATGTGCTGCAAAACGTCGACCTCGCCCTTCTCGCCCCAGTACACGGCGATCATCTGTTTATCGGCCTCGACCTTGTAGACGTTCGCCGGCAACTTTTCGAAATGAATCAGCAGCGCAGGATCCTCACAGGCTTCTTGCCACTGATTGACCCACGCCCCCGGGCTTTTCTGCCAATAGCTCCAGCACGCCGGCCGGTTGCCTCGGCGCGGCCGATGATACTGGGCGCAAGGGCTTGGCGGCTCCTGGCTGAGCCAGTGCGGCCACTCCTGCGGCGCCAGTTGCATGGCCAGGCCAATGCGCCGCGCCTCCATGCGCAGGTTCATACGCCCGCTCTGCCCACGGGACGGTCGCAACCACGCCAGGGGGCTAAGAACCACCAGCAGGATTGACACCACTATCCAGACCGTCATATCTGTACTCCCGATTCTTGATGAGCCCATTGCGTCCCCCTGGAACCAATGCGCTTGAAACCAGCCATACTTACCAATATTGCCATCCTCAGGAGGAGCACCTCATGCCCTACACCCATATTCTGGTCGCTGTAGACCTAACCGAAGAGTGCGACCCTGTGATCAAGCGGGCCCGCGAAATCGCGGTCGGTAGCGGCGCCAAGCTGTCGCTGGTGCATATCGTTGAGCCGATGGCCATGGCTTTTGGCGGTGATGTGCCGATGGACCTGTCACAACTGCAACAGCAGCAGTTCGACCAGGCCAAGGAGCGTCTTGATCGATTGATCCTCAAATACCCGGAACTGACCAAGGAATACAGCCACCTGACTTATGGCCAACCCCGTCAGGAAATCCACCACCTGGCCAAGGAGCAAGGCTGCGACATGATCGTGGTCGGCAGTCACGGCCGTCACGGTTTGGCGCTGCTGCTCGGCTCCACTGCCAATGACGTGCTGCACGGCGCGCCGTGCGATGTGCTGGCGGTGAAACTGGTCAAGAGCTGATCCACATCAGCCATAGAAAAAGCCCGACGTTCATCACTGAACGTCGGGCTTTTTCATAAGCGGATCAATCAGGCATCCAGTTCGGCCCAGCGCTCGACCAACACGTCGAGTTCCGCTTGAAGTTTCTCAAGCGAGGCAATCACCTTGGCCGTCTCGGCCGCCGGGCGCTGATAAAAGCCGGCGTCGGCCATTTCCGCGTTGACGGCGGCGATCTGTTGTTCTTTGGCGTCGATATCACCCGGCAAAGCTTCCAGCTCACGCTGCAGCTTGTAGCTGAGTTTCTTCTTCGCCGCGGGCGCGGCCACTGGCGCGGCGGCAACGGCCGGTTCAGCGGTGACCACGGCGGAGTTCAAGTCAGCCTTGCCGGATTTGCTTTCGGTCACGCCCAACAGACGCGGGGAGCCGCCCTGACGCAGCCAGTCCTGGTAACCGCCGACGTATTCGCGAACCTTGCCTTCACCTTCGAAGACCAGGGTGCTGGTGACCACGTTGTCGAGGAATGCCCGGTCGTGACTGACCATCAGCACGGTGCCGTTGAAGGTCAGCAAGACCTCTTCCAGCAATTCCAGGGTTTCCACGTCCAGGTCGTTGGTCGGTTCGTCGAGCACCAGCAGGTTGGCCGGTTTGCTGAACAGCTTGGCCAGCAACAACCGTGCGCGCTCACCACCGGACAACGCTTTCACCGGGGTACGGGCGCGTTGCGGGCTGAACAGGAAGTCACCCAGGTAGCTCAACACGTGACGGCTCTGGCCATCGATGTCGATGAAGTCGCGACCTTCGGCAACGTTGTCGATCACGGTCTTTTCCAGGTCCAACTGGTGGCGCAACTGGTCGAAGTAGGCGACGTCGATGCGCGTGCCCTCTTCCACCTTGCCACTGGTAGGCTGCAAGCCGCTGAGCATCAGCTTCAGCAGGGTGGTCTTGCCGGTACCGTTGGCGCCCAGCAGGCCGATACGGTCGCCGCGCTGCAACACCATCGAGAAGTCCTTGATCAGGAACGGGCCACCCGGGTGGGCGAAGCTCACATTCTCGAGGACCATCACCTGCTTGCCGGACTTGTCGGCGGTGTCCAGCTGGATATTGGCCTTGCCGGTGCGCTCACGGCGCTCGCTGCGCTCGACACGCAAGGCTTTCAAGGCGCGGACACGGCCTTCGTTACGGGTGCGGCGCGCCTTGATGCCTTGGCGAATCCAGACTTCTTCCTGGGCCAGCTTCTTGTCGAACAGCGCGTTGGCGGTTTCTTCGGCAGCCAGGGTGGCTTCCTTGTGCACCAGGAAACTGGCGTAGTCGCCGTTCCAGTCGATCAGGCCGCCACGGTCCAGCTCAAGGATGCGCGTGGCCAGGTTCTGCAGGAAGGACCGGTCGTGCGTGATAAACAGCACGGCGCCCTGGAAATCCTTGAGGGCTTCTTCGAGCCAGGCGATCGCGCCGATATCCAGGTGGTTGGTCGGTTCGTCGAGCAGCAGCAGGTCCGGCTCGGACACCAGGGCCTGGGCCAGCAGCACGCGACGACGCCAGCCGCCGGACAACTCGGCGAGGGTCTTGTCGGCCGGCAGTTGCAGGCGGCTCAGGGTGCTGTCGACCAGTTGCTGCAAGCGCCAGCCGTCGCGGGCTTCGAGGTCGTGCTGGACGTGCATCAGCTTGTCCAGATCGGCGTCGGTGACGATGTTCTGGCTCAGGTGGTGATACTGCGCGAGCAACTCACCCACCCCGTCGAGGCCTTCGGCAACCACGTCGAACACTGTCCGCTCGTCGGCCACCGGCAATTCTTGCGGCAATTCGCCGATCTTGAGCCCCGGCGCGCGCCAGACAGAGCCGTCGTCGGGCTTCTGGTCGCCCTTGACCAGCTTCATCATGCTGGACTTGCCAGTGCCGTTGCGGCCGATGATGCACACCCGCTCACCACGGGCAATTTGCCAGGACACCTTGTCCAACAACGGCATAGCGCCGAAAGCAAGGGACACATCGGTGAATTTGAGCAGGGTCATGAGCTTCTCCAAAAACCGGGCGCGCATTCTACCTGACTTGAGGCTTCAGAAGGCCGGCAATTTCAATGTCGAAGCACTCTGCATAACAATTGTTGCGAACTTGTGCTGACGGGCCGGCAAAGCTTTCACCCGTTGCTGGCAAAAGGCTAAGCTACAGGCAATCAGCCTTGGTACTGTCCGGGCTTGTCACGATTTCTCTGCCCGGATGTCTCATGCGCAGTCGCCTTTTCAGTCTTTTATCTTGTCTGCTTCTTTCTGCCACTGCAGTTCAATCCGCCCAGGCGGTGGACCTCTCCACCCAGCGTCAATATTACGATGAGGCCAAGCGCGCCCTGGCCAAAGGTGACACCGGCCCGTACTTTCGCTACAGCCAGGCCTTGAGCGATTACCCGCTGGAACCGTACCTGGCGTATGACGAACTGACCGCGCGCCTGAAGACCGCCAGCAACGCCGAAATCGAGAAATTCCTCGCCGAGCACGGCGACCTGCCCCAGGCCAACTGGATGAAGCTGCGCTGGTTGCGCTGGCTCGCCGACCGTGGCGACTGGGCGACCTTCGTCAAATATTACGACCCCAAACTCAACTTCACCGAACTGGACTGCCTGAACGCGCAATACCAGATCGGCCACAACCAGAAAGCCGAGGGCTACGCCAACGCGGACAAACTCTGGTTGACCGGCAAGACCCAGCCCACCGCCTGCGACGGCTTGTTTGGCGCCTGGGCCGCCGAGGGCCAACTGACCGAACAGAAACGCTGGGAGCGGGCCAAGCTTGCTGCCCAGACGCGCAATTACCCGCTGGCCAACAGCCTGGTCAACAGCCTCACCACCCTCGCCCCCCGCGGTCGTTTGCTGGTGGACGTGGCGCAGAAACCGGAACTGCTCAATCAACCGTCGCGCTTCAGCCCGGCCGATGAGCCGATGTCGGACGTGGTCAGCCTCGGCCTGCGGCGCCTGGCGCGCCAGGATCCGGACAAGGCCATGGAACTGCTCGACGGCTACGCCAGCAGCATGCACTTCTCCCGCGATGAAAAAGTGGCGATCGCCCGTGAAATCGGCCTGACCCTGGCCCGCCGTTTCGACAGCCGCGCCCTCGACGTGATGACCAAGTACGACCCTGAGCTGCGCGACAACACCGTGTCGGAATGGCGCCTGCGCCTGCTGCTGCGCCTGGCGCGCTGGGACGACGCCTATCAGTTGACCCGTCGCTTGCCGCAAGACCTCGCCACCACTAACCGCTGGCGCTATTGGCAGGCCCGCAGCCTGGAATTGGCGCAGCCGCAGAACCCGGAAGCCCAGACCCTGTACAAAAACCTCGCCCGCGAGCGCGATTTCTACGGTTTCCTCGCCGCCGATCGTTCACAGCAACCCTACTCGCTGCTGAACAAGCCGCTGGTGCTGAGCCAGGCGCTCATCAACAAAGTGCGCAACACCCCAGGCGTGCGCCGCGCCCTGGAATTTCACGCCCGCGGGCAGATCGTCGACGGCCGCCGCGAGTGGTACCACGTCAGCCGCCACTTCAGCCGTGACGAAATGGTCGCCCAGGCAAAACTGGCCTACGACCTGAAATGGTATTTCCCGGCAATCCGCACCATCAGCCAAGCGCAATATTGGGATGACCTGGACATCCGCTTCCCGATGGCCCACCGCGAAACCCTGGTGCGGGAAGCCAAGGTTCGGGGCCTGCACTCGAGCTGGGTGTTCGCCATCACCCGCCAGGAAAGTGCCTTCATGGACGACGCCCGTTCCGGCGTCGGCGCCAGCGGCCTGATGCAATTGATGCCCGGCACCGCCAAGGAAACCGCGCGCAAATTCAGCATCCCGCTGGCCTCACCGCAGCAAGTGCTCGACCCGGACAAAAACATCCAGCTCGGCGCTGCCTACCTGAGTCAGGTCCACAGCCAATTCAACGGCAACCGCGTCCTCGCCTCCGCCGCCTACAACGCCGGCCCCGGCCGCGTGCGCCAATGGCTGCGCGGCGCCGACCACCTGAGCTTCGACGTCTGGGTCGAAAGCATCCCGTTCGACGAAACCCGCCAGTACGTGCAAAACGTCCTGTCCTACTCAGTGATCTACGGCCAGAAACTCAACTCGCCGCAGCCGCTGGTGGATTGGCATGAGCGTTACTTCGACGACCAATAACGCCGGCACGCGCCGCGTTTGAGCGACACAAAAAAATGCCCGCATTGAGAGATGCGGGCATTTTTTGTGGATATCAGAAAACAACGCGCCCGTCAGAGCTTCGCCACGGCCTGCTTGCCCAGGGCAGTCAGTTGATAACGTTGGGATGGACTATTGGGCGAATCAGGATGCGTCATTTCGATCAACCCGGCCAACAAGGCTGGGGTGAGGTAGTTAGAGCGGAACGTGGCTCGATGCGCCAGCCCCACCCCAGCCATTAACTCACTGACCTTCAGCGGCCCACTCCCACTCAGGGCAGTGAGCAGCTTCACTACTTGGTCGGTTACTTGGTCGGTTACTTGGTCGGTTACTTGGTCGGTTACTTGGTCGGTCGGCGATTCGGCGAGGGCCGCTTCGTCAAGCGCCAGACTCAATGCCTGCAGCATGAACTCGACGAAAGGCGTCGCCTCCGCCAACTGATCGGCCGCCGATAGCGCGGCGTAATAAGCATCCTGCTGATCTCGAATGACCGCCTCAACCGGCAAATATGCCAGCACCGGCCGCCACTGGCTGAGTATCAAGGTTTGCCACAGGCGCCCCATGCGTCCGTTGCCGTCGGCAAAAGGATGGATAAATTCAAACTCGTAATGAAACACGCAACTGATGATCAGCGGGTGCCAGTCCGAATGGGCCAACCACGCCATCAACTCGTCGATCAGGTGTGTCACGCGACTCGCCGGCGGAGCCATGTGCACCAGTTGCTCGCCGCGATAAATACCTACCCCGGCACGACGGAAGCACCCGGCGTCGTCAATCAGCCCATGCATCAGCAACTCATGGGCCTTGAGCAGATTGGCGCGGCTACTGGCCCGCCAATCGGGCATGGCTTCATAGGCCGTGAAGGCATTGCGGACTTCCTGGATTTCTTTCGGCAACCCCAGGACGCGTCGCCCGGCCAACACCGCCGTGACCTGCTCGACACTGAGGGTATTGTTCTCAATGGCCAGGGAGGCCTGGATCGTGCGAATTCGATTACTACGGCGCAGCTGCGGTGTCTGGCGACTATCGTCCACGGCCGACAACTGACCGATCTGTTCGCTGATATTGGCAATGAGCGCCAACATCTTTGTGGTCAGGGTCAAGGGTGGTTGATATCGACTCATATCCTCATCCGTGGCTGTAAAAGGGAGGCCGACATAATGCCCGAACCCTGTCGCGTTCAGCAGCCCTTATTCGGCCGCTTTATGCCCATCACTAAACTGCAACGCCGCCAACCGCGCATACAGTGCGTTGCTGGCGATCAGCTCCTGGTGTGTGCCGACCGCGACCAGTTGGCCTTGGTCCATCACGGCGATGCGATCGGCGTTTTTTACGGTGGCCAGGCGATGGGCGATGACCAGGGTGGTGCGGTTTTGCATGAGGGTGGGCAGGGCTTGCTGGATCAGGAATTCGCTTTGCGCATCGAGGGCGCTGGTGGCTTCGTCGAGCAGCAGGATCGGCGCATCCACCAGGATCGCCCGGGCAATCGCCAAGCGTTGGCGCTGGCCGCCGGACAAGCCGAGGCCGCCATCGCCGAGGTGCGTCTGGTAGCCATCGGGCATTTTTTCGATGAAATCGTCGGCGTAGGCGATTTTGGCGGCCTCGCGCACTTGCTCGGCGGTCGCCGAGGGATTGCCGTAGCGGATGTTCTCTTCGATGCTGCCGAAAAACAGCGCCGGGGTTTGCGACACCAGGGCGAAGCAGCGGCGCAGGTCCAGGGGATCGAGCTGCGTCAGGGGAACGCCGTCGAGCAGGATTTGCCCGGCGGCGGGATCGTAGAAGCGCAACAACAAGTCATACACCGTGGACTTGCCGGCGCCCGAAGGGCCAACAAGGGCCAGGGTTTCGCCGGCGCGAATGCTCAGGTTCAGGCCGTCGACCGCATAGCTGTCGGGACGCGACGGATAGGAGAAACGCAGGTCGCGCAGTTCCAGTTCGCCACGCACTCGCTCCGGCAAGGTCACCAGGCCTTCCGTCGGCGGCTGGATGATATTCTGCGCCCGCAGCAGTTCGGCGATCCGTTCCGCCGCCCCCGCCGCACGTTGCAACTCGCCTATCACCTCGCTCAACGTGCCGAAGGCGCTGCCGACGATCAGGCTGTAGAACACGAAAGCGGCCAGTTCGCCGCCGGAAATCCGCCCGGCGATCACGTCCATGCCGCCGACCCACAGCATCACCGCCACGGCGCCGAGCACCAGCACAATCACCAGGGTTATCAACCAGGCCCGCTGGACGATGCGTTTGCGCGCGGTGTCGAAGGCGTCTTCCACGGTCACGGCGAAGCGCCGCTCATCCTCGACCTGGTGGTTATAGGCCTGCACCGTTTTGATCTGCCCGAGGGTTTCGGACACGTAGCTGCCCACGTCGGCAATCCGGTCCTGGCTCAAGCGCGACAGGCTGCGCACCCGCCGGCCGAAAATCAGGATCGGCGCCAGCACTAGCGGCAAGGCAACGACCACGATGCTGGTGAGCTTGGGATTAGTGATAAACAGCAGCACGATGCCGCCGATCACCATCAAGGCGTTGCGCAAAAACAACGACAACGACGAGCCGATCACCGATTGCAGCAGCGTGGTGTCGGCGGTCAGGCGTGACTGGATTTCTGAGCTGCGGTTGTCTTCGTAGAAGCCCGGATTGAGGTACACCAAATGGTTGAACACCTGGCGACGAATATCCGCCACGCAGCGTTCACCGATCCACGACACCAGGTAGAAACGGGCAAAGGTGCCGATGGCCAGTGCCACCACCAGGATCATGAAGACGCCGATGGACTGGTTGAGCAAATGCGCTGACTGGGTCATGAAGCCCTGGTCCACCAGCATCTTGATGCCCTGCCCCATGGACAAGGTGATGCCGGCGGTGACGATCAGCGCCAGCAAGGCCCCGAGCGCCTGCCATCGATAAGGCGCGACGAAGTGACTGGCGAGGCTGAGGGCGCGGCGCTGGCGAGATGAGAGCATGCAGGTCATCCAAAAGTGCAATTACTCGCCAGCCTACACTCGTCGCAGGTCTGGAACTCTGTAAATCACAATGAGTCAGGTTAATTATGACCGCCGAGACTAGCGCCTAGACGCTATCGGTCTAACGTCCGGGTGGAAACGCCGCGTCATTTCTGGTGGACTGGTGTTGCCGCCCCGTTACGACCGCAGGGAGTTGTCACAGCCTGGTCACCTGGCGGTTTTAGAGTAAGCACGTAACCTGATGAGGAGACAGGCCATGTCCTTGCAAAACAGCAGCGAAGACAAAGTAATTCCGGTGATCCGCAAGTGTGAACAGTCCTTGGGCTGCTCCATCATCGACGCGCAAGGGCGCGAAGTACCGATCACTGAAGACATGATCCAGGACGCCTGCCGCGAACTGGAACAGCGATTGGTCAAACCTGCCGAACAAAAGTGATATAGCCACCGTCTTCTTGACCCGGCCCTGATGGCCGGGTTTTTTATGGGCAGCGTTCGGCCATCGCGGTGCGGCTATTCGCGAGCGGGCTCGCACATTGGCATGCGGACTCTCGTGGGAGCGAGCCTGCTCGCGAAAAAGCCGACTCGATGTCTAGACCGATTGCGCACCCAGCGCCGTGACAATCTTCTGCAACGCCGGCGCCTCCCCTTCAATGCTCACTTTCAAGCCATCGATCTCGCGCCGCGACGGGTACTGCTTGCGCAGCCGATCGAACGCCACGCGCTGCTCCTCAACGCTGCCCACCAGGCTGCGACGGAAGTCCGCATCGTCCCGGCGTGGGTCGTACACGCCACGGCACAGCGTGGCCAAGGCCCAGGCCGGATCGGTCTCGGCATGCAAGCTGACATGCGACAGCCAGGCCGCCGGCAGTAAATCGTCGAGGCTGACCTGAGCCGGTTGACCGATGAACTGGCAGAACGTCTGATAGATCTGCGACGTGCCCCGTTGCTTGCCATCGAGGCTATAACCGGCGATGTGCGGCGTCGCCAGCACACACAGGTCCGCCAGCGCGACATCCACTTCCGGCTCACCTTCCCAGACATCCAGCACCGCTTGCAGGTCTTCACGTTCCAGCAGCACGCGGCGCAATGCGGCGTTGTCCACCACCGGGCCGCGCGCGGCATTGATCAGCCAGGCGCCCGGCTTGAGCTGGTTCAGGCGCGCTTCATCGAGCAAATGCCAGGTGCGCTGTTCGCCCTGCTTGGTCAATGGCGTGTGCAGGCTGATTACATCGCACTCGGCGATGACTTGCTCAAGGCTGACGTAGTCGCCACCTTCTGCCGCCTGGCGAGGTGGATCGCAGACCCGCACAGTCCAGCCCAGGCCTTTGAGCACACTGACCAATCGGCCGCCGACCTGCCCCGCGCCAATCACGCCGTAGGTGCGCCGGTTCAGATCGACGCCTTCGATTTCGGCGAGGGTCAGCAAGCTGCCGAGCACGTAATCGACGACGCCGCGGGCGTTGCAACCCGGGGCGCTAGACCAGGTGATGCCAGCCTCCTGGAAATAATCCAGGTCCAGGTGATCGGTGCCGATGGTGCAAGTGCCGACAAACCGCACCTTGCTGCCTTCGAGCAAACCGCGATTGACGTTGGTCACTGAACGCACCAGCAGCACATCGGCCTGCTCCACGGCTGCACGGTCGATGGCCCGTCCCGGCAAACGGCGGATTTCGCCAAAACCGTTGAAGAACTCATCGAGCAGCGGGATATTTTCGTCGGCGACAATCAGCATGGCAGGCTCCTTCAGGGGACCGGCAGTGTAGTTGCAGATCACCGTGATGGGCCAGCGGCGGTGCTTACAAATCCGTAACACCGGGTTTTTCCTGACCAACCCGTCAGAGGCGTAGAATGCCGCGCCTTGTCACTTTTTATTCTGGACGTTGCGCCTGTGAATGCCGTTTCGCAAAAAACCGCCATTGCCCGAATCAGCCGCCCGGCGCGAGTCCGCCAGGAACTCCGGAGCCTGTTCGGCCTGGCCCTGCCGATCATGATTGCGCAACTGGCCACCACCGCCATGGGTTTCGTCGATGCGGTGATGGCCGGACGGGTCAGCCCCCGCGACTTGGCAGCAGTCGCTCTGGGCAACTCGATCTGGGTGCCGGTGTTCCTGCTGATGACCGGCACCTTGCTCGCGACCACGCCGAAAGTCGCCCAGCGGTTCGGCGCCGGCACCCACGGCGAGATCGGCCCGATCGTTCGCCAGGCATTGTGGCTGGCGCTGGTGGTGGGGTTGATCGCTACGGGCCTGTTGATAAGCGCCGAACCCATCCTGCACCTGATGAAAGTCGACCCGGAACTGATCGGCCCTTGCATGCAGTACCTGCATGGCATCGCCAGCGGCTTGCCGGCGGTGGCGTTCTATCACGTGTTGCGCTGCTACAGCGACGGCATGGGCCGCACGCGCCCGGCGATGGTCCTGGGCTTGTGCGCCCTGGCGCTGAACATCCCGCTGAACTACGTGTTCATCTATGGCCACCTCGGCGTGCCGGCCATGGGCGGCGCCGGTTGCGGCTGGGCCACGGCGATCGTGATGTGGGGCATGGCCCTGGGCATGCTGTTCTGGACCCGGGGCGCGGCGTTTTATCGGCCGAGCCAGTTGTTCAGCCATTTCGACTGGCCACAGTGGACGGTCATCAAGCAACTGCTGGCCATTGGTCTGCCGATCGGCATTGCGGTGTTTGCCGAGTCGAGCATCTTCGCGGTGATTGCCCTGCTGATCGGCAGCCTCGGCGCGACGGTGGTGGCCGGGCATCAGATTGCCCTGAACGTCAGCTCGCTGGTGTTCATGATCCCCTACTCCCTGGGCATGGCGGTGACGGTGCGGGTCGGCCAGGCCCTCGGCCGGCGCGAACCTCGGGAAGCGCGCTTCGCCGCCGGTGTCGGCATGGGCAGCGCGCTGGCCTACGCCTGCCTGTCGGCGAGTGTGATGTTGTGGCTGCGCGAACCCATCGCGGCGATCTACACCCCGGACCCGACGGTGATCCAGGTGGCGGCGATGTTGATGGTGTATTCGGCGCTGTTCCAGTTTTCCGACGCGATTCAGGTGACCGCCGCTGGCGCCTTGCGCGGGTATCAGGACACCCGGGTAACGATGATCCTGACCCTGTTCGCCTACTGGGGCATTGGTTTGCCCGTGGGCTATGCGTTGGGCTTGACCGATTGGCTGGGCGCACCGAGCGGCCCGAGCGGCTTGTGGCAAGGGCTGATCGTCGGCCTCAGTTGCGCGGCCCTGATGCTGTTGATCCGTTTGGCGCGCAGCGCACGCCGGCAGATTCGCCTCAGCGCCTCGAAGGCCTAGTCGAGTTTCTTGCGAATCCAGTACAGGTAGGTCCCGGCCTCTTCGTGCTGGCCGACCAGTTCGTGATCGAGAAACACGCAGAACTTGGGAATGTCGCGACGGGTCGAGGGATCGGTGGCGATCACCTTGAGCAAGCCGCCGGGCGTCAGGTCACGGATGTGCTGGTGCAGCATCATCACCGGCTCCGGGCAATTCAGGCCGGTGGCGTCGAGGGTGCCGTCTACCGGCGTGTCTAGCAATTCACTCATGGTCTACTCCTGAAACTGGCCGGCATTGTCGCGCAATGGCGGGTGAACAGTCACCTGTGGCATCACACCCTCGCTCCCACAGGGGATTTGCGTGATCAGCGGGACTTGGGTTTCTTCACGTCGATCCGGCGCAAATGGCAGGTCACTTCCTCGCGGTCGTGGTACAGCTGCTTGCAGCCGATTTCCACGCGAATGCCCCGGGCCTTGAAGCCGTCGGCGATGCGTTCGAGCAGGCGTTTGACTTCGGCGTAACGCTGTTTCATCGGCAACTTAAGGTTGACCACCGCCTCGCGGCAATGCCCTTCGCCGATCCACTCTTCCAGCATCGCGGCGTTGCGCGCCGGTTTCTCGACGATGTCGCAGACCATCCAGTCCACCGGTTGCTTGGGCTTGAAGGTGAAGCCATCCGCCATCAAATGCTGGACCAGGCCCGTGTCCATCAGGCTTTCGGCCATCGGCCCGTTGTCGATGGCGGTCACCAGCATGCCGCGATTGACCAATTGCCAGGTCCAGCCGCCGGGGGCGGCGCCGAGGTCGACACCGGTCATGTCGCTGTGCAAACGCTCGTCCCACTGGTCGCGGGGGATGAAGTGGTGCCAGGCCTCTTCCAGCTTCAAGGTCGAGCGGCTCGGCGCCTCGCGGGGGAACTTCAGGCGCGGGATGCCCATTGGCCACATCGCCGAATTGTTCGACTCCGCCAGGCCCATGAACACTTCGCGGCCGCTTTTAAAGGTCAGCAACAGGCGCGGCTTGAGCGGGTCTTCCACCAGTTTGCCGGCGGCCATCAGCGCCTTGCGCAGGTGCCCTTCGAATTTCTTGCAGAAGTTCGACAGCTCCTTGCCGTCGTTGGTGTCGACCATTTCCAGCCACAGGCTGCCGCACAAGGGGAAATCCGCCATGTGCGCGAGGATCACGCTGATGCGGTCGGTTTCCGGCAGGTCGATGAAGATCCCGCGAGCCCATTGCCGCGGGAAGATCAGGTCGGCGAAGCGCTGGCCGCGCATCAGGCGTTCGGCGCCGTCTTCTTCGGTGCAGATAAATTCGGCGCAGGCACTGGCGGCCTTGGCCTTGGCGTAACCGGCCACATTCAGCCGTGCGGCGTGTTCGGCGATCTCCGAGCAGACTTCGCCTTCGAAGCCCGGCCGGCAATGCATAAAGAGGGTGTTCATGGTTACTCCTGGGCAGAGGGCGAAACATTCAACCACTGCACGACGCCCAGACTTGCGTAACGCAAAGCCTGTCACGAAAAGCGGCGCATGATAGCCGACTTCGCAATCCTCGGCCTGTGGATAAAACAGCCTCCCTGGGTTTCAAACCTGTTACGCCGTCCGGATGAACTCAGTATCCATAGGTTTAATCATCTAAGACCATTCGACGATTGCGGGTATCACCGCAGATGAGGAGGATGGTCATAGACTCGACGTATCTTCGCCGCTGAGACGCCACATCGGTTGTCGGAGTTAGCCATACGCACCAAACAGGGCTAGGTTTAATGCTCTGTTTGTTCCCTCAACCCGTAGCCGTGCGGGTCCAAAGGAGTTATTAGAAATGCCGTCCCTAGATAGCCTGAAAACCCTCAAAACACTGCAAATCGACGACAAGACCTACCATTACTTCAGTTTGCCAGACGCCGCCAAGAGCCTCGGCGACCTCGATCAGTTGCCCATGTCGCTGAAAGTGCTGCTGGAAAACCTGCTGCGCTGGGAAGACGAAAAAACTGTTACCGGCGCCGACCTCAAGGCGATTGCCGCCTGGCTCAAGGAGCGCCGCTCCGACCGCGAAATCCAGTACCGCCCGGCGCGGGTGCTGATGCAAGACTTTACCGGTGTGCCCGCGGTGGTCGACCTCGCCGCCATGCGCGCCGCCGTGGCCAAGGCTGGCGGCGATCCACAGAGGATCAACCCGCTGTCGCCGGTGGACCTGGTGATCGACCACTCGGTGATGGTCGACAAGTTCGGCAGTTCCAGCGCTTTCGGGCAGAACGTCGACATCGAAATGGAACGCAACGGCGAGCGCTACGCGTTCCTGCGTTGGGGCCAGAGCGCCTTTGATAACTTCAGCGTGGTGCCACCGGGCACCGGCATTTGCCACCAGGTCAACCTCGAATACCTTGGCCGCACCGTGTGGACCAAGGATGAAGACGGCCGCACCTACGCCTTCCCCGACACCCTGGTCGGCACCGACTCCCACACCACCATGATCAACGGCCTCGGCGTATTGGGCTGGGGCGTGGGCGGTATCGAAGCGGAAGCGGCGATGCTCGGCCAACCGGTGTCGATGCTGATTCCGGAAGTGATCGGCTTCAAACTCACCGGCAAGCTCAAGGAAGGCATCACCGCCACCGACCTGGTGCTGACCGTGACCCAGATGCTGCGCAAGAAAGGCGTGGTGGGCAAATTCGTCGAATTCTATGGCGACGGCCTGGCCGACCTGCCCCTGGCGGACCGCGCAACCATCGCCAACATGGCCCCGGAATACGGCGCCACCTGCGGATTTTTCCCGGTGGACGACGTGACCCTGGACTACCTGCGCCTGTCCGGCCGGCCGGCAGAAACCGTGAAACTGGTGGAGGCCTACACCAAGGCCCAAGGCCTGTGGCGCCTGCCCGGCCAGGAGCCGATCTTCACCGACAGCCTGACCCTCGACATGGCCAGCGTCGAAGCGAGTCTCGCCGGGCCGAAACGCCCGCAAGACCGCGTCTCGCTGCCCAATGTCGCCCAGGCGTTCAGCGATTTCCTCGGCCTGCAAATCAAACCCACCACCAAAGAAGAAGGACGCCTGGAAAGTGAAGGCGGCGGTGGCGTGGCCGTGGGCAACGCCGATCTGGTGGGCGAAGCGGACTACGAGTACGACGGCCACACCTATCGCCTGAAAAACGGCGCGGTGGTGATCGCTGCGATCACGTCTTGCACCAACACCTCTAACCCGAGCGTGATGATGGCGGCCGGGCTGGTGGCGAAAAAAGCCGTGGAAAAAGGCCTCAAGCGCAAGCCGTGGGTGAAAAGCTCCCTGGCGCCAGGTTCGAAAGTGGTCACCGACTACTACAACGCCGCCGGCCTGACCCAGTACCTCGATCAGTTGGGTTTTGACCTGGTGGGCTATGGCTGCACCACCTGTATCGGCAACTCCGGGCCGCTGCCGGAGCCGATCGAAAAAGCCATCCAGAAAGCCGACCTTACCGTGGCGTCAGTGCTGTCCGGCAACCGCAACTTCGAAGGTCGGGTGCACCCGCTGGTGAAAACCAACTGGCTGGCCTCGCCGCCGCTGGTGGTGGCCTATGCCTTGGCGGGCACGGTGCGGATCGACATCAGCAGCGAACCGCTGGGCGACGACAAGGACGGCAATCCGGTGTACCTGCGGGATATCTGGCCCAGCACCCAGGAAATCGCCAATGCCGTGGCCCAGGTCAACACGCAGATGTTCCATAAGGAATACGCCGAAGTGTTTGCCGGTGACGCGCAGTGGCAAGCGATTGAAGTGCCGCAAGCCGCGACTTACGTGTGGCAGGCCGATTCGACCTACATCCAGCATCCACCGTTCTTCGACGACATTGCCGGGCCGTTGCCGGTGATCAAGGACGTCACGGGCGCGCGGGTCCTGGCGCTGCTTGGCGATTCGGTGACCACCGACCACATCTCCCCCGCCGGTAACATCAAGGCCGACAGCCCTGCTGGGCACTACTTGCGCGAGCAAGGGGTGGAACCCCGGGATTTCAACTCCTACGGTTCCCGTCGCGGCAACCATGAAGTGATGATGCGCGGCACCTTCGCCAACATCCGCATTCGCAACGAAATGCTCGGTGGCGAGGAAGGCGGCAATACGATCTACATCCCGACCGGTGAGAAGCTGGCGATCTACGATGCGGCCATGCGTTATCAAACGTCAGGTACGCCGTTGGTGGTGATTGCCGGCCAGGAATATGGCACCGGATCGAGCCGTGACTGGGCGGCCAAGGGCACCAATCTGCTCGGGGTCAAAGCGGTGATTGCCGAGAGTTTCGAGCGTATCCACCGTTCCAATTTGGTGGGCATGGGCGTCTTGCCGCTGCAGTTCAAGCTCGATCAGAACCGCAAGAGCCTGAACCTCACCGGCAAGGAAACCCTGGATATCCACGGCCTGACCGGCGTTGAGCTGACCCCACGGATGAACCTGACCCTGGTGATTACCCGTGAAAACGGCAAGCAGGAAAAGATCGAGGTGCTGTGCCGGATCGACACCCTCAATGAAGTCGAATACTTCAAGGCGGGCGGGATTCTGCATTACGTGCTGCGGCAGTTGATTGCTTCTTAAGAGGCCTGTGATAAAAACCGACACCGCCCTATTGGGCGGTGTTTTTTTGTCGTGGACATAAATTTCCAATCACCACCCAGTACCCTGTGGGAGCGGGCTTGCCCGCGATGATGTCGGCCCATCCAGCATTGATGGCGACTGACCAGCCGCTATCGCGGGCAAGCCCGCTCCCACAGGGGCCAATGCGCTCATACAATCAGGAACTAAGGACTCTCCATGCTCGCCGCTCTACCCTGGCCTTACCTGGCCCTGCTTTCTGTCGGTTACGCCCTTGCCTTGTTCTTCGGCCATCTCGGCTGGATGGCGCTGATTCCCGTGGCGCTGCTGGTGCTTGCGGGTTTTGCCGTGCGTCAAGCGCGACCCTGGGGTCGCTATCTGGGCCATGGGCTATTTGTACTGCTGGCCCTGGGCCTGGCGATGCACTGGCTGCCCGGTTTCTTCAACGGTCGGGTGATCGATCCGCAACGCTTCACCGCCGATGCCGTGCCGTTTTCGATGTATTTGAACCAGGACAAACCGCTGATCGGCTTCTGGCTCTTGCTGGTCTGCCCGTGGATTGTCACGCGGCGTTCGTTGCGCATGGCGGCGTACGCCACGGTGATGGCGCTGGCCCTGAGCGTCGTCCTCGCCCTCGGTGGCGCACTGTTGCTGGGGATCATCAGTTGGGCGCCGAAATGGCCGGACTCGGCGTGGATGTTTCTGCTCAACAACCTGTTGCTGGTCACGCTGGTGGAAGAAGCGCTGTTCCGAGGCTACATCCAGGGCGGTCTGAGCCGACGCTTCAAACACTTGCCCTACGGTGAAAACCTGGCGCTGCTGATCGCGGCGGTGCTATTCGGCCTGGTGCACATCGGCGCCGGCTGGCAATGGGTGCTGCTGGCGAGCCTGGCCGGGATCGGCTACGGCCTGGCCTATCGTTTCGGTGGTCTGGCGGCCGCCATCGCCACCCATTTCGGGCTGAACCTGCTGCACTTTGTCCTGTTCACCTATCCGATGCTGACCCCCTGAAGCAAGGGCTGGTTTGCGACGCAGTGCTGATCTTCGGAAAAAATGTTCAATTAATGCCTGACACCGCCGACAACCTGTCAAAGCCTTGCGGAAAAAAAGGGATTGAACAAGCCATGCGTAATAACCAGCCCATCACACAAAGGGAGCGGACCTTCCCGACTCAGCAACGGTTGATTTCCACCACCGATGCCAAAGGCGTGATCACCTACTGCAACGACGCGTTTGTCGACGTCAGTGGGTTCACCCGCGAGGAGCTGATCCGCGCACCGCACAACCTGGTCCGTCACCCCGACGTCCCGGCAGCGGTGTTCTCGCACATGTGGGGCACACTGAAACAAGGCTTGCCATGGATGGGCATCATCAAGAATCGCTGCAAATCCGGCGACCACTACTGGGTCAACGCCTACGTGACGCCGATTTTCGATGGCAGTCAGGTGGTCGGCTATGAGTCGGTGCGGGTCAAGCCCAGCGCCGAACAGATCCGCCGCGCCGAAGCGCTCTATCTGCGCCTGAATCAGGGCAAGTCCGCCGTGCCGAGCCGCGATAAATGGCTGCCGGTGCTGCAGGACTGGCTGCCGTTCATTCTGGTCAGCCAACTGAGCTTCATGATTGGCGCCTCGCTCAACTCGCAATGGGGTTTTGCCCTGGCGGCGGCATTGTCGGTGCCGCTGGGCCTGCTGGGCCTGAGCTGGCAGCAGCGCGGCCTGAAACGTCTGCTGCGGTTGGCGGAACAAACCACGTCCGACCCGTTGATTGCGCAGATGTACACCGACAGCCGCGGTGCGCAGGGGCGCCTGGAAATGTCGATCCTCAGCCAGGAAGCGCGCCTGAAAACCTGTCTGACCCGCCTGCAAGACACCGCCGAGCACCTGACCGAACAAGCCCGGCAGTCCGACACCCTGGCGCACAACAGCTCCAGCGGCCTCGAACGCCAGCGAGTGGAAACCGAGCAAGTGGCAACCGCCGTCAACCAGATGGCCGCCACCACCCAGGAAGTCGCCAGCCACGTGCAGCGCACCGCCGATGCGACGCAGGAAGCCAATCGCCTGACAGGTCGCGGCCGTGACATCGCCGGGGAAACCCGCGAGGCGATCCAGCGCTTGTCGGTGGTGGTGGGGGAAACCGGGGTGACCGTCACTCAACTGGCCAAGGACAGCGATGAAATCGGCGGCGTGGTGGACGTGATCAAAGGCATCGCCGACCAGACCAACCTGCTGGCGCTGAACGCGGCCATCGAGGCGGCTCGGGCCGGTGAGATGGGCCGTGGTTTTGCGGTGGTCGCCGATGAAGTGCGGCAACTGGCGCAGCGCACCAGCGAATCCACCGGGCAGATCCACGCCCTGATCGCCAAGCTGCAACAGACCGCCGGCAACGCCGTGCAAACCATGGAAGCCGGGCATCGCCAGGCGGAAGAAGGCGTGGCCCGGGTGCTGGAAGCGGACCAGGCGCTGATCGGCATCAGCGAGGCGGTGGCCAATATCACCGACATGACCACCCAGATCGCCGCGGCGACCGAAGAGCAAAGCGCCGTGGCCGAGGAAATCAGCCGCAACATCAGCAATATCTCGTCACTGGCCGACCAGACCTCGGAACAGGCCCACAGCTCGGCATTGCTGAGTGAAGAACTGACCAAGACCGCGAATACCCAGTATTCGTTGGTGGAGCGGTTTAATCGGTAGTTGAGATGGGAAAGACAAAACCCGGACAGTGAAAACGTCCGGGTTTTTTGTTGATGTTGCCTGTTAGGGCCTCATCGCGGGCAAGCCCCGCTCCCACAGGGTGTTGTGTTGATCACAAATCTCCTGCAACACCACGAACACTGTGGGAGCGGGCTTGCCCGCGATGACGTCTTCAGCAGCGCCACACCACTCACTGAAGAAACGCAGCCACTTTCTGCGCCGCAGCCGCCAAATGCTGCTCATGGGTAAATCCCGACGCCTTCAGCGGCTTCAAGTCATGGTCCGCCGCTGCCAGCCACAGCACTTCAATGCTCGGCGATAGCTGATACCCCTCGACCGCCTCACGATTGCCCAGTGCATCGCGCTCGCCCTGCACGATCAACGTGCGGGTCTTCAATGCAGCCAAATGCTCGGTCCGCGGCTTTTCTGGTTTGCCCACGGCATAGAACGGATAGCCCAGACACACCAGCGCATCCGCGCCCAATTCATCGGCGAGCAAACTGGCCATGCGTCCGCCCATGGACTTGCCACCCATGGCCAGCCGCCCAGTGACATGGCGTCGCACCAGGGCATGGACCTCGCGCCAGCATTCAAGCAGTTTCGGCGCCGGATTCGGTGGACGCTTGCCACCGTCGACACGCCGTTGCGCCATGTACGGAAACTCGAAACGCAGCACGTTGACGCCCTGCCCGGCCAGGCGTTCGGCCATGTCGTTCATCCAGGCGCTGTCCATCGGCGCGCCGGCACCGTGGGCCAGGATCAGCGTCGCCGAGGCCGGGCCTGAAGCGGCGTTCCACAGCCATCCCTGCTCCCGCACACACTGCGCCCATTGATCCCCGTCAATACTGGCCTTGTGCTGTTTGTCCATGCTTGCCTCGCTTTTAGTCTGCCTATAACTCCAGGCGAAGGACGCTGCCTTGCGCGAGCGCTCGCTTCGGCTGAACCGTGGATGGGGAACCATGAACACTTCTATCAGTACCGCCTACAACTACAAGGTGGTCCGCCAATTCGCCATTATGACGGTGGTGTGGGGCATCGTCGGCATGGGCCTCGGGGTTTTTCTCGCGGCGCAATTGGTCTGGCCCGAACTCAATTTCAATTTGCCCTGGACCAGTTTCGGCCGCCTGCGCCCGCTGCACACCAACGCGGTAATCTTCGCCTTCGGTGGCTGCGCGCTGTTCGCCAGTTCGTTCTACTCGGTACAACGCACCTGCCAGACCACCCTGTTCGCGCCGAACATCGCCGCGTTCTGCTTCTGGGGCTGGCAGCTAGTCATTCTATTGGCAGCCATCAGCTTGCCGCTGGGGTACACCAGTTCCAAGGAATACGCCGAACTGGAATGGCCGATCGACATCCTCATCACCATTGTCTGGGTCGCCTACGCCATCGTGTTCTTCGGCACGATCATGCAGCGCAAGACCAAGCACATCTACGTCGGCAATTGGTTCTTCGGCGCGTTCATCGTCACCGTGGCGATCCTACACATCGTCAATAACCTTGAATTGCCGGTGAGCTTCACCAAGTCGTACTCGCTGTATGCCGGGGCCACCGACGCCATGGTCCAGTGGTGGTACGGGCATAACGCCGTGGGCTTTTTTCTCACTGCCGGGTTCCTCGGGATGATGTATTACTTCGTGCCGAAGCAGGCCGAGCGGCCGGTGTATTCCTATCGCCTGTCGATCGTGCACTTCTGGGCGCTGATCACTCTGTACATCTGGGCCGGCCCGCACCACTTGCACTACACCGCGTTGCCGGACTGGGCGCAGTCGCTGGGCATGGTGATGTCGCTGATCCTGCTGGCGCCGAGCTGGGGCGGGATGATCAACGGCATGATGACCCTCTCCGGTGCCTGGCATAAGTTGCGCAGCGACCCGGTGCTGCGCTTCCTGGTCGTGTCGCTGGCCTTCTACGGCATGTCGACCTTCGAAGGGCCGATGATGGCGATCAAGACTGTCAACGCCCTCTCCCACTACACCGACTGGACCATCGGCCACGTCCACGCCGGCGCCCTCGGCTGGGTGGCGATGATCTCGATCGGCGCGCTGTACCACATGATCCCGAAAATCTTCGGCCGTGCGCAGATGCACAGCCTCGGCCTGATCAACGCGCACTTCTGGCTCGCCACCATCGGCACCGTGCTCTACATCGCCTCGATGTGGGTCAACGGCATCGCCCAAGGCCTGATGTGGCGTGCGGTCAACGAAGACGGCACCTTGACCTACTCCTTCGTCGAAACCCTGGTGGCCAGCCACCCCGGCTTCGTCGTACGGCTGGTGGGCGGGGCGATTTTCCTCAGCGGCATGTTGCTGATGGCCTACAACACCTGGCGCACCGTGCGGGCTTCGCAGCCTGCCGAAGTCGCCGCCGCGCAGATGGCGTGAGGAGCTGAGCATGAAACACGAAACCCTCGAAAAGAACGTCGGCCTGCTGTTGCTGTTCATGATCCTCGCCGTGAGCATCGGCGGCCTGACGCAGATCGTCCCGCTGTTTTTCCAGGACGTCGCCAACAAACCGGTGGAAGGCATGAAGCCCTACACCGCGCTGCAACTGGAAGGCCGCGACATTTACATCCGCGAAGGCTGCGTCGGTTGCCACTCGCAGATGATTCGCCCGTTTCGCGCCGAGACCGAGCGCTACGGCCACTATTCGGTGGCCGGCGAAAGCGTCTGGGATCACCCGTTCCTGTGGGGCTCGAAACGCACCGGGCCGGACCTGGCCCGCGTCGGCGGCCGCTACTCGGAAGACTGGCACCGCGCGCACTTGTACAACCCGCGCAACGTGGTGCCCGAGTCGAAAATGCCGGCCTACCCCTGGCTGGTGGCCAACGCCCTCGACAGCCGCCACACCGAGACCAAACTGCGCGCCATGCGCACCCTCGGCGTGCCGTACAGCGATGCGGACATCGAAGGCGCTACCGCCTCGCTCAAGGGCAAGACCGAGATGGACGCGCTGGTCGCCTATCTGCAAGTGCTCGGCACTGCGATCAAGAGCAAGAGGTGAGCCATGGACGTTGAAATCAGCCCCCTAGAAACGCCAGTAAACAGGAGTCCCCTGCCATGACCACTTTCTGGAGTACGTGGATCTGCGTACTGACCCTCGGCAGCCTGATCGGCTTGACCTGGTTGTTGATCGGCACCCGCAAGGGCGAAACCAAGGGCAGTGTCGACCAGACCATGGGCCACAGCTTCGATGGCATCGAGGAATACGACAACCCGTTGCCGCAATGGTGGTTCATGCTGTTTGCCGGCACCCTGGTGTTTGCCGTCGGCTACCTGATCCTTTATCCGGGCCTCGGCAACTGGAAAGGCGTGCTGCCGGGCTATCAGGACGGCTGGACCGGCGTGCATGAGTGGGAGAAGGAGATGGACAAGGCCGACGCTACGTTCGGGCCGATCTTCGCCAAGTTCGCCGCCATGCCTCTGGAAGACGTGGCCAAGGACCCGCAAGCGTTGAAGATGGGCGGTCGCTTGTTCGCCTCCAACTGCTCGGTGTGCCACGGCTCGGACGCCAAGGGCGCTTTCGGCTTTCCCAACCTGACCGACAGCGACTGGCGCTGGGGCGGCAGTGCCGAGACGATCAAAACCACCATCCTCGGCGGGCGCATGGCCGCCATGCCGGCCTGGGGCGAGATGCTCGGCGATGCCGGGGTGAAAAACGTCGCGGCGTATGTGCGTCACGAACTGGCCGGCCTGCCCTTGCCTGTCGACAGCGATGCTGACCTGCAAGCGGGGCAGCAGACCTTCAGCACGATGTGCGTCGCCTGCCACGGCGCCAATGGCCAGGGCACCGAAGCCATGGGCGCGCCAAACCTGACGCACCCTACCGGCTTCATCTACGGCACCAGCCTGGCGCAGTTGCAGCAGACCATCCGCCACGGTCGCCAGGGGCACATGCCGGCGCAAACTGACCTGCTGGGCAACGACAAAGTGCAACTGCTCGCCGCCTATGTTTACAGCCTTTCGAATCGTAATGAACAGTTGAAAGGCAAGCTGCAGGCTACAAGCGACAAGTAAAGGCAGTCGCATCGGCTGCAAGCAACGAGTGCTGACTTGAAGCTTGCAGCTTGATGCTTGCCGCTGCCCTTTTGCGACCCATTGTCGCACCCGCGTTTAGTCGCCTTTCGGTTCCCCGGATTCGGGTCTACGCTTGCTCGATGCGGACTGGCAATGGACCGGTTCCAGGTCGACCTTAGCCGATGTGTTCGACGAATCTGCTCGATGACAGGCCGCAAAGGCTGGTAGATACCGGCTGTCGCGATAATTGCCGCCAGTCACTCGAACATTGCGTTTCAACACAGCCCGTTACAACTGACTTGAACCCCTCGCCTCATTCGTCCGCCAGGACCGTTTGCCCCTGGCCGATTTTGACCTTACGCGGCGCATGGAAAGGCCGCAGAATCAGCTTTTGAAAGCATTGACCGTGGTCATGGCGCGTTGCAATGACCCCCCGCTTTCTCCATACTTGCGACCGATTTTTACTCCTAATAAAACACCCAAACCGTGGAACCTTAGAATGAGCACAGCAATCAGTCCGACTGCTTATAACTATAAGGTAGTCCGCCAGTTCGCCATCATGACGGTGGTCTGGGGGATCCTTGGCATGGGGCTTGGTGTCTTCATCGCCTCTCAACTGGTCTGGCCGGAATTGAACTTCGGTCTGCCGTGGACGACGTTTGGACGCTTACGCCCGTTGCACACCAACCTGGTGATTTTCGCCTTCGGTGGATGTGCACTGTTTGCCACTTCCTATTACGTCGTGCAGCGAACCTGCCAAACGCGACTGATTTCCGACAGCCTCGCGGCCTTCCACTTCTGGGGTTGGCAAGCGGTGATCATCGGCGCCATCGTGACCCTGCCACTGGGTTACACCACCACCAAGGAATACGCTGAACTGGAATGGCCGCTGGCTATCCTGCTGGCCATTGTCTGGGTGACCTACGGCCTGGTGTTCTTCGGCACCATCGTCAAGCGCAAGACCAAGCACATCTATGTCGGCAACTGGTTCTACGGTGCCTTCATCGTCGTGACCGCGATGCTGCACATCGTCAACCACGCCTCGCTGCCGGTGAGCTTCTTCAAGTCCTACTCGGCCTACTCGGGCGCGACGGACGCGATGATCCAGTGGTGGTACGGCCACAACGCCGTGGGTTTCTTCCTGACCACCGGCTTCCTGGGGATGATGTACTACTTCGTGCCGAAACAGGCCGAACGTCCGATCTACTCCTATCGCCTGTCGATCGTGCACTTCTGGGCGCTGATCACCCTGTATATCTGGGCCGGTCCGCACCACTTGCACTACACCGCGTTGCCGGACTGGGCGCAGTCCCTGGGCATGGCCATGTCGATCATCCTGCTGGCTCCGAGCTGGGGCGGCATGATCAACGGCATGATGACCCTGTCGGGCGCCTGGCATAAGTTGCGCACCGACCCGATCCTGCGCTTCCTGGTGGTCTCGCTGGCGTTCTCC
>Ga0247742_10000761_pt1 | contig 24738 bp, 25 predicted proteins | sample UWRJL208509C2_FD_180944 | JGI IMG/M metagenome (GOLD analysis project Ga0247742, IMG submission 180944) | Plant litter microbial communities from Arlington Agricultural Research Station in Wisconsin, United States - UWRJ-L208-509C-2 | ecosystem: Environmental > Terrestrial > Plant litter >... | reverse complement strand
GCCTCGCTGCTTGAGCGCGTGCATCGAGGTGCCGTAGGTCATGCTGAAGGCGGCGGCGGTGTTGAAGTCCATGGACGGTGGAATCGGTAGCACGTTGTAGCCGGGAACTGCCACCTGTTCGGCGAAGCTGCCCCAGCCCGTCAGGGCCATGACCCGGTCACCAACTTTCAGATGGCTGACCTTTTCGCCCACTGCGCTGACCACACCCGCTGCTTCACCGCCCGGGGAAAACGGGAAGGGCGGCTTGAACTGGTATTTGCCCTCAATGATCAGCGTGTCGGGAAAATTCACCCCGGCGGCATGTACATCCAGCAGGATTTCATTCTTCTTCGCGACAGGACTGGCGACGTCTTCCAGCACCAGCGATTCGGCAGGGCCGAAGGCTTTGCACAGCACGGCTTTCATCAGGGCTATTCCTTTGGGAGTGATGGCCGATAAGTGTAGGTGTGTGCATCGATGGGTCAACGAGCATGCCCGACCCTGATAGCCAGCCATAAGCTTGTGCTTGCGCGGCGGGTCGTTATGCTAGGCCGCAAACCGGATAAGGAGCGAACTGTGAAAGCGTGGATCATGTTGTTGCTGGCCCTGTCTCTGCCTGTGGCAGCGCTGGCCGAAGAGGCCAAAGAAGGTGAGGCGCCGAAGGTCAATTACATCACCCTGAGCCCGCCGTTCGTGGGCAACTACGGCCTGGATGGCACGCCGAAGCTCAAGGTGTACAAGGCCGACGTCGCCTTGCGCGTGACCGGTGAAGAGGCCACCAAAGCGGTCAAGGCCAACGAGCCGTTTATCCGCAATCAACTGGTGGCGCTGTTTGCCCAGCAAACTGCCGAGACCATGAACAACGTGGAGGCCAAGGAAAAACTGCGTCAGGAAGCGTTGAAGCAGACCCAGCAAATTATGAATGACGAGACCGGTAAGCCGGTGGTTGAAGATTTGTTGTTCAACAACCTGATCATTCAGTAAGCGCTTCATCCGGGCGGGCCTCTTCGCGAGCAGGCTCGCTCCCACAGGGGATTTTAGTGGATGCAAATATTCACAAACCTGTGGGAGCGAGCCTGCTCGCGAAAGCGTCTTACGGTTTGAGCGCGATCACCGCCGCCCACTGCTCCGCCGTCACCGGCATCACCGATAGCCGCGTACCTTTCTGCACCAGCGGCAATTCAGCCAGCGCCGCTTGCTGCTTCAGGTAATCGAGTCGCAGCACCTTGGGAAAGGTTTTGACGTGGGCGACATTGAGCGCGCTCCAGGCATTTTTCTCCGGCGTGGCTTTCGGATCGTAGTAGTGACTCTCCGGCTCCAGGGCTGTCGGGTCTGGATACGCCGCTTCGACAATCTTGCCGATTCCCGCAATGCCCGGCTCCGGACAACTGGAGTGGTAAAAGAAGAATTCGTCACCGACCGCCATGGCCCGCATGAAATTGCGGGCCTGGTAGTTGCGAACCCCATCCCAGCGCGCTTCGCCGAGCTTCTCCAGGCCTTTGATCGAAAGCTCGTCGGGCTCGGATTTCATCAGCCAATACGCCATGGTGTTTGCTCCTGGAGGAGGAATTGGGAAAGTTGTCCGGCAATTTTATGACAAACCGACAGTCGGTTGACGTCAGCATTTGCGTGTCGGTTCACGTTACCGCAAAATGCCGGCCTTCTTAGCTTGACGCTGCTGCACGGCCTACAACGGAAACCGCTGCTGTCATCGTGTGTGATTTGCCTTTGGGGGGCAATCGATGAAACGCAAACCGGATTTACTATGGATTTTGGTTATTTTGTTCGGCCTGGGCGTCGTCACCACGGGTTACGCGCAGAGCCTGTGGGCCAACAAGACGGATGCACCGATCGAGATTGCACAGCAACAGCCTTCAGCCTTCAAGCGCTGAACTGACTGTTTGGCGTCGCTGGTAGCAGTGGCGCCTAGTCCGCGAAATACCACGCCTTGTCCGTCACCGTGCCTTGCAACGGGACATCCCAGCTCGCTTGAGCCAATCGTTGAACCTTCTGACATTCATGGGCCAGGCCCAATAGCGTCGGCTTGCGCCAGTTCTGGCGGCGGGCGAGGTACGCCAGGCTGCGATCGTAAAAACCGCCGCCCATGCCCAGCCGCCCGCCGACATCGTCGAACCCCACCAATGGCAGCAGCACTAGGTCCAGCGCCCAGACTTTGCGCTGGCGGGCGACGTTGACCCGTGGTTCGAGGATGCGGAAACGGTTCGGACGCAGTTTCTCGCCAGGACGAATGCGCTGGAACACCATCTTCGTTCGCGGCCAGGCGCTGAGCACCGGCAGATAGGTCGCCTTGCCCCGACGGTGTGCGGCGCGCAGCAACAGGCGCGGATCGATTTCACCGTCGGTGGGCAGGTACAGGGAGATGTGTCGGGCGCGGCGGAACAGCGGATGCTGCGCCAGTTGCTGATAGAGCCCGCGCGCCGCCTGGCGTTGCTGGCTGGGCGTCAGCGCGCGGCGGGCCTTGCGCAGCATGCGTCGAAGTTGCGGGCGAGGAAGCAACGCAGGTTCGGTCATGGAATCGGCTTCGGCAGTACGCGCAACGACCCATGGCCTGCGCATAAAAAAGCCGATGCCGGCATAAACCGGCATCGGACTGGAATCAGGCTCCCCGGATGAACCGCTGCTGACTTAGCCCTTGAACCCGAAAGTTCAAGGTGGACGATGCAGTAGACCTTAAGGCTTTCCGTCTAGCGGACATGCACACCGGCCCAACGTGCAACATCCAGGGTAGTGCGAATCGGCTCAGGGACATCGTCAACTGGCAAGCACCCCAGGGAGTGCCGCGAGTATACCCCAAGCGGTCTCGCGAATCAGCCTTTGGTGACGTCCGGATCAGTGGCGAGTACCAGATCGACGCGGTCAAGCAGGTCGCGCACTTGTTCACGGGTCGAGCCGCTGGCCTGTACATCCGGGCGCTCTTCCTTGTGCAGCAGGTCGTGGGTGATGTTCAACGCGGCCATCACAGCGATGCGATCGGCACCGATGACTTTGCCGCTGCTGCGGATTTCACGCATCTTGCCGTCGAGGTAGCGCGCGGCGCTCACCAGGTTGCTGCGCTCTTCCTGGGGGCAGATGATCGAATACTCTTTATCGAGAATCTGCACGGTGACGCTATTGCTTGAACTCATGAGTCTTGCTCCAGGGCCTTGAGGCGCGAAATCATCGATTCGACCTTACGCCGGGCGATTTCGTTTTTTTCAATGAGGTGCGCGCGTTCTTCGCGCCAGGTCTTTTCCTGAGCTATTAGGAGTCCGTTTTGACTCTTAAGTTGCTCGACTCGGGTAATTAGCAATTCGAGTCTGGCCATCAGCGCTTGCAGGTCGGTGTCTTCCATTATGTCCACGGGGTCTGATGGAGGGTAGCGGGCGGACAGCCTTTAATAGTCTTGGCGAGTCTGTCGATGTAGGATACAAGGCCTTCATTCTAGACATAGCGCCGTCTGGCGCCTAGCTGCCCATGCCCATTCAGAATTCTCCATACCAAGGCTTTGCCACCCTGCTGTCCACCAACGGCCACACCGCCTCGCCCGCCGAACTGCACGGCATGCTGCTCGGACGCAGCTGCGCCGGTGCCGGCTTCGATGCCGACGGCTGGCTGGTCGACGCCGCCGAGCTGCTCGAAGGCGAGCCCCATGACAACGTTCGCGCGGCCCTGATCGGCCTGCAAGAGATGGTCAAGGGTGAGCTGACCGGCTCCGATGTGACCGTCGTTTTGCTGTTGCCGAATGACGACGCCCCGCTCACCGAACGGGCGGCCGCACTGGGCCAATGGTGCCAGGGCTTCCTCAGCGGCTTCGGCCTGAACTGGCGCGACGACAGCGCACTGAGCGACGAGGCCCAGGAGGTCTTGCAGGACCTGGCCGCCATCGGTCAGGTGCAAGATGCCCTGGAAGAGTCCGACGACGGCGAAAGCGATTACATGGAAGTGATGGAATACCTGCGCATCGCGCCGCTGCTGCTGTTCTCCGAGACCAAGAAGTCGGAAGTGCCGGCTGCCAAGCCGTCTCTGCATTAATCGTTTGCCAGGGAAAGCCATCTGCCCATGATCCATATCCCGAAATCGGAATACAGCCGTCGCCGCAAGGCCTTGATGGCGCAGATGGAACCCAACAGCATCGCCATCCTGCCCGCCGCCGCGGTGGCCATCCGCAACCGCGACGTCGAGCATGTCTATCGCCAGGACAGCGATTTCCAGTACCTCAGCGGTTTTCCCGAGCCCCAGGCTGTCATTGTCTTGATGCCCGGGCGCGAACACGGTGAGTACGTGTTGTTCTGTCGCGAGCGCAATGCCGAGCGGGAGTTGTGGGACGGCTTGCGGGCTGGCCAGGAAGGCGCGATTCGTGATTTTGGGGCCGACGATGCGTTTCCCATCACCGACATCGACGACATCCTGCCGGGCCTGATCGAAGGTCGCGACCGGGTTTACTCAGCCATGGGCAGCAACCCGGAATTCGACCGGCACCTGATGGACTGGATCAACGTGATCCGCTCCAAGGCGCACCTTGGCGCCCAGCCGCCGAACGAATTCGTTGCCCTGGATCACCTGCTGCACGACATGCGTCTGTATAAATCGGCGGCGGAAGTGAAGGTGATGCGCGAAGCCGCGCGGATTTCTGCTCGGGCCCATGTCCGGGCGATGCAGGCCAGTCGTGCCGGGCTGTTTGAGTTCAGCCTTGAAGCGGAACTCGATTACGAATTTCGCAAGGGCGGGGCGAAGATGCCGGCGTATGGCTCGATCGTCGCGGCCGGGCGCAACAGTTGCATCCTGCATTACCAGCAGAATGACGCGCTGCTCAAGGATGGCGACCTGGTGCTGATCGACGCCGGCTGCGAGATCGACTGCTACGCCAGCGACATCACCCGCACCTGGCCGGTCAGCGGCAAATACTCGCCGGAGCAGAAAGCGATCTATGAGCTGGTGCTGGCGTCCCAAGAAGCGGCGTTTGCCGAAATCGCACCGAACAAACACTGGAACCAGGCGCATGAAGCCACGGTTCGGGTGATTACCGCCGGGCTGGTCAAGCTGGGCCTGTTGCAGGGCGACGTTGACGAGTTGATCGCCAGCGAAGCCTACAAAGCGTTTTACATGCACCGTGCTGGCCACTGGCTGGGCATGGATGTGCACGACGTCGGCGAATACAAGGTCGGCGGTGAATGGCGCGTGCTGGAAGTCGGCATGGCGCTGACGGTGGAACCGGGCATCTACATCGCCCCGGATAACCAGAACGTGGCGAAGAAATGGCGCGGCATTGGCGTGCGCATCGAGGACGACGTGGTAGTGACCAAGACCGGTTGTGAAATCCTGACCCAGGGCGTGCCGAAAACCGTGGCCGAGATCGAGGCCTTGATGGCCGCCGCACGGGCCCAGGCGGCATGAGTCGAGTGAATCTGGCAATCATCGGCGGTGGCCTGGTCGGTGCCAGCCTGGCGTTGGCGTTGCAGGCCGGGGCCAAGGCCCGGGGCTGGACCATCACCCTGATCGAACCCTTCGCCCCCGGTAACACCTATCAACCCAGCTACGACGCCCGTTCTTCGGCGCTGTCCTATGGCGCGCAGCAAATCTATCAACGGCTGGGCGTGTGGCAGGCCATCTCGCGCCGCGCCGAACCGATCAAGCAGATTCACGTCTCCGACCGGGGACGCTTTTCCACGGCACGGCTGTCGGCGATGGAAGAAGGCGTTCCGGCCCTGGGTTACGTGGTGGAAAACGCCTGGCTCGGCCAATGCCTGTGGCAGGGCCTGGACAAAGACGTGATCAGTTGGCGCTGCCCGGCGGAAGTCATCCGCATGGAGCCGCTGACCGATGGCTACCGCTTGACCCTCAACGACGAAACCATCCTCGAATGCGATCTCGCGGTGCTGGCCGATGGCGGTCGCTCGGGTTTGCGCGAGCAATTGGGCATCGGCATCAAGAAGCGCCCGTACAACCAGAGCGCGCTGATCGCCAACATCAGCCCGAGCGAAGCGCACAACGGCATGGCCTTCGAGCGTTTCACCGATGACGGTCCGATGGCCTTGCTGCCGCTGCCGGACAACCGCTGCGCGCTGGTCTGGACCCGGCTGGGGATGGACGCGCAACGCCTGGCGGACCTCGACGAGCGCAGTTTCCTCGCGGAATTGCAGGGCGTGTTCGGTTATCGACTCGGCACCTTGAAACAGGTCGGTGCGCGGCATTTGTACCCGCTGTCCCTGGTGGAAGCCGAAGAGCAGGTGCGACCGCATCTGGCGGTCCTCGGCAATGCCGCCCACAGCTTGCACCCGATTGCCGGCCAGGGCTTTAACCTGTCCCTGCGCGATGCCCAGGCATTGGCCGAGGCGTTGCTCGCCAGCGACCGGCCGCTGGGGGATTTCGCCACCTTGCAGGCCTATCGTGAGCGTCAGCGCCTTGATCAGAACCTGACCGTGGGATTCTCCGATCAGGTCACCCGGCTGTTCGGCAGCACCCTGCCGCTGGTGTCCCTGGGCCGCAACATCGGCTTGCTTGGTCTCGATCTGTTGCCACCGGCGAAACGCTGGTTTGCCCGGCAGGCCATGGGCCTTGGAACACGTTCCGATGGTTAAGGGGTTGACCGCATGGGTGGGCAAGGCGCGGTTGCTGCGCTGGCTGATGACGATCTACCCACCGTACCTCGGGGCCGGCGTGCGAGTTCGGCACATCAGCGCGGACTTTCGTGAGCTGCGGGTGAGCATGGGCCTGGGCTGGTACAACCGTAACTACGTCGGCACCCAATTCGGCGGCAGCCTGTATTCGATGGTCGATCCGTTCTACATGTTGATGCTGATGGAGAACCTGGGCCGCGATTACATCGTCTGGGACAAGGCCGCTGCCATCGATTTCATCGCGCCAGGACAGGGCCCGGTGTTTGCCCAATTCAACATCGACCAGGCCCTGCTCGACGAGATTCGCCAGCAGACCGCCGGCGGCGACAAGTACCTGCCGCAGTTGCAGGTGGAGATTCACGACGGCGCCGGCACTTTGGTGGCGCGGGTCGACAAAACCCTTTACGTGCGGCTCAAGCCGCAAGCGAGACAGGCTTAAAGCATGGACATGCGTGCAGATCTGCTGATTGTCGGGGCCGGAATGGTCGGTAGCGCCCTAGCGCTGGCGTTGCAGGACAGTGGCCTGGAAGTGTTGCTGCTCGACGGCAGTCCGATGACGGTCAAACCCTTCGACGCTCAGGCCGCGTTCGAACCACGGGTCAGTGCCTTGTCGATCGCCAGCCAACGCATTCTCCAGCGCCTGGGCGTGTGGGACGGCATCGCCGCCCGGCGCAGCAGCCCTTACACCGACATGCACGTGTGGGACGGCAGTGGCACCGGGCAGATTCATTTTTCGGCGGCCAGCGTGCATGCCGAGGTGCTCGGGCACATCGTCGAGAACCGCGTGGTGCAGGATGCCTTGCTCGACCGCCTGCACGACTGCGACCTGGGCCTGCTGGCTGGTGCGCGCCTGGAGCAGATGCGCCGCTCCGGCGATGACTGGCTGCTGACCCTGGCCGATGGCCGGACCTTGCGCGCGCCCTTGGTGATCGCCGCGGACGGCGCCAACTCCGCCGTACGCCGCCTGACCGGCATGGCCACCCGCGAATGGGATTACCTGCACCACGCCATCGTCACCAGCGTGCGCAGTTCCAAGCCGCATCAAATGACGGCGTGGCAACGCTTCACCGATCATGGTCCGCTGGCATTTCTGCCGCTGGAGCGCGACGGTCAGCACGATTGGTGCTCGATCGTCTGGTCGACCACGCCAACTGAGGCCGAGCGCTTGATGGCGCTGGATGAAGACACGTTCTGCCGGGAGCTGGAGCGGGCGTTCGAAGGTCAGCTCGGAACGGTCCTGAGCGCCGATCCGCGCCTCTGTGTGCCGTTGCGTCAACGGCATGCCAAGCGCTATGTCACCGAGGGCCTGGCGCTGATCGGCGACGCGGCGCATACCATCCACCCGTTGGCGGGGCAGGGGGTGAATCTCGGTTTCCTCGACGCGGCGGTGCTGGCCGAAGTACTGCTGCAAGCCGCCGAACGCGGCGAGCGCCTGGCGGACGCCAAAGTGCTGAGCCGCTACGAACGTCGGCGGATGCCGCATAACCTGGCGCTGATGGCGGCGATGGAAGGCTTCGAGCGGCTGTTCCAGGCCGATCCGCTGCCCGTGCGCTGGCTGCGCAATGCCGGGTTAAAGCTGGTGGAGCACATGCCCGAGGCGAAGGCCTTGTTTGTCCGCGAAGCACTAGGGTTGACCGGGGATTTGCCGGCACTGGCCAAGGCCTGAGCCCTGTTTGCTGTTGCTCTTGTGGTGAGGGGGCTTGCCCCCGTTCGAGCGCGAAGCGGTCGCAAAAATGGCCGGGTCACTGGTGGTTTTTCTGCACTGCTTCGCACCCAACGGGGCGGTGCGACGTTTCGCCAAGCCCCCTCACCACAGAGATGAATGGAATTACTTGTGCAACATCTGGTAACGCCTCCGCGAAGTGTTCGATTGAGCTGGTAAATGTGAGTCCTTATCATTTGGCCTCACTTTTCAATCGAGAGACCGCCCCCATGTCGGCCCCGAAGCGTCTACTGACCGCCCTCGCCCTGACCCTGATCGGTTGCACCACCGCCCAGGCCGCCGATGAAGTGGTGGTCTACTCCTCGCGCATCGATGAATTGATCAAGCCCGTGTTCGATGCCTACACCGCCAAAACCGGCGTGAAGGTGAAGTTCATCACCGACAAGGAAGCGCCCCTGATGCAGCGCATCAAGGCCGAAGGTGAAAACGCCACCGCCGACCTGCTGCTGACCGTCGACGCCGGCAACCTCTGGCAGGCCGAGCAGATGGGCATCCTCCAGCCGTTCACCTCGAAGACCATCGACAGCAACATCCCGCTGCAATATCGCTCATCGGCCCATGCCTGGACCGGCCTGAGCCTGCGCGCGCGGACCATCGCCTATTCCACCGATCGGGTGAAGCCGGGCGAGTTGACCACCTACGAAGGCCTGGCCGACAAAAACTGGGAAGGGCGCCTGTGCCTGCGCACGGCGAAGAAGGTCTACAACCAGTCCCTGACCGCGACCATGATCGAGGTCCACGGCGCTGACACGACCGAGAAAATTCTCAAGGGCTGGGTCAACAACCTGTCCACCGACGTGTTCTCCGACGACATCGCCGTACTGGAAGCGATCAACGCCGGGCAGTGCGACGTGGGCATCGTCAACACCTACTATTACGGGCGCCTGCACAAGCAGAAGCCGGACCTGGCGGTGAAGCTGTTCTGGCCGAACCAGGGCGACCGTGGGGTCCACGTCAACCTGTCGGGCATTGGCCTGACCCAACACGCCCCACACCCGGAAGCCGCCAAGGCCCTGGTTGAATGGATGACCACACCGGAAGCGCAACGTATCTTTGCCGACGTGAACCAGGAATTCCCGGCCAACCCGGCGGTGCCGCCGTCCGCCGAAGTGGCGAGCTGGGGCAAGTTTGTCGCGGATACCTTGCCGGTGGAAATCGCGGGCAAGCGCCAGGCTGAGGCGATTCGGATGATGGATCGGGTGGGGTGGAACTGAGTTCGGCTCGATTTCTCAGGTCGATCTACCTCGACTAGACACCTCGGTCAGTCCCCTCGCTCCCTCTGGGACGGTCCGACGTTTCGGGAGGTTAGGTGAGGGGACGATCTTGACCCAGACACCCCGTTCACCCTTTTCAGAGAACCCCAAGTGGCCCACCCCGCTCAACGCCGCTGGTACCCCATCGTCTTCGCCATCGCCGCGTTGGTCCTGCTGCCGCTGAGCGTCCTGCTGCTGTCCTGGCAAACCATCGACTCGCAAATCTGGGCGCACCTCTGGGACACCCAGATGCCGCGACTGCTGGGCAATACCCTGACGCTGATCTTGGGCGTTGGCATCGGCGTGACGCTGCTGGGTGTGAGCCTGGCCTGGCTCACCAGCCTCTGCGAGTTCCCCGGTCGGCGTTGGCTCGACTGGGCCTTGATGCTGCCGTTCGCCATTCCCGCCTATGTGCTGGCCTTTGTCTTCGTCGGGTTGCTCGACTTCGCTGGCCCGGTGCAAAGCTTGCTGCGCGAGGTATTCGGCACGGGCGTGCGCCTGCCACGGGTGCGTTCCACCGGCGGGGTGATCCTGGTGTTGGTGCTGGTGTTCTATCCCTACGTGTACCTGCTGGCGCGCACGGCGTTCCTGGCGCAGGGCAAAGGCTTGATGGAAGCGGCGCGGGTGTTGGGTCAGTCGCCGTGGCAAGCGTTCTGGCGCGTGGCGCTGCCGATGGCGCGGCCGGCGATTGGCGCCGGCGTGGCTCTGGCGCTGATGGAAACCCTGGCGGATTTCGGCGCGGTGTCGGTGTTCAATTTCGACACCTTTACCACCGCGATCTACAAGACCTGGTACGGCTTCTTCAGCCTGTCCACGGCGGCGCAACTGGCCAGCCTGCTGCTGTTGGCGGTGATGCTGGTGCTGTACGGCGAACGTCGCGCCCGGGGCGCCAACCGTGCGAGCAACGAACGGCCGCGGGTCAAGGCGCTGTATCACCTGCGGGGCGTGAAAGCGCTGGCGGCGAGTGGCTGGTGTGGCCTGGTGTTCGCCTGCGCGTTCGTCATCCCGATGCTGCAACTGGTGGTGTGGTTCTGGCAGCGCGGGCGCTTCGATCTGGACGAGCGCTACACCGGGCTGATCGTCCACACCTTGTACCTGGGGGGCATGGCAGCATTGATCACCGTCAGCGTGGCGCTGCTGCTGGCCTTTGCCCGGCGCCTGGCCCCGACCCGGGCGATTCGCTCCGGCGTCAGCCTGGCCAACCTCGGTTATGCCTTTCCCGGTTCGGTGCTGGCGGTGTCGATCATGCTTGCCTTCAGCTATTTGGATCGCGCCTGGGTTATCCCGATGTCGACCTGGTTCGGCGGCGCCGGCAAACCGTTGTTGCTCGGCAGCCTGTCGGCGTTGCTGGTGGCGTATCTGGTGCGGTTCATCGCGGTGGCCTACGGGCCGCTGGAAAACAGCCTGGCGCGCATCCGGCCGTCATTGCCGGAAGCAGCACGTAGCCTTGGGGTCAGTGGGCCACGATTGTTTTTCAAGGTGTATCTGCCGTTGCTGCTGCCGGGCACCCTCAGTGCCGCGTTGCTGGTGTTCGTCGATGTGCTCAAGGAAATGCCCGCCACCTTGCTGATGCGCCCGTTCGGCTGGGACACCCTGGCGGTACGGATCTTCGAAATGACCAGCGAAGGCGAGTGGGCGCGGGCTTCGCTACCGGCCCTGACCCTGGTACTGGTTGGCTTGCTGCCGGTCATCGGCTTGATCCGCCGCTCGGCCCATCGAAACGCCTAGGTGCCAGTCCTACACCTTGCGGCTACAATGCGCGGCATTCGGTGCGAGCAGTCTGACAAACCAGGTAACTGAAATCGGCTCAAAGCCTTTTATTTCAAGGTTTTTCACCCTGTCCGCATCTTCGCCACGCCCGGAAGGAGAAACCCATGGGACAGCGTACGCCTCTGTATGACCTTCACCTCGCCCTCGGCGCGAAGATGGTCGATTTTGGCGGTTGGGATATGCCTCTGCATTACGGCTCGCAGGTCGAGGAACACCATCAGGTGCGCCGCGATTGCGGGGTGTTCGATGTGTCCCACATGACCGTGATCGATGTCGGCGGCCCCCAGGCCAAGGCCTGGCTCCAGCATCTGCTGGCCAACGACGTCGAACGCCTGCACAGCGCCGGCCGCGCCCTCTACAGCACCATGCTCAACGAGCGCGGCGGCATCGTCGACGACATGATCGTCTACCGCACCGAGGCCGGTTATCGGCTGGTGGTCAACGCGTCCACCCGCGAGCAGGACCTGGCCTGGATGCATGCCCACCTGGGCGGTTTCGCCGCTCAACTGCACGAGCGCCCGGAACTGGCGATGCTGGCCATTCAGGGGCCGCATGCCCGGCACAAGATCGCCGAACTGGTCACCCAGGCGCGCGGTACGCTGATCCAGCAACTCAAGCCGTTCGAAGGCCAGGCCGAGGGTGACTGGTTCATCGCGCGCACGGGCTACACCGGTGAGGACGGTCTGGAGATCATCCTGCCGGCGAACCAGGCCCCGGGCTTTTTCAACGACTTGGTCGGCGCGGGCATCTCGCCGATTGGCCTCGGCGCCCGGGATACGCTGCGGGTCGAGGCGGGCATGAACCTCTACGGCCAGGACATTCACCAGGATGTTTCACCCCTGGCGTCGAACATGGCCTGGAGCATTGCCTGGGAACCGGCAAGCCGCTCATTCATCGGACGCGAGGCGCTGGCAACGGAGTTGGCCGGTGGCGTGCAGCAAAAACTGGTCGGGCTGGTCCTTGAAGAACGCGGCGTTTTACGCGCTCATCAAGTGGTTCGCATCGCTGATGTTGGCGAAGGGGAGATCACCAGTGGTAGTTTCTCTCCTACGCTTAGCAAGTCGATTGCCCTGGCGCGTGTGCCGATGGCCACAGCGGACCGCGCCGAGGTGGAAATCCGTGGCAAGTGGTACCCGGTCCGAGTGGTCAAACCGACCTTCGTACGTCATGGCAAAACCTTGATCTAACCTATTTCCGGCGGGCCGTTGGCCGCTGATATTTCTTCTTGAGGACACAGAACATGAGCACTATCCCTGCTGAGCTGCGTTTTGCCGAAAGTCACGAATGGGCCCGCCTGGAAGCCGATGGCTCGGTCACCGTGGGCATCAGCGACCACGCCCAGGAAGCTTTGGGTGATGTGGTATTCGTTGAGCTGACTTCGGTCGGCACCACTTTCACCGCTGGCGATCAAGCCGGTGTGGTTGAGTCGGTGAAGGCGGCTTCCGACATCTACTCTCCGGTCAGTGGCGAAGTCATCGCCATCAACGAAGACCTGAGCGCCAACCCGGAGTCGCTGAACAGCGAACCCTACAGCGCCTGGATCTTCAAACTGAAGCCAAGCGACACCGCTGAACTGGACAAGCTGCTCGACGCTGCCGGCTACAAGGCTGCGATTGGCGAGTAAGTCCGACGCCCTGCCCAAAGCCCCGATCAGTCGGGGCTTTTTTGTGCCCGGGATTTGTCCCCGTCCTCGACTGCTATGCTGCTTTGACCGTGTTGCATCGACGCTGAGCGCAAGTGAAGAGAGAGCCCGTCATGTCCCAGATGCCGTCCTTGAGTCAGTTACGCGACCCCAATGCCTTTCTGCGCCGCCACCTCGGCCCGGATGCCGCCGAACAGCAGGCGATGCTCGACAGCCTTGGCTTGGGCAGTCGCGTCGAACTGATCGAGCAGACCGTGCCGCCGGGCATCCGCCTCAACCGCGCCCTGGACCTGCCGCCGGCCCTGGACGAAGAGGCCGCGCTGGCCAAGTTGCGGGGTTATGCCGAACAGAATCAGGTCTGGACCAGCCTGATCGGCATGGGCTATCACGGCACCCTGACGCCGGCGGTGATCCTGCGTAACGTCCTGGAAAACCCCGGTTGGTACACCGCCTACACCCCGTATCAGCCGGAGATTGCTCAAGGCCGGCTCGAAGCCTTGCTGAATTTCCAGCAACTGACCATCGACCTGACGGGCCTGGAACTGGCCAACGCCTCGTTGCTGGATGAGGCCACGGCCGCCGCCGAGGCCATGGCTTTGGCCAAACGGGTGGCCAAGTCCAAGAGCAATCTGTTTTTCGTCGATGAAAACTGCCATCCGCAGACGCTTTCGGTGGTGCGTACCCGGGCCGAGGGTTTTGGTATTGAGCTGATCGTCGACTCAGTGAACAACCTCAAGCAGCACCAGGTATTCGGTGCTTTGCTGCAGTACCCCGACACCCACGGCGAGATCCGCGATCTGCGACCTTTGATTGATCACCTGCACGCACAACAAGCCCTGGCCTGCGTGGCCGCCGACTTGCTCAGCCTGCTGCTGTTGACCCCGCCCGGTGAGTTGGGCGCGGACGTGGTGTTCGGTTCGTCCCAACGGTTCGGCGTGCCCATGGGTTACGGCGGGCCGCACGCAGCGTTTTTTGCCAGCCGTGAAGCATACAAGCGGGCGATCCCAGGGCGGATCATCGGCGTGTCGAAAGACGCGCGCGGCAACGTTGCCTTGCGCATGGCCCTGCAAACCCGCGAGCAACACATCCGCCGGGAGAAAGCCAATTCCAACATCTGCACCGCGCAGGTGCTGCTGGCCAATATCGCCAGTTGCTACGCGGTCTATCACGGCCCCGACGGCCTCAAGCGCATTGCCCAACGGGTGCATCGGCTGACCTGCATCCTCGCCACCGCCCTGGAGCGGCATGGCATTGCCCGGCTCAACCGACAATTCTTCGACACCCTGACACTCGATGTGGGCGGCAGTCAGACTGCGATCATCGAAAGCGCCAAGGCTGCCCGGATCAACCTGAGGATTCTCGGACGCGGTCACTTGGGCCTGAGCCTTGATGAGACCTGCGACGAACACACCGTGGCGAAACTGCTCGACGTGTTCCTTGGTGCCGATCACGGGTTGAACGTCGCCGAACTGGATGCTGAAAGCCTGGTTTCCGGCATCCCGGATGCCTTGCAGCGCAGCAGCGGTTATCTGCGTCACCCGGTGTTCAACGCCCACCACAGCGAAACCGAGATGCTGCGCTACCTCAAGCAATTGGAAAACAAAGACCTAGCGCTCAACCAATCGATGATCCCGCTCGGCTCCTGCACCATGAAACTCAACGCCACCAGCGAGATGATCCCGATCACCTGGCCGCAGTTCGCCAACCTGCACCCCTTTGTACCGCCAGAGCAGGCCTTGGGTTATGCGCTGATGATCGATGAATTGGAGCGCTGGTTGTGCGCCATTACCGGCTTCGATGCCATCTGCATGCAGCCCAATTCCGGCGCTCAGGGTGAATACGCCGGGTTGCTGGCGATCCGCAAGTACCACGAGAGCCGGCAGCAGGGCGGGCGAGACATTTGCCTGATCCCGTCATCGGCCCACGGCACCAACCCGGCGTCGGCGCAAATGGCCGGGATGCGCGTGGTGATCGTCGAGTGTGACGAGGCGGGCAACGTCGATCTCGATGACCTCAAAGACAAAGCGGCCACGGCCGGAGAAAAGCTGTCCTGCCTGATGGCGACCTATCCATCGACTCACGGTGTATACGAAGAAGGCATCAGCGAAATCTGTGAAGTTATCCACAGCCACGGCGGCCAGGTCTACATGGACGGCGCCAACCTCAATGCCCAGGTAGGTCTGGCGCGGCCGGCGGACATCGGCGCCGACGTCTCGCACATGAACCTGCACAAGACCTTCTGCATTCCCCATGGCGGTGGCGGGCCCGGGATGGGGCCGATCGGTGTTCGCGCGCACTTGGCGCCGTTCGTCGCCAACCATCCGGTGGTGCCGATCGATGGTCCGCTGCCCGCCAACGGCGCAGTCAGCGCGGCACCTTGGGGCAGCGCGAGCATCTTGCCGATCAGTTGGATGTACATCGCCATGATGGGACCGCAATTGGCCGATGCCAGTGAAGTGGCGATTCTGTCGGCCAATTACCTGGCTCAGCAGTTGTCCGGCGCGTTTCCAGTGCTTTATACCGGGCGCAACGACCGTGTGGCCCACGAATGCATTCTCGACTTGCGCCCGCTCAAGGCATTGACCGGCATCAGCGAAGAAGACGTGGCCAAGCGTTTGATGGATTACGGTTTCCACGCGCCTACCATGTCTTTCCCGGTGCCGGGGACCTTGATGGTTGAACCCACGGAAAGTGAATCCAAGGCCGAACTGGACCGGTTTATCGCGGCGATGTTGAGCATCCGAGCCGAAATCACTGAAGTGCAAAATGGCAACTGGCCCGCCGAGGACAATCCGCTCAAAGGTGCGCCGCACACCTTGGCCGACATCACCGGCATCTGGGAGCGGCCTTACAGCATCGAGCAGGCGGTCACCCCCGATGCACACACCAAGGCCCATAAATACTGGCCGGCGGTGAACCGGGTGGACAATGTCTACGGCGACCGCAATCTGTTTTGTGCCTGCGTGCCGGTGGATGATTACCGCTGACTTTCAGGTTCGACCCATAAACGCCAGACAAAAAAATGCCGCTCAGTTGAGCGGCATTTTTTATCGCCGTGAGGCTTATTCGGACGCTACGGCATTCTTGGCCAGGATGGCGTTGGCCAGTTCCATGTCGGTGGCTTGCAGGCCTGGGTTGTCGGCGCGGACTTTCTGCATCGCCGCTTCCAGGTAAGGCCCGCGAATGCCGCCATCGCTGGCGACGAAACTGCCGGCGTCATCCTGCGCCGCGACGATCAGCTTGTGGTCCTTGAACGTCAGGTAGGTCGAACCGGTGGTCGCACCGGACGAAATGACGTTACGCCAAAAGCCGTCGGCCATGGCTGAACCAACAGGAAGGGACAGCACGGCGAGTGTGGCGACAGCATATTTGAGACGCATGATGAGTGAACTCCACTGGGTTATCTAGCAGGTTGGATTGCTGATCACCCAGCCGAGTTCCATAGGACCCTATTCAACGATTTCTGTCAGCAGGACGGCGCCGTCCCGCCCGATCACGCGAACCCGGCTGCCCACCGGGGCGTCCGGACCTCGAGCCAGCCACACGCCGTCGGCGACTTTGATCTTGCCGCGTCCATCGACGATCGCTTCACTGACCGTGAAGACCTTGCCGATCAATTCCTGCCCCCGCAGGTTAAGCAGCGGTTGATCGCTGCGGCGCACCGCGCTGCGTTGTCGGCGCCACCAATACAGGGCCATCAGGATGGAAAACACGGCAAACAGCAGCGTTTGCAATTCCCAGGGCAGTCCGGGCAACGCGAAGGTGAGGACGCCGACCGCCGCTGCCGCCATGCCGATCCATAGCAGATAGCCGCCGGCACCGAATACTTCGAGGATCAGCAACAAGGTGCCCAGGGCGAGCCAGCTCCAGAATGAAAACAGCTCCATGGTCACCGGCCTCAGCCTTTCTTGCCGTCGAAGGTGGCCTTGACGATTTCGCCAATGCCGCCCACGGCGCCGATCATCGAACTGGCTTCCAGCGGCATCAGGATCACTTTGCTGTTGTTGGCCGAGGCGAGTTTGCCCAGGGCGTCGATGTATTTCTGCGCGACGAAGTAATTCACCGCTTGGACGTTACCGCCGGCAATCGCTTCAGACACCACTTTAGTGGCCTGGGCTTCCGCTTCAGCCTGACGTTCCCGGGCCTCGGATTCGAGGAACGCAGCCTGCCGGCTGCCCTCGGCTTCGAGAATCTGCGCCTGCTTCTTGCCTTCGGCGGTGAGGATCGCCGACGCGCGCAGGCCTTCGGCTTCGAGGATTTGCGCGCGCTTGATCCGTTCGGCCTTCATCTGCCCGGACATGGCGGCCATCAAGTCGGCCGGCGGGCTGATGTCCTTGATTTCGATCCGGGTGATCTTGATCCCCCAGGGCGCCGTGGCTTCATCGACGGTACGCAGCAGTTTTTCGTTGATGTTGTCACGCTGGCTGAGCATCGCATCCAGCTCCATGGAACCGAGCACGGTGCGGATGTTGGTTTGCAGCAGGTTGCGGATGGCATGTTCGAGGTTATTTACCTCATAAGCGGCCTGAGCCGTGTTGACCACCTGGAAGAAGCACACTGCGTCGATCTGTACCGTGGCGTTATCGGCGGTGATGACTTCCTGGGGCGGAATGTCGAGCACGCTTTCCATAACGTTGATCTTGCGACCGATGCGGTCCATCACCGGAATGATGATGTTCAGGCCTGGCTTGAGGGTGTTGGTGTAACGGCCAAACCGCTCGACCGTCCACTCGAAGCCTTGCGGCACGACCTTGAAACCCATGAAAAGAATGGCCACGGCCAGTGCGACGAAAAGAATCAGTGCGGTTCCCATAACGTTCCCTGTTCAAAGTGGTGGAATTGCGATGGGCCCGAGTGTAAGGCAAAAGGCTGCTCGGATTGTAAATGGCGGAATTCATCTACCGCAAAATGTAACCATGGCTGGCTAATAACGGAGCGTATCGGCTATTTTGAAGACCTGATTGAGGGCGCAACATGATCGAACAAGAGAAAACACTGAGTTATCTGGAGTCGCACATCCCAGAAATGGCGGCTTCCGCAGTTACCCAGGCGTATTGGCAGACACTGGCTTCCGGTAACACTGTGCTGGAAAGCCGAAACGGTGCGATTTACGAGATTTCCCCGGATGGTTCGCGGAAAAAACTGAAGAATATTGCTGCTCCCACGACCGTCATTCGTGGTGAAAAGCGGCGTTTAAAATGACTGCTGTACCCCGGATGCGCATGTTTGCCGGCCCTAATGGTTCTGGTAAAAGCACCATCAAGTCAGTGATTGGTCCCGAACTTTTGGGGATCTATATCAATCCTGATGAAATTGAAAAAGACATCCGTAGTAACGGTCGTCTCGATTTAAAGCTTTATGGTGTCAGCGCGACTGGCCAATCATTGCTGGAGTTTTTCAGGCGTTCGACGCTGTTGGCGAAAGCAGGCTTGGTGGCCGAATCCCAAAACGTTCAGTTGAATGAAGACGTGTTGGATTTCTCGAACATTTCGGTCAACTCCTATTACGCGTCCGTCATATCCGACTTCCTGCGTCACAGACTTCTGGACAGTGGCACCTCGTTTACGTTTGAAACTGTAATGTCCTCTCCCGACAAAGTGGATTTGCTACGCAGAGCTCAAGAGAAAGGCTTTCGCACCTATCTCTATTTCGTGGCGACGGATGATCCACTCATCAATATTTCTCGCGTGCAGAACAGAGTGCGTCTTGGTGGTCACCCGGTCCCGGAAGATAAGATCGTCAGCCGCTATGCTCGCTCTTTGGGTCTGCTCCTTGACGCAGTACGTCACAGTGACCGTGCGTACATCTTTGATAACTCTAGTCATGAAAGTACCTGGCTAGCGGAAGTTACCAATGGCGAGGATCTGGAACTGAGAACGGAGCAGATCCCCGAATGGTTCAAGACAGCCATTTGGGACAAGCTCTGAGCCTGCCTATTTAGCGCTGTTCACTCTGCGGCGTCACTCGCAATACTTCTTCAATCGTTGTTAAGCCCGCCGCGACTTTCTGCGCACCGGACAAGCGCAGGCTGCGCATGCCTTCCTTGAACGCTTGGCGACGGATGGCCTGCAGGTCGGTGTCGGGGTTGATCAGGGCCTTGAGGCTGTCGCTCAGCTGCATGATTTCGTAGACCCCGGCGCGTCCGTGATAACCGGTGTCGCGACATTCCAGGCAACCGATGGCGCGTTGGGCGTTGCCCGGAAGCGGCGCTTGCCAAGGCCGGGTCAGGGTTTGCCAGTCTTCTTCGGCGAGGGTCAGAGGCGCCTTGCAGTGTGGGCACAGGGTACGCACCAGGCGCTGGGCCATGACCCCGAGCACCGTGGCTTTGATCAGGTAATGTGGCACGCCGAGTTCCAGCAGGCGGCTGATGGCGCTCGGCGCATCGTTGGTGTGCAGGGTCGAGAGCACCAGGTGCCCGGTAAGCGCGGCCTGGATTGCCATTTCCGCGGTTTCCAGGTCGCGGATCTCGCCGATCATGATGATGTCCGGGTCTTGCCGCATCAGCGCCCGCACCCCGGCGGCGAAGGTCAGGTCGATGTTGTGCTGGACCTGCATCTGGTTGAAGGCCGGTTCGACCATCTCGATCGGGTCTTCGATGGTGCACAGGTTGACCTCGGGGGTCGCCAGTTTTTTCAGGGTGGTGTAGAGCGTGGTGGTCTTGCCTGAACCCGTGGGCCCGGTGACCAGGATGATGCCGTTGGGCTGGCGGGTCATGTCCTGCCAGCGGCGCAGGTCGTCGGCGGAAAAACCGAGCTGATCGAAGTCCTTGAGCAGCACTTCCGGGTCGAAGATCCGCATGACCATTTTTTCGCCGAACGCGGTGGGCAGGGTCGACAACCGCAGTTCGACTTCGCCGCCGTCCGGGGTCTTGGTCTTGACCCGACCGTCCTGGGGTTTGCGTTTTTCCGCGACATTCATCCGCCCGAGGCTCTTGAGCCGGCTGACGATGGCCATGGTCACCTGGGGCGGAAATTGGTAGACGTTGTGCAGAACGCCGTCGATGCGAAAGCGCACCGTGCCTTGCTCGCGCCGGGGTTCGACGTGGATATCGCTGGCGCGCTGCTGGAACGCGTATTGGAACAGCCAATCGACAATATTGACGATGTGCGCGTCGTTGGCGTCCGGCTCCTGATCGCTGGCGCCGAGGTTCAGTAACTGTTCGAAGTTGCCGAGGTTGCTGCCCTGGCTGTCGGCATTGCTGGCACCGCTGACGGATTTGGCCAGGCGAAAAAACTCGACGCTGAAGCGCTGGATGTCCACCGGGTTGGCCACCACCCGCTTGATCGGCAGCTTCAACACGTGGGTCAGGTCCGCCTCCCAAGCGGTGACATAAGGCTGGGCGCTGGCCACGGTCACCCCGTCGTGGTCGACGGACACCGCGAGAATCTTGTGACGCTGGGCAAAGGCGTAGGACATCAACGGCGTGATCGCCGCCACGTTGATTTTCAGCGGGTCGATGCGCAAGTACGGCTGGCCGGCCTGCTGTGACAGCCACAGGGTCAGGCTTTCGAGGTCCAGGCGTTTGCCGGGACGGCTGAGGTCGTCCAGGTGCTGGCTGGCAATGAACTCCAGCGGGTGCAACTGGCCCTGTGCCGCTTGCCGGCGTCGGGCGTTGAGCGCGTGTTCGGCCGAGTCCTGGCTGATGAAACCCTGGGCGACCAGCTCGCGCAGCAACTCATTGAGATCCAGCCAGCGGTCCTGAAGGGCGAGTTGAACGGACATGCAGCTTCCTTATGAACGATCCTGCGGGCGACGGGATGAAGCCGTCGTGCGCAAAGAATAGTCCGGGACGCGTCGACCGTTGGGCCACTACCCGACGAAGCCGTTTCCAGTTCTTTCAGCCAGCCGCCTGGGCCGCTGCGACCCACGCCGAATCAGCCGTGTGCAGCTCGACCGAACACACGGTGATCAGGTTACGAAGTTTTTCCGCGATCAACTGCGCGCGGTGCCAGCTCAAGCCATCGACGACGATATCGATGGCGAGCAGATCGTCCTGGCGCTGCATGTTCACGTGCTCGGGGGTGAGGAATTGCAGGGCAAACAGATTGAGCGCACGGCACAACACGTCCGGTTCGGCTTCGGCGAGCAATTGGTAGCTCACGCGGCAATGGGCGTTGCTGACGTTCCACACATCGGCGCGGGTGTTCGAGGTATTCACGGCTTCAAGATGCGGCATGCTCAGTCTCCAAAATCACTGGAGAAATCTTTACATGCGTTAGCCGGTATTTCTTATCTATGATTGAGTTAATTGGCCGTTTATCGAATCGTTTTATTCGTCATTCATTTATTCATAGGTTTATTTATGCAGAGCGAGCTGGATGGCTATGACCGCAAGATCCTGGCGTTGCTGCAAGAGGACGCGTCGCTGTCCAGTGCGCAGATCGCCGAACGGGTGGGCCTGTCGCAATCGCCTTGCTGGCGGCGAATTCAGCGGATGAAGGAGGAGGGCATCATTCGCGGCCAGGTGACCTTGCTCGACCGCAAGAAAATCGGCCTGAACACGCAGATCTTCGCCGAAATCAAGCTCAACGCCCACGGAAGGTCGAACTTCACTGAATTCACCGAGGCGATTCGCGGTTTTCCCGAAGTGCTGGAGTGTTATGTGCTGATGGGGGCGGTGGATTTTTTATTGCGGATCGTCACGGCGGACATCGAGGCCTATGAGCGTTTCTTCTTCGAGAAACTGTCGATGGTGCCGGGGATTCAGGAAGTGAATTCAATTGTGGCGTTGTCGGAGATCAAATCGACGACGAGTTTGCCGGTCTGAAATGCTGCGGTGATCGGGCGGGCCCCATCGCCAGCAGGCTGGCTCCCACAGGGGAATTGTGGTGCACACAAAGCCAAGGTGGGAGCCAGCCTGCTGGCGATGGCGATATTACAGACGCAGCAACATTTTCCAGGCGCGATTCTGATACACCGCGATGGCCTGCTGTTTGCGCGCATCGAGGGCTTCGTCGGTGATCGGTTCATTGGCCAGTTGCGCCAGTTTGTTCAGCTCTCCGTACAGGCGATCCATTTCCGCAATCTCCAGCACGCCACGGGCGTGGTGCAGCCAGGACTGGATGCGTTCGATGCGCGGCAGTTGTTCGGCGAGGTCTTCCGGCTGTTGCTGGTAGCGCTGCAATTGCAACGATGTGGCTTCTTCGCCCAGCAGGCGCGGTAGCCAGCTACCCAATTGCGCGGCGCCCTGGCGATTGCCACGGGTGTTGCGGTCGGCGGCCCAGGTACGGGCCAGCAGCCAGCGCGAGGTATTCAGGGAGAATTGACCCCAGCGCGGGTCTTCCAGTTCTTCGAGGAACTGTTCCGGCGCGGCCTTGCGCACGTCTTCGTCGTCCAGGCCGACCTGGACCAATGGACGCCAGTCTTCGAGCAGGGCATCCAGCGCCACGCGCAGGTCATGGGTCGATTGACGGGGCGCGGCTTGGCCGAGGCTGCTGAGCAGCGCGCGCAATTCGGCGAGGTTTTCCACCCAATCCTGCAACAGGCGCCAGTGACCGTTGAAACGGTATTGCTCGGCCAGCCGCTGGCTGCTGCCGAGCAGGTGCCAGCACAGGGCAGCGAAGGCGTCGTCGAGCGGGGTTTCCGCGCTGATCTGTGGCGCCGGCAGGCTCAGTGAGTAGCTGTTAGCGTCGAACAGACGATAACCGCGCTCGGCCTTGCTGATGTCGCACGGCATCAACGCCAGGGTGGCGGCCAGTTCGGCGGCCAACTCCAGCAACGCGGCCGGCTCGCCTTCGCGCAGTTCCAGTTCCAGCTCGCAGATTTCTTCTTTTTGCTTGCCGACCACCACGTGGCCGAGGTCCAGCGCGGCTTCGATGACCACTTTGGTCTTGCCACGGCCCCAGGCGATTTCGGCGCGCTCGCGGACGAAATCGGTGGTGAAGATCGGTTTCAGGGTTTTCTTGTCCAGCTCGGCCAGGGCTTCAGGCCAGCATTCACCGTCGAGCTTTTTCACGTCGAGCTTGGCTTTGGGCAGGTTCCAGTCGTATTCGTTACGCTCGGACAGGCCGGCAATGCTCTGGCCGCGGGTCTTGAGGGTCTGGATCACGTCTTCGCCATCGCGGCGCAGGCGCAGGGCCACTTTGGCCTGGGCCAGGTCGCGCTCCGGGGTGTCGAAGTACTGGTTCATCAGTTCACGGCGTTCCCAGCCACTTTTGTTGCGCTTTTTCAGCAGCGGGTGCTCACGCAGGGCGGCGAGGGTTTCGCGGCTGACGCGGAGTTTGATTTCGGTTTCTTTCTGCATGGCCGGAAAATCCAGGATCGGGAGCGCAGCCGGGGGAATGAGAGGCTGCCAAGGTCGTGCAGTGTACAGGACTCGACCCTGCTCCGCCGGGCGACGGTTTATTCCTGTCGCCGGATGGTTCTATGATGGACCTCAATTCGCCAGTCGGAGTCAGCGATGCCTTTGCCTTCCATGAAAGATCAGTTCGCTGCGCTGATTGCCACGCCCTCGGTCAGTTGCACCCAGGCCAGCCTCGATCAGAGCAATCGTCCGGTGATCGACCTGCTGGCCGCGTGGCTGAGCGATCTGGGGTTTGCCTGTGACATCCAGCCGGTCAGCCCGGGCAAGTTCAACCTGCTCGCCAGTTACGGGTCCGGCCCCGGCGGCCTGGTACTGGCGGGGCACAGCGACACGGTGCCGTTCGATGGCGCGTTGTGGCAGACCGATCCATTGAAATTGACCGAAGTCGACGGGCGCTGGATCGGCCTGGGCAGTTGCGACATGAAGGGGTTTTTCGCGCTTGCCATCGAAGCGGTCAAACCCCTGCTCGACCAGCCGTTCAAGCAACCGCTGCTGATCCTGGCCACCTGCGATGAAGAAAGCTCGATGTCCGGTGCCCGTGCCCTGGCTGAAGCCGGGCGGCCGCTGGGTCGCGCCGCGGTGATCGGCGAGCCGACCGGGCTGCGGCCGATCCGCATGCACAAGGGCATCATGATGGAACGCATCGACATCCTCGGTCAGAGCGGGCATTCCTCGGACCCTCGCCTGGGCCACAGTGCTCTGGAAGCGATGCACGATGCCATGGGCGAACTGCGAGGCCTGCGCCTGCTGTGGCAGCGTGAATTCCGCAATCCGCAGTTCGGCGTGCCGATGCCGACCCTGAATTTCGGCTGCATCCATGGCGGCGATAACCCCAATCGCATTTGTGGCCAGTGTTCGCTGGAGTTCGACCTGCGCCCCTTGCCGGGCATGGACCCCCAGGTTCTGCGCGGGGAAATTCTGCAGCGGCTCAAGCCGGTGGCGGAGCGGCATCAGGTCAAGATCGACTACGCGCCGTTGTTCCCCGCCGTGCCACCCTTCGAACAGGCGGAGGATGCCGAACTGGTGAGAATCGCCGAAAAGCTGACCGGCCACCGTGCCGAAGCGGTGGCATTCGGCACCGAAGCACCTTATCTTCAGCGTCTTGGCTGCGAGACCGTGGTACTGGGCCCAGGTGACATTGCCTGTGCACACCAGCCGGGGGAATACCTCGAAATGTCACGTTTGCAACCTACCGTGCATCTATTACGTCAGTTGATCGAGCATTATTGCCTGACGCCAAATGGACCGACGTAATTCCCTTGTGGGAGCGAGCAGGCTCGCTCCCACAAGGTCAAAGTTGTCGTTTAAATTATCGATGTCCCAACCCGTATTCATGAGGAGAGCGCGCGTGTCGCCAAGCCTGTTCCGACGATAACCATCAGCCCGCTGTGCGTTTTCCGTTCCGCCCTTTTTTTGGCTGCTCTTTGTTACAGGCCCAGGTTCATGCCCGA
>Ga0247742_10000760_pt1 | contig 24854 bp, 16 predicted proteins | sample UWRJL208509C2_FD_180944 | JGI IMG/M metagenome (GOLD analysis project Ga0247742, IMG submission 180944) | Plant litter microbial communities from Arlington Agricultural Research Station in Wisconsin, United States - UWRJ-L208-509C-2 | ecosystem: Environmental > Terrestrial > Plant litter >... | reverse complement strand
GCGAAGCAGCGACAGGATCGACGGTCGCCCCCCGTCCGCCGACAGTCGAGTCTCCTGCCCGGCGGCGATATGCTCGCGCTCCGCCTCGCTCAGATGGCGATGGCGCTGCGGCGTATTGTACCAGGCGAGCCACGCCAGCGACCAGACGAGGCCGAGCGCGCCGGCGACGACGAAGGCGAGCCGCCAGCTCTGCATCATCACCGCCCACGCGACGAGCGGCGGCGCAAACACCGCGCCGAACGATGCGCCGATGTTGTAGATGCCGCCAGCGGCACCCCGTTCACGCGCCGGAAACCATTCCGCGACCAGTTTCTGCCCGGCCGGTTGCGCGGACCCTTCGGCGAGGCCGAGCAGCCCGCGCAGCGCCGCGAAGCCAAGCCAGCCGCTCGCGAAGACATGCGCCATCGTCACCAGCGACCAGGCCGCCGCGCAGATGAAGAAGCCGATTCGCAGGCCGGCGCCATCGAGCAGATATCCGGCTAGCGGCTGAAGCATCACGCCGATCTGAAACGCGCCGGTGATCCAGCTATATTGCTGCGTGCTGATATGCTGTTCCGCGAGAATCACCGGCGCGGCGACGCCGAGCACGGAGCGCGCGAGATAATTGAGGATCATGGCGCCGACGAACAACGCGATGATCGTCCAGCGCAGCTTGGGAATGCGGGCGGAACGCAAGGGCAACTCCGTTAACGTAAACATCGCGCCGCCCATAGCGGGCAAGCGACAGAAGGTGGAGACGGCTACAGGGACGATCGGTTTTATCGTTTCCTGCGTAACGTTCTCCGTAAGCCCGCACTAGCCGAGGTCACATCGTCTTGACAAGCATCGCTAGTAGGACTAATTCGAAGATGTTAACGTAAACATTGTGCGGCGCACAAAAGCAAAGCCGTCGATGACGCCATGATGCTCGGTTCAACGGCACATGACTTTAGTAATGGCTACCAAAAGGGGAGAAGACACCTGAAACACATTCCTTCAGCATTGCAGCATCTCACTAAGGCGGCACGCCCGACCAAGTGATTGCGATTGCCTCGTGGCGAGTCGGCCGCGACGCAAGCGCGCCTCCGGTTCGCTCCGCATGATGCACGATCACCAACCACTCCGGGCTCAGGGTTTCACGTCCGGAAGAATCAAGAAACAGCGCCTTACAGGCCAGGGGAGATATACATGACGTTGAAAGCTCTGGATTGCCGCTCGTCCCTTTTGCGCGGCGCATCGTTGGCGGCGTTCGTCGCCTGCCTGCCGTTGCAGGCGTTCGCGCAGGCACCGGCACCCGCCCAACCTGCTGCGGAAACGCCTGCAACGCTTGAAGCGCAGGCACCCGCCGAGAGTGCCGCCGCCGCGAGTGACATCGTCGTGACCGGCTCGCGCATCGCGACGCGCGGCTTTACCGCGCCGACACCGACGACGACGATCACCGCAGCGGACATTGCGCAGAACGCGCAGCCCAACATCTTCAACACGATCGCGCAGTTGCCGTCGCTGCAAGGCTCGACCGGCACGCAGGTCAACACGTTCAGCACGTCGAGCGGCCAGCAAGGCCTCAGCTCGTTCTCGCTGCGCGGCGTCGGCGCGATCCGCACGCTGACTTTGCTCGATGGCCAGCGCGTCGTCGGCGCGAACGTTACGGGCGTGCCCGACGTCAGCCTGTTCCCGCAGTTGCTGGTGCAGCGAGTCGATGTCGTCAACGGTGGCGCGTCGGCCTCTTATGGCTCGGACGCGGTCGGCGGCGTGGTCAACTTCATCACCGATACGCGCTTCACCGGGATCAAGGGCAACGTCCAGGGCGGCATCACCACCTATGGCGACAACAAGCAGATCCTGGCGCAGTTGGCAGTCGGCCACAGCTTCCTCGATGGCCGTCTGCATGTCGTCGCGAGCGGCGAATATGCGCATGACCAGGGCGTCGATGGCGGCGATTTCGGCCTGAAAATGGCGGGCGGCCGCAAGTGGTTCGACCAGACCTCGATGATCGACCGTGGCGTGCTCAACGACGGTTCACCGCAGTTTATCATCCGCAACAACGTCCAGTCGAACAGCTTTGCTAAATACGGCCTCATCACCGGCGGTCCGCTGCAGGGCACCGCGTTCGACCAGTCGGGCCGGCCGTTCCAGTTCCAGTATGGCTCGAATGGCGTGCCGACGCGCTTGCCTACGGGCGGCGTCAACGGTTGTTATGGCGGATTCTGTCTCGGCGGCGACCTGTCGGGCAACGTCGATGTGGGCCGCTCGCTTCAGTCGGCGCTGCAGCGGGTCGGTGGTTACACCCGCGTCGGCTTCGACATCGCGCCAGACAACGAATTGTACGCGACGGTCAATGTCGGTCAGGTCAAGACCAACAACCAGCCCGTCAACGGCATGAACAGGCCCGGCCTGACGATCCAGTGCGACAACGCGTTCCTGCCAGCTTCTATCACGCAAGCGTGCGGCACCAACAATATCACCAACTTCCAGTTCGGCACCAGCAACGCCGCGCTCGGTAACACGCGCGTCTATACCAATCGCCGCCAGTATCGCTTCGTCGGCGGCGCGAAAGGCCGCGTGTCGGTCGCAGGCAGCGAATGGTCCTACGACATCTATGGTGAGCACGGCACCAACTACACCAACGTCGACGTCAACAACATCCTGCTCACCCCGCGCTTCAATAAGGCGATCGATGCGGTGCTGCAGAACGGCGCAATCGTCTGTCGCGATCCGGTCGCACAGGCGAGCGGCTGCAAGCCGCTCAACATCTTCGGCGGCAGTCCGTCCGCCGAGGCACTGAACTACATCATGCCCCAGGCAGGCCCCTACCAGCGCACGCGCCAGACGCAGGACGTGCTCAGCCTCAACTTCTCGGGCTCACCGTTCAGCACCTGGGCTGGCCCGCTCTCGATCGCGTTCGGCGGCGAGTTCCGCCACGAGTTCTACAAGGTCACCGCCGACCCTTATGGCGCAGGCACCGCCAACACGCCGAACAACAGCAATTATCCGGCAGATCCGATCCTGAACGCCAGCGGCAACGGCAACTGGTATGCGGGCACCTACAAGAACGGCACTGGCGCCTATAGCGTCAAGGAAGGCTTCATCGAGACCAACGTGCCGCTCGCCGACTCGGAAACGCTCGGCAAGGCGAACCTGAACGGTGCGGTGCGCATCACCGATTACAGCACCTCGGGCACGGTGTGGGCGTGGAAGATCGGCGGCACCTGGGCGACGCCGATCGACGGCGTGCGCATTCGCGCCGTCACGTCGCGCGACGTGCGCGCGCCCAACCTGTCGGAACTGTTCGCCGCGCCGGTTACGCAAACGCTGCCGAACTTCTTCGACCCGTACACGAAGACCAACGTGCTGGTCGTTCAGAACCAGATCGGCAACAAAGCGCTGAAGCCGGAAATCGCTCGCAACACGACCGCCGGCATCACCCTGTCCAATCCGAAATGGTTGCCGGGTCTGAGCCTGTCGTTCGACTGGTACAAGCTCAAGATCGACGGCGTCATTTCGGGCCTGAGCGCGAACGATATCGTCAATTTCTGCTTCCAGAACATCCTCACCTCGACCTGCAGCGCGTTCAACCTGAACCCCGCAAGCGGCCAGACCTTCATCAACGTGCAGTCGTTCAACCTCGCCTCGATCGACACCGAAGGCTTCGACATCGAGGCCAGCTATCGCTGGCAGCGGCCGCTCGGCCTGCCGGGCAATTTCACGGTGCGCGCGCTCGCCACGCACGTGATGAAGTTCGTGACCGATACCGGCCTGCCGGGCACCGTCCCGATCGACTCGGCGGGCGACAACACCGGCAATACGCCGAACTGGAAGTGGTTGGCGATCCAGAGCTACGATACCGATAAGTTCTCGTTCCTGCTTCAGGAACGCTGGTTCAGCAACGGCACCTACGGCAACAAATATATCGTCTGCCAGGCTGGTTCCTGCCCGGTTTCGAACAACAACCATCCGACCATCGACAACAATTTCTATCCGGGCCGCTTCTACATGGACGTGGGCGGTAGCTACAACATCACCAAGGACTTCACCGCCTATTTCAAGATCGACAATATGTTCGATGTTGATCCGGCACCCTCGACGATCTTCAACAACCCGTCGCTCTACGATCAGCTCGGCCGTACCTTCCGCGCTGGTGTCCGCTTCAAACTGTAACCTCCCCCCACCTGAAACGGGCGCGGCACCATGCCGCGCCCCTTTTTTTGCCTTGACGGGATGACGACCATGAAAGCGATGCTTGCGACTGTTTCCATTGCCGCACTGATGGTCGGCACGCCCGTCGCCGCCGCGCCGGTCGCACCCGTGACGGTACGCGTCGATACGACGCAACGCGCGACCCCGGTCAGCCCACACGAATATGGCATGTTCATCGAGCCGATCGGCGGGCTCGTGAACCGCACGCTGTGGGCCGAACTGATCGACGATCGGAAATTCTATTATCCCGTCGTGCCCGCGTCGCGCGACACGCCGCCCCCGCTCAATGCCGAGGGCAAGCCCGGCGTGACCTATCGCAAATGGCGGCCGATCGGCGGCGACGATGTCGTGACGATGGACACCGCCACACCCTATGTCGGCACGCAGAGCGCGAGCGTCACGCTCGGCGGCGCGGCTCCGCGCGGGCTGGGCCAGGACGGATTCGGCATCGCGCGCGGCAAGCGCTACACCGGGCATCTGTGGATCAGCGGCGATGCCGGCGCAGCGGTGACGGTGGTGCTGGTGTGGGGGCCGCGCCCCGAGGATCGGCAGAGCATCGCCCTGCCCGCGCCTTCCGCCGACTGGCGCCAGGCAGATTTCGCGTTCACGCCCACCGCCGAAAGCAAGGATTCGCGGCTGGAGATCACCGGCACGGGCACCGGCCAGTTCCGCGTCGGCGCTGTCTCGCTGATGCCGGCGGACAACATCAACGGCTGGCGCGCCGACACGACCGCGATCGCCAAATCGCTCAATTCGGGCTTCTGGCGGCTGCCGGGCGGCAACTTCCTGTCCGACTGGGACTGGCACGAAGCGCTCGGCCCGCGTGACAAACGTCCGCCGATGTTCGACCATGCGTGGAGCGCGATGCAGACCAACGATCTCGGCATGGACGAGTGGATGGACCTGTGCCGGATCATTGGCGTCGAACCCTATGTCACCGTCAACGCTGGCCTCGGCGATGCCAATTCTGCCGCGGAGGAAGTCGAGTATCTCAACGGCGCGGCGACGACCGATTGGGGCGCCAAGCGTGCCGCGAACGGCCATCCCGAGCCGTACCGCGTCAAGTGGTGGAACATCGGCAACGAGCCGTTCGGCTGGTGGCAGATCGGCAAGACATCGCTGGATTACTACACGATCAAGCACAACGACTTCGCTGCCAAGATGCGCGCGCGCGATCCGTCTATCGTGCTGATCGCCTCGGGTGCGATGCCCGACCAGCTTCATCCCAAGGGCGTGAAGCAGAATTCCACGCTGGAGAGCATCCAGCCCAAGTTCGGCACCGAGGAAGACTGGACCGGCGGGCTGTTCGCCAAGTCCTGGGGTACGTTCGAGGGCATCACCGAACATTGGTATGATCGCGGCGAGGAACGGCCCAACGCGCCGCGTGGCGAGGAACTGATGGAGTTCGTGCGCTCGCCGTCGAACCATGTCCGCATGGAAGCGCTCGAATGGGGCATCTACCAGCAGCGCTTCCCCAAGCTGCGCGATTCGGGCGTGTTCCTGTCGATCGACGAATATGCCTATATGGCCGGGCCGCCGAACCTGAAGTCGTCGCTCGCCTATGCGACGGTGTTGCAGGAGATGCTGCGCCACACCGATTTCCTCAAGATGGCGGCGTTCACCACCGGCGTCTCGACGATGGACATCACGCCCACCGACGCGACGCTCAACGCGACCGGCATGGTGTTCAAGCTGTTCGGCGAGCATTTCGGCGCTGGCACGGTGCCGGTCGCGGTCGATGGATCATCACCGCAGCCGCAGCCGAAATATGACGTCGGCTATGCCCATCCCAAGGTCGTGGCGGGCAGCCCGACCTATCCGCTCGACGTGATCGCGGGGCTGTCGCCCGATGGCAAGACGCTTCGGGTCGGCGTGGTCAACGCGACCTATCAGCCGCAGCGGCTGGCCTTGTCGCTGGCGGGCGCGACGTTGCGCGGCGGCGGGACACGCTGGCTGCTCGGCGGCCAGGCGCTGACCGCCGAGAACAAGGTCGGCGCGCCGGCGGGCGTGACGATCCGCGCGACGAAGGTCAGCGGCGCGGCACGCGGGCTGGTCGTGCCGGCGACCTCGGCGGTGATCTACGAGCTGCCGCTTCGCTGAGCGACCGGGGTCATACCCCGGTCGCGTACAAGGCGTGGTGAGTGAGGATGAACAGCGTGCGGCCCTCGCGCCCGCCCAGCACGAGTTGCAGCGGGCGTTCGGGCACGTCGATGCGGCGGAGCAGCGCGCCATCGGGAGCGTAGACGAACACCTGCCCGTTGGCGACGTACAGCTTTCCCTCGGCATCGCGCACCGCGCTCTCGCCGCCGCGATCCGCGACGATCTTGAGATCGGTGACTTTGCCCCCTGCCCCGACCAGACCGCTGTAGGTGCGGTTCTCCGACGCGTTGGTCAGCGTCACGCGTGCGCCGGGCGCGGCGCCGACGAGGCCGTAAGCGTCGAGCGGATCGGACCAGCGCCAGCCCTGCTGATCGTCCGGCCCCTGATTCCACACGCGGAACGCGGGCAGCACCAGTGAGCCGTCGGGCGAGACGTATTCCTGTGGCTTGGCCTCGCCCATCTTGGTGGTGAAGAAGTCGGCGAGCGTCGGATAGGTGTAGGTCTTGGGATCGATGCGATCGTCGAACTCGCCGTTCGCCCAGACGTTACCGGGGAGCAACGTCGTCGCGGACGGATGCGGCTTCGCGGGCGTCGGCGCGATCACCCGCACCGCCGCCGGCTTGGCGGGATCAATGCTGTACACCGTGCCGTCACGACCGGCCGAGGACAGCACCATCAGGTCGCCCGAGCGATCGACCGCGAGGCTGACCGGATCGAGCGGCAGATCGGCCACCGTCTCCAGCCCGCGCTCTTTCGACCAGCCGTGGATGCGGTTGAAGAAGCGGTCGATGAAGTAGAGCTTGCCCTTCGCATCCGTCGCCGCGCCGGCGATCGAATAGAAGCCGTCTGCCAGTTTCTCGACGCCTTGCGTCACCGGCACGGCGCTCGCGGTCGCGGCCGCAGCGGGCGCTGCCGGCACGTCGAGCCTGGCGAAATCCCGTTCGCGAACCTGCTGCTGGCGAGTCATGTCGGTGATTGCATTGTCGAACGGATATTTGCTCGCGCGCGAGAACGTGCCGCAGCCCTTGGTGTCGCAGCTCGCGAAGCCGCTTTCGGCGTTAACCTGGACGTTGCGGAAGCGGATGTCGCCAGAGTTGAACAGGCGGATCGCGGTGTCCATCGGCTTGGCGGTGCGCGTCACGCGGTACGAATGGTAATTGGCGAACAGGATGTTGCGGGTGTTGTGGAACTCGGTCGAGATCGCATTGACGCCGTCGCGGACTTCCTGCTCGGTCTGCGGGCCGAGGAATTCCCAGTTGGCGACATTCTCCAGAACGATCTCGTGCCGGTAATGATGCTCGGCGGACAGTTCATAGACATGGCCGGGGGTGGTTGTGTCGGAGACGCGGAAGCCTGACGAGGCGAGCGTGTTGGGCGACCAGATCGCTGCGAAGGTGCCGCCGCCGCCATCGGTCACCCAGATGCTCGCCGGTTGCGCATCCTGCCGCACGCGCGGGTCGCCGAAGCGGGCTTGCGTGGTGCCGTCGCGCAGCACCGGGCCTTCGATCCGCACATCGTTGACCATTGAGGCAGCACCCGCTTTCCACACCAACGCCGACGCGCGCGGATTGATGCTGCCGGCCCATAGCCCGAGGCCCGAGACGATCGCGTCGCCCCCCTTCGCGCTTTCGAGCAACGCCTTGGGGCTGCCGACGCCCGCGAACGCCGGCGTATCGTCGCGCAGGAACAGCCGCGTGCGCGCGGGGTGCAGCGCGATCAGCACGCTGTCCGGCCGCAGCTTGAGCGTGTCGGTGAGGCGATACCGGCCGATCGGGAGGTACAGGACGCGGTGCGTGTCGATCGCACGCTGGAGCGCGGCGGTATCGTCGGTATCGCCGTCACCTTTCGCGCCGAGATCGCGCGCGTTGGCCCAGGCGGATACCGGCGGCATCGCGCGGATCGCCGGTGCGGGCGCGGCCGGCATGCGCGCGAGCGGGACGATATCGGCGTCGGTGGCAAATTCGCCCATCTGCCCGAGACCGGCGAGTTTCAACCCGTAGGAGAAATCGCGCACGCGGTAACGCGCGCCGACACCGGCGACGGTCGCGCCGCTCTCGCGCATCCGCGCGAACACCGGCACGTTTTGGGCGACGGCATTGTCGAAGCCGATCTTGGTGTGAACGTCCTTCTCGTTGGAGATCAGCACGCCCGCCTTGGCGATATTCTCGAATTGGACGTTCTTGCCCCATAGGAAATCCGAATAGCCGCGATCGATCTCGATCCCGACCGGCGTGTTGCTGATCGCGACATTGACCAGGGTCAGCCCGACCTCGTGCTCGCGGATCGCGGCATCGCGTTGCCCCTCGAAGGTCGAATCGAGCAAGGTGAACGGCCACATCGGCGCGGTCTTTTCGGTGACGATGCCGTAGCGGCCGCCGTAGAAATGCAGATCCTCGCAGGCGTTGCCAACCTGATAGACGCCGGCGAAGCCCGAGCCGAGATGGAAGTCGATATGACGCAGATAGGCATGCTGCGCGACGCGGAAGCGCACTGCGACCGCGCCGGCATTGCCGTTGCCGATTTCGAAATCCATGTTCGACAGCGCGGAATAGAAGGTCGTCTGGGTCGCGTCGAAGATGGTCGGATCGAACGGCACGATGGTGCGCGGCGGCACCGCCGGCTTGCCCGAGCGGAACTGGTCCTCGCCGGTGAAAGCGACCATCGCGCCGATGCCGGTGGCGAAGCCCGGCGTATTGTCGCCGAGTACGATCACGGGCCGGGTCTTGCCGACGCCGAACACGCGCACGCCCGAGCGCAAGAGGATACTGCGGCTGATCCGGTAGCGTCCGGCGGGCAGGAAGACGAGGCCGCCGGCGTCGGGCGCCGCCGCCGCGTCGATCGCCTGCTGGAGCGCGGCGGTATCGTCGGCGCGGCCATCGCCGACGCCCTTGACGATCACCGCGCGCGAATCGGCGGGGAGCGTTTGATAGACCGAGGTCGACTTGGCCGACGCAACCGTCGGCGCCATCGCAGCCAGCATCGTGCCGACGAGAAACGCTGCCTTCATCATCATCCTCCCAATGGTGGCCACGCAGATGCGCAGGCCGAACGGCATCACTGATGCGCCGCGTATTTTTCGCAGTCGATCGAACCACTTCCCCGTACCATCAAGTGATGTTAACGTAAACATGGCTTATGGTCGTAGATGCGCAATCATGGCGCGAAACATAGAGTGCGCGACGATATAGATCGCACGATGGACGGAGGGGATGGATGACGATTCGGTTTGCCCGGCGGCGTAGCTTCGTATGAGCGCTGAAGACTGGCGGCTGGTGATCTCGGCGGTTGCAGGCATCGTCCTGTCCGTCGTGTTGATCGTGCGGGTGCGGCTGCATCCGTTCATCGGGCTGTTGTGCGGTGCGTTCGCGGTCGGGCTGTTCGCCGGGCTGCCGCTCGCCGATACCGGCAAGGCCGTGCAGAAAGGCGTCGGCGACATCATCGGCGGCACCGGACTGGTGGTGGCGCTGGGCCTGTCGTTGGGGGCGATGCTCCATCTCTCGGGCGCGGCTGCGTCACTGGCGACGAGCGCGCTGCGGCTGACCGGCGTGCGCGCTGCGCCGTGGGCGACGCTGGGCGTCGCCATCATCATCGGCCTGCCGCTGTTCTTCGAGACCGGGCTGGTGCTGCTGCTGCCGATCGTGGTCGCCGCTGCCGAGGCGATGCCGCACCAGAAGGACAATGATGCCGCCAAGCTGCGGCTCATCATGCCGGCGCTCGCAGGGCTAGGCGTCGTTCACGCGCTGGTGCCGCCGCATCCGGGGCCGCTGCTGGCGGTCGAGGCGCTTCACGCCAATCTCGGCCTGACGATGTTGTACGGCATGCTGATCGCGGTGCCCGTGGCGATCCTGGCCGGGCCGCTGCTGGCGCGGATCGTGGCGCCCGGTGTGCGCCTTACGCCGACCGTGCTGAGCGATCACACGCTCGATCTGACGCCGCCGCCGCGCGCGATATCGCTGCTGATCGTGGTATTGCCGGTGCTGCTGATCGCGATCGGCGAGCTGGGCCAGCTCATCCCCGCGGTCGCCGGCTCGGCGTTGCTGGCGGCGGCGCGCAATCCGGTGCTGGTGCTGCTCGTCACCAACCTGCTCGCCCTGCCGTTGCTGTTCGGGCGGCGGCTGGCCGAAGCGGTCGTGCAGGACGCGGTGTGGCACGAGACGATGGCCGGCGCGGGCGCGATCCTGTTGGCGATCGGCGCGGGCGGTGCGCTCAAGCAGGTGCTGGTCTCGGCCGGACTGTCCGATCTGCTCGCGCGGCTCGTGCTGGCCTATCCGGTGTCGCCGCTGCTGCTCGGCTGGCTGGTGGCGGTCGCGATCCGGCTCGCCGCCGGCTCCGCTACGGTGGCGACGATCACCGCCGTCGGCATCATGCCCGGCGTGGTCGCCGCCTCGGGCGTTTCGCCCGAACTGACCGTGCTGGCGATCGGTGCGGGATCGGTGTTCTTCAGCCACGTCAACGATCCGGGGTTCTGGCTGGTCAAGAGCTATGTCGGCACGTCCACGCCGGACACGTTCCGAACGTGGTCGATGGTCGAGACGGTGATTTCGGTGGCCGGTCTCGCCGGCGTTTTTGCGCTGAGTTACTTCGTCTGAATCGCCCCGAAAGGGATCGCTAACATTCGGCCAGGTCGGACCTTGTTTCATGTAAGAAAATTGTTGCAAGAAAGCGCTTGCGAGCGAAATTTGATAGCGTTAACACTTGGCGTAACGAGGCCGAGTACAGGGCCTGCGTGGCGCGCACGTGACGATAAACAGAAGAGATGCAGCGAACGGGGAGGAGTATGAGCGCATTGCTTGGCCGTGCCTGTCCGAACGCCGCATCGACGCATCAAGACTTGATGCCATTGCCATCCTTTCCCCCCACCTCAGGGGTGCCGCGTTGGCACCCCGATTTTTTCGGGTGAGCGAACGGCGGGGGCGGCATTCAAACATCTAAGACATCGTAACGACAAGCCGCCACCTATCGAGCGGCACGCATGGGGAGAGTGACGGATGATCCGGGAAGACACGCTGTTGGGTCGCCGCGAGGCGCTGTTGGGGTCGGCTCTTGCGGGTGCCGGGCTGGCAGTGGCGCCGGTCGCCGCGTCTGCTGCGCGTGCCGCTGCGCCGCGAGCATCGGGAACCTGCTCCACGCCGCATAGCGCGGTCGCGAAGACGCAATATGGGCCGGTGCGGGGTTACGTCTCGGGTGATGTGCTCACCTTCAAGGGCATTCCTTATGGCGACGACACAGCGGGCGAGAACCGCTGGTTGCCCGCCAAGCCACCCAAGCGCTGGACCGAGGAGTATCCCGCGCTCGCCTATGGCGCGAACTGCCCGCAGACGCTGCACAGCTTCCGCGCGACCGAGCATACCTTCCTCCAGCAATGGGACGACGGCTTCCTCGGCGAGGATATGCTCAAGCTCAACATCTGGACGCCGTCGCTGAGCGGCAGCCGCGCGGTGATGGTCTATTTCCACGGCGGCGGGTACAGTTTCGGTTCGTCCTACGAGCTTGCCTCGCATGATGGCGCGCAGATGGCGCGGCACCATGATGTCGTGCAGGTGTCGATCAACCACCGGCTCAACGTCCTCGGTTTCCTCGATCTCGCCGAACTGGGCGGCAGCGCCTACGAGGAGTCGGTCAACGTCAGCATGACCGATTGCATCGCCGCGTTGCGCTGGGTGCAGGAGAATATCGCGGCGTTCGGCGGCGATCCCAACAAGGTGATGATCTACGGCCAGTCGGGCGGTGGATCGAAGGTGACAACGTTGCTGGGCATGCGCGCCGGCAAGGGGATGATCCACCGCGCGGCGGTGCAATCAGGCGGCGGCGGCGTGATCCCGACGGCTGAACAGTCGCGCGAGTTCTCGCGTCGATTGATCCGCGAGCTTGGCGCGCGCGATATCGGCGCGTTGCAGAAGGCGGACTGGAAGACGCTGTTCGATGCCGGCAACAAGGTCGCGACCGACATCAACGGGCCGATGCGCGGTATGCCCGGGCCATCGGCGACACCGCGCGTCGGCTGGGGGCCTACGCTTGATGGCAAGGTGATCGACGTGCGCTCGTTCTCCGAAGTCGCACCCGAGATCTCGCGCGACATTCCCATGATGATCGGCAATGTCAGCGAGGAAGGCATGCGTTTCGGCTCGAACCCGAGCGAGGCCGAGTGGCGCGCCGACCTCACCAAGCAGATGGGCGCGGCCAAGGCCGATGCGCTGATCGCGGCGATGAAGCGGGCGCATCCGGAGAAAGCGATCCGCACTTTGTCCTACGGGGTGCAGGGGCTTTCCAACCGCAACCGCGTGCAGAGCATGGTCGCGCTCAAACATGCGCAGCGCGCCGCGCCGGTGTACCAATATCTGTTCCAGTGGCAGTCGCCGCAATTGGATGGCGTCGCGGGGGCATGGCATACCGCCGAGCTCGCGTTCTGCTTCGACAATACCGCGCGGTGCGACCAGGGCACGGGCAACACGCCAGACGCGCAACGGCTCGCGAAGACGATGGCGACGGCGTGGGCGAATTTCGCGCGCACCGGCAACCCGAGCCAGCCCGGTCTCGCGTGGGCACCGACCGATCCGACGCGCTGCCAGACGATGGTGTTCGATAGCCAGTGCCGGATGGTCGATGATCCCGAGGGCACGCCGCGCCGCATCCTGCTGGGCTGAGATTAGGGGGAAGAACGATGGGTGGTTTTCGACATATGATCGCGGCGGCGCTGCTGACGGTCGCGGTGCCGGCGGTGGCGCAGGACGCGCGCATGACGCCGATGGCGGCGCCGGCTGAGCCGGGCGCGATCGCGCTCAAGACCGGCGGCGTGACCGGATCGACCGCGCCCGAGGCGTGGTTCAGCCAATATGGCGTGGCGATGACGCGCAACGTCAGCACCGCCACGCTGACGCCGTTCCTGCCCGATCCGGCCAAGGCGACGGGTGCAGCGGTGATCGTCGCGCCCGGCGGCGGCTTCCTGATGCTGTCGATGGAGAATGAGGGCTGGCGCGTCGCCAAGGCGTTCGCCGCGCGCGGTGTCGCCGCGTTCGTGCTCAAATACCGACTCAAGCCGACGCCCGCCGGCATGCCGCAGTTCGAACAGGCGGTCGGCGCGATGTTCGCGAGCGCGGGCCGCGCGGACTCGCGGCTCAAGCCGGCCGACGCGTTCGCCGGTCTTTCCGACCAGATCGCGGATGCGCGCGCCGCCTTCGCGCTGGTGCGGAGCCGGGCCACCGAGTGGCGAGTCGATCCGGCTCGGGTCGGGATGATCGGCTTTTCGGCTGGCGCGATGACGACGATGGCGGTGGCCTTGGCCGCGCCCGAGGTGAAGCCCGCCTTCATCGCGCCGATCTACGGATCGATGGAAGCGGTATCGGTGCCCGCCGATGCGCCGCCGATGTTCGCCGCGCTGGCGAGCGACGATCCGCTGTTCGCGCACAAGGGCTTCGGGCTGATCGATTCGTGGCAGACGGCGAACCGCCCGGTCGAATTCCACCTCTACGAACATGGCGGCCACGGCTTCGGCCTTGGCAAGCAGCGCACCACCAGCACCGGCTGGTTCGAGGCGATGATGCAGTGGCTCGACACCAACGGCCTGCTCGCGCGGCGGTGAACAGGGAGATACGGATGATGACGAAAGCGTTGCGTATCGCCGCGACGATCGCGTGGCTGGCGCTGGGGAGCGCGGCGAACGCCGACACCCCTGCCCCGCCCAGCCTAGCGCCCTATTTCCAGCCGGCAGCGGGCGCGGCGAAGGCGCCCGATGCCGACGGTTTCCTCCAGCGCTGGCTGCTGCTCGAACCGATCGTAAAGCCCAACCGCAGCAATTCGGGCTTCACCAACAGCTATGTCCGCACCGCGCTGACCACGCAGTATTTTCCCGGCCAGTTCACCGCGCTGCCCAAGGAAGGCGACACGGTGAACGCGGCGACGCCGCTGCGCTGGCATGCGTTCGATGCGGTGCCCTTCGACGTGAAGCTGTTCACCTTCGCCGCCGCGCTCGGCAAGCCGACCTATGGCGTGATCTTCAACGCGGTGACGGTGGTGAACAGCCCGCGCGAGATGAAGAACGTGCGGCTCGCGGTTGGATCGAACGCGGCGTCGATGTGGTGGCTCAACGGCAAGGAGGCGGTGATGCTGTCGGGCGATCGGCGCATGGTGATGGACGATGTGCTCTCGCCGCGGCTGACGCTCGCCAAGGGGCGCAATGTGCTGCGCGGCGCGGTCATCAACGGACCCGGCCTCAGCGACTTCTGCGTCCGCTTCGTCGATGAGGACGGCAAGCCGATCCGCGACATCAGCGTGGACGTGAAGTGATGGCTGGAGAGACCATGAAGCATTTCGCCGCCGCAGCCCTCGCGGCTTTGCTGGCGCTGCCCGGAACCGCCAGCGCGCAACTCGCGGGCGAACCGTTCATCCATGATCCCTCGACGATCATGGAATCGGACGGGAAATATTACACGTTCGGCACGCGCGGCGGCGGGCTCGTTTCCGAGGATGGCTGGACGTGGCATAGCGGCGGCGAGCGCCCCGGCGGCGGGCTCGCGCCTGACGTCATCAAGATCGGCGACCGCTATTATGTCGCCTATGCGGTCGGCGGCGGCGGCATGAACGGTGGCCACGCCAGCAACATCAAGATGATGTGGACCAAGTCGCTCGATCCCAAATCGCGTGATTTCGGCTTTCACGATGTCGGCGTGGTCGCCTCCACCGATGGCGTCGAGAATGCCGACGCGATCGACCCGGCCTTTCTCCTCGTCGATGGCCGGCTGTGGCTGAGCTACGGCACCTATTACGGCTTCATCCGCATCGTCGAACTCGATCCCAAGACCGGCACGCGGCTGGCCGGCAACCAGCCCGTCGACATCGCGATCGACATGGAGGCGACCGCGCTGATGCACCGCGACGGATGGTATTATCTGCTCGGCACGCACGGCACCTGCTGCGACGGGCCGAACTCGTCGTACAATATCCGCGTCGGCCGTTCGAAAAGCCTGACCGGGCCGTATCTCGACAATATGGGCGTGCCGCTGCTCAAGGGGGGCGGCAAGCTGGTGATCGACGGGCGGGGGCGTGAGTTCGGACCGGGACATTTCGGGCTGATCGACCTCGGTGGCGGCATGGAGAAATTCTCGATGCATTACGAGGCCGATATGGACCGCAGCGGGCGCAGCGTGCTGGCGATCCAGCCGCTGCTGTGGCGCGACGGGTGGCCGCTCGCAGGGGAAAACCTCAAGGCGGGGACTTACGAGATCAAGTCCGAGCGCAGCGGCAACGCGCTCCAGTTGAACGTGGACTTCACTCGCATCCCCTTCGATGTGCGCAAATCGTTCTTCGCGCCCGCCGGCGCCCCGATCGTGTCTTTGCTAGACCAGACGCTCGCCGAGGATCAGGCGACCTGGCCGAAAGACAAGGTCGCGGTCGATCTCGGCGAATATATGATCCGCCCGCATCAGCAGTGGACGATCACGCCGGTGCCGAATGCGGGCGGCTATTTCGGATCGCCGTACTACAAGATCGTCGTCGCCGGCACCGACCGCGCGCTGGCCGCGACGCGCGATGACGAGGTCGTGACCGCCCCCAGCTTCACCGGCGCGCCGGAGCAATTGTGGCGGATCGACCAGCTTACCGACGGATCGTACCGGATCACGCCCAAGGTGAAATCCGCGAGCCGACGCGATGTCGCGCTCGTCGCGATCGGCGCGAGCACGCCGACGCTCGCCACGTTCGATCCGGCCAATGATTCGGGCCGCTGGACCTTCAAGGCGCCGTGACCGCCACCCTTTCTTCCCATCAGGAGCCGCCCCGATGAACACGCGTTTCAAAGCCTGGCACCTTGCGCTGGCGCTCGCCACCTGCGCGCCGTCGATCGCCACCGCGCAGGTCACGACCAACCCGCCGCCTGCGGTGCCCAACGCCCCGCCGGTCACGATCGAGCGCATCAAGGTGCATGCGCCATCGATCGAAGGGAATCTCGAAGGCGAATCCGCCGACCGCGACGTGCTGGTGGTGCTGCCGCCAAGCTACGCCAAGTCACCCAAGCGCCGCTATCCGGTGGTCTATGCGCTGCACGGCTATTCGATCGGCGCGGAGCAATGGAGCAAGGAAATCCATCTGCTCGACGCGAGCGCGGGCGCCTTCGCCAAGGGTGCGAAAGAGATGATCCTCGTCCTGCCCGATTCGAAGACGGTGCATAACGGATCGATGTATTCGAGCTCGGTGACGACGGGCGACTTCGAGACCTTCATTTCGCGGGATCTGATCGCCTATGTCGACGGGCATTACCGCACCATCGCCAACCGGGAGAGCCGCGGCCTCGCCGGGCATTCGATGGGTGGTTACGGCACTGCGCGTATCGGCATGAAGCATTCCGATATGTTCGGCGCGATCTACATGATGAGCCCGTGCTGTCTATCGGCGCGCACCGCTGCGCCGGCCGATCCGCAAGCGGCCGCGACGCTCGAAGCGCTCAAGTCGCCAGCGGAGTCGGCGAACCTGCCGTTCATGCTGCGCGCCCAGCTTGCTGCCGCCGCCGCATGGTCGCCCAACCCCAAGGCGCCGCCGCTGTATCTCGATTTGCCGACCAAGAACGGCGTGGTGCAACCCGACGTGCTGGCGAAATGGGCGGCGAACGCGCCGCTTGCCTTCGTCGATCAATATATCGGCAATCTGAAGCGTTACAGCGCGATCGCGATCGATGTCGGCGATCAGGACAGTCTGAAGGTCGATGCCGCTAAGCTCCACCAGATCCTCGACGATTACGGGGTGGCGAACAGCTTCACGATCTATTCGGGCACCCACACCAGCAATGTCGCGACGCGCGTGCAGGAGTTTGTGCTGCCGTTCTTCAGCGCGCACCTCAAGAGCAAGTGACCTCGCGCGTGTGGGGCGTTACCAAACCAAGATGGTAAGCGCGCGCGAAATGAGATCGGTAGCTACTTTCGTCCCGTCACCCCGGACTCGTTCCGGGGTCCACGGCTCTGCGAAATCAACGCTTTCCGCTCTTGCTGAACGGTGGACCCCGGAACGAGTCCGGGGTGACGGTGTGTGTGTGGCTCTGTTTGCGCCAACCGCCGCTCTACGCGGTTTGTCCGACGCACAACGCTTCTCGGGGAGCGGTCTGTGACGCCATCGCCGAGAACCCTGCTGACGGCGGCGATCCGTCAGCACCAGACCGGCCAATTGGGTCATGCCGAGCAAGGCTATCGCGCGGTGCTCGCGATCGAGCCGCGCAATGCCGATGCGCTGCATCTGCTCGGCGTCATTGCGCATCAGCGTGGTCACAACGATGCCGCGCTCGATCTGATCGGGCGCGCGATCGGGCAGAACGGGCGGGTCGCCGCGTTCCACAACAATCACGGCAATGTGCTCGGCCAGCTCGGCCGGCATGCCGACGCGATTGCCGCCTATCGTCAGGCGATCCGGCTCCAACCCGAGCATGCCGAAGCGCACGCCAGCCTCGCCGGGCTGCTGTCGCAACAGGGCGAGGCGCGGGAGGCGCTTGCCGCGATCGATCGCGCGCTCGCGCTGCGGCCGCGCGATGCGGGCAAGCACGTCAACCGCGGCAACATCCTGCGCACGCTGGGAAAGAGCGAGGCGGCGATCGCGGCGTATCGGCGGGCCATCGAGCTGGAGCCGGCATTGGCGGCAGCGCACAACAATCTGGGGCTGGCGCGGGCGGCGCGCGAGGAGGTCGACGCCGCGCTGTCGTGCTACCGGCGCGCCATCGCGCTCAAGGCGGATTATGCCGAGGCGTATGTCAATCTTGGCAATGCGCTGCAGGATGTGGGGCAATCCGGTGATGCGGCGACGGCATATCGGCAGGCGCTGGAGCTCCAGCCCGATCGGGCGGACGCGCGGCTGGCGCTGGCGATGAGCGCGATTCCGATCATGCCGGCCACCGAAGCGGCGGCAGCGGAAACGCCGCGTGCGTTCGCGGTCGCGTTGGACGACCTTGCGGCGTGGGCGACTACGCATCCGCAGGGTTTGCGTGATGCGGCAGGGCGCAGCCAGCCTTTCTATCTCGCCTATCGCCCTGTCGACGTCACCGCGGACCTCTGCCGCTATGGCGATCTCGTCGCCGCACCGCAGCCTTCACCGGATCGCGGCGCGCGGACGGGGCGGTTGCGGCTGCTGATCGTCAGCGCGCATGTGCGCGACCATCCGGTCTGGCGTGTCATCCTGCAAGGCTTGCTGACCCACATCGACCGCGCCCGCTTCGATGTTGCGCTGTTTCACACTGGCGCACGCACCGACGAGCATACCGCCTGGGCGGCGGCGAACGTCGATACGTTCGTCGGCGGCGAGCGTAACGTCGCGGCGTGGCGAGCGAAGATTTCGGAGCAGTGCCCCGACATCATCCTGTACCCGGAAGTCGGCATGGACCCGGTGACCGGCGCGCTCGCGAGCCAGCGTCTGGCGGCGGTGCAGGCGGCTGGCTGGGGGCATCCGATCACGACCGGACTGCCGACGATCAACCTGTTCTTCAGCGGCGCGGCGTTGGAAGCGCCGGACGCAGACCGCCATTATCGCGAGCGGCTGGTACGCTTGCCCCGCACCGGTGTGAGCATCGCGTGGACCGCGGACCAGAGCGAGCCGTGGCATGGGCCGGAGCGCGGGCCGGATGTGGTGCGGTTCGCGTTGTGCCAGCAGCCGATCAAGTTCGATCCCGCTGACGACGCGCTACTGACCCGTATCGCCGAGCGCAGTGGCGCGTGCGAATTCTGGCTGGTCATGCCGAACCGTCAGCAATGGGCGGGCAAACAGCTCGTCGCTCGGCTGCGCGACCGCTTCGCTCGGGCGGGTCTCGATCCCGATCGCTACATCAAGGTCGCACCGTGGATGACGTCGCGCGCGTTCAACGGCTTCCTCGACAAGATGGACATCTATCTCGATTGCCCCGCCTTCTCCGGCTTCACGACCGCGTTGCAGGCGGTGCAGCGCGGTTTGCCGATCGTCACGCTCGAAGGCCAGTTCCTGCGGCAGCGGATGGCCGCCGGGCTGCTTCGCGATATCGGCATGAGCGACGGGATCGCCCAAACGCCCGACGCCTATGTCGAGCGCGCCGTAAGCTGGGCCAACGAAGCCCGCGACGCGGCGGGGTGGAGCAGATCCGGCGACCTGCTCCGCGATGCCGCCGCGCGCGCGATCGGCGACCCTGAACCGATGCTGCGGCTTCAGGATGTGCTGATCGCCGCCGCGCGTTAGCGCGACAGCAGCGCTGCCTCACCCCATGTCACCGGCAGCGTGGCGGGATCGGCTACGGCCGCACGCGCGACGAGTTCGACGATCTTGACGCCCGACACATCGGCGGTGAGCTTTTGCCCGGCATCACCCCATTTGAGCGGCTTGCTGGTGGCGAGCGGCTTGCCGTCGCCGTAGACCGTGAAGGTCACCGCACCGCGATTCCGCGCCGAATCGTTGACGCCGACCGTGGCGGTGAAGCGGCGATAGCTCTGGTTGCGCACCTCCAGCCGCGAATTGGCCAGCACGCCGACGCCGGTGTCGAAGGTCTTGCCGGCGATGCGGAGCGCTTCGCCATGCGGAGCGCTATCGGCCTGCGCGCCGCCCCAGCCGGCGTAGATCGGGCGCTCGCCGCTACCCTTGGTGCCCTGCCAGCCCGAGTAGGAGCGATGGATCGTCGGATCGGGCGCGGGCTCGACGACGCCATCGGCCGCCGGATTGACGTTGCCCGGTTGTTCGGAGAGGTACAGCCCGTCCGCGAGAACGCGTGTGCCTTTCGCCCGGAACATCAGCGTCTGGTGCGGTTCGAGGTGGAGCTTGGTCATGCCGCGAAAGCTTTGCCGCTTGCCGCTCCACAGATCGGCCAGCGCGATGTCCGCGTCGTCGCGGAACTTCATCTGCGCAGCGGTCAGGGTGACGTCGATCGACCCCGCGCTGCGGTTGAAGATCGCGACCGCCTTGTCGCCGGTGCTCAGCGTCTTGACGAAGGTCTGCACTTCGTCGCTGTCGAAGGCGACCACCGCCTGGTGGCCGCCCGCGTCCTGATCGACCGCGATCACCTCGGCGTTGCCGAACACGTCGAGCAAGGCTTTCGGCGCCTGCCGCAGATCCATGCCGATCATCAGCGGCGCGTCGATCATCGCCCACATCGAGAGGTGCGAGCGCGCTTCGGTGATGTGGTTGGCGTCGAAATCGCCCTTGCCGATGTAGAGCATGTCGGGGTCGTTCCACGAGCCGGGATGCGCGTAGAAGGCGCGCTTGGCAGCGCTGTCGAAGTTGGTGAGCATCCGGCCCCAGGTCGGGTTGATGTCGTCGCTGGTGCGCGAGAGGCTGCCGAAATCCTTGCCCCAAGCGCGGACGTTGCCCGCACCCCAGATGCACAGCGACAACAGGAAATCGCCGTCGGGGTTGTTGCGGACCAGTGCCGCGTTGATCTGCCGGAACTCCGCCTGAACGGCTGGAATGTCCGAGCGCGCGACCGAATCCATGTCGAGCAGCGGCTTGAGTTCGCGGTACGCGCCTGATTTCACCTTGTCGCTGTCGGCGCCATAGGCCCGCAGCCCGCAGCCATCGACCTTGATGAAGTCGAAGCCCCAGGTCGAGAAGAACAAGGCGATATCCTGGTCGACATGCCCATATAGCCCGACTTCACGCTCGCGAACGGTGCCTTTGGGCAGATCGGTGTCATCGGGCGAATAGGCTTGCGAACAGGTGTTGCGGCCCAGATCCGAATAGATGCCCGCCTTGAGCCCCATCGCGTGAATCCGGTCGGTGAACGGCCGGAAGGTCGGGAGATCGGCGCCTTTCACGGCGGACGGGAAGCGCGCCGTGCGGATGACGAGTTGCTCGTCGCTCAGCCGCCGCTTGGTCGCCCAGCCATCGTCGATGTTGACGTAGCGATAGCCTTTGCGTGCCAACCCGCTGTCGATCAGCGCTTGCGCGGAGCCGATGATCTTGGTCTCGTCGATGTCCGTCGCGAAGGCGTTCCAGCTACTCCAGCCCATCGGCGGCGTTTGCGCGTGGCCGGAGGTGTAGGCCGACCAGCGACCGGTCGGGGCAAGCGGATCGGCATGCGCCGCGAAACCGGGGAGCATCGCCGCCACCGCGAGCGTCGTACCGAGAAACCTCTTCATTCTGCCATCCTCCCGTTCACCCGACGCCGAATCCGTGATCCTGTGTCGTCGCAGACGCTTAGCAGTGGCCCGGCGAGACTGTTAGCGCTACCCTGAAAATATCTTCAATGCCGGAGCAGGAAGATTTATGAGACGTTCAGTTGACAGCGCAATGGATCGTTCAAAGCATGTTGATTTGGCGAGCAGCGTAACGCCACAGCGGCCGACGTCCTAAGCAAGACGAAATCCGCTTCGCTGATTTAGGCTCCGTCCTTTATGCTCTGGGTTGTACGGTAAAACTCTTCCAGTCGTAGGTCACGCATCGGCCTTTAGCCGTCGCATCATCGCAGCGGACACGCCTTGAAGATAAGCCGTCGGCGAACATTTGCGTTCCGGTGAAACATTGGACATAAGAGGCCGGTTCCAAACGGGCGCCTTTCCTGCAGCGCGCGTACAGCGAACCGGACCCAACATCTGCGCCCGCCAAGCGCATGCGCCACAAGGCCGCGTGATCCGAAGCATCGCCCGGCGTAAGCTGGCCCATGCACAGATGTTGTCGCACGCGATCCTACTAACGGCAATTAAGATCCCGCGAATGTTCCTAACCTAAAACAGCAAGAAAAATCGGAACGATCACTCTGACTTGCCGGTTCATACCGGCACACGGAAGAGGATTTTCAAGATGCGCAATGTACTTATCGCTGCTACTGTCGCTGCGTTACTTCCTGTTGCCGCAATGGCGCAATCGGGCACTGCATCGGGATCGACCGGTCAAGCGACCAGCGGCTCAGGCAGCATGGGTGGAACGCAATCGTCCACAGGTTCGACGTCGGGTCAGTCGATGCAGTCGGGTCAGGATCAGACCACTGGAAGCTCGTCTTCCAAGAAAAGCAGTTCAGCACGCAAGAGCCGTCATGGAGCGGGTTCGACCGGATCGTCGTCGACGGGCCAGAGCGGCTCGGGCGATATGGGCGGCTCGACGGGTTCGACCGGTGACACCACCGGCTCGATGGGCGGCACGAGTGGTTCGATGGGCGGAACCAGCGGTTCGATGGGCGGCACCGGCGGCACCACGGGCACGTCGGGCAGCACGGGTGGAACCAGCGGCGGCACCTCTCCGCGATAAGCTTGCACCTCTGGCCAAAAGGACGGGCCGAGCATTGCTCGGCCTGTTTTTTTGAAGCTTAAATTGCCAGACGTATCGGAGCGCGATTATGGACGATGACAACCAACCAAGCGGCGCACCGGAGCGCGACCCGAAAGCACCCTATATTCCCAAAGGTGGCGAAGACGAGGGCGGCGCGTCACAGGACGGCAGAGACGATCATATGCGAGAAGATCAGAAACCAACGACCAAATAGTGTCGGCGACCCGCCTCGCTGCCGCGCGACTTCGTACTTGCACGTCTTAACCACGAAAATTTCGGTTAATACTGATACTGAGTTTATCCAGAGGTCCGCCGTTCGGCGGCAAGCTTGTTCTGGCGCAAGGCTCAGCGCGATGGCATAGGCCGCGCCATGTTCGCGATCGACTCCGTCCGTTCCATATACCAGGGTTGGCTCAATCTGGTGATGGTGAGATTGCGCACGCCCGATGGCGCGACGTTCGACCGGCATGTGATCGAACTCGGCAGGGCCGTTGTCGTCCTTCCCTACAATCCCGCCACCGGCATGGCGCTGGCCGTATCGATGCCGCGCGCGCCGGTCACCTTGCTCGGCTTCCCCGACATGCTCGAGGCGATCGCCGGGAAACTCGACAGCGACGACCCCGAGGAATGTGCCCGCCGGGAGGCGATGGAAGAAGCCGGGGTCCGCCTGGGCGCGCTCGATCATATTGGATGTATCTGGCCGATGCCGAGCAATGCGACCGAGCGGCTGGACTATTTCCTCGCCACTTATGACGATGCCGACCGGATTGCGGCAGGCGGCGGCTTGGCGGAAGAACAGGAAAACATCACCGTTCACGAGATCGCGCTGACCGAGCTATGGGCGCGGTACGAGACCAATCGCCTGCCGGACGGCAAGCTGGTCACATTGTTGCTCGCGTTGCGTGTTCGCCGGCCCGATCTGTTCGTTTAACCGATCGGGCTTCCCGAGGTCACCCTTCCCTTACGCGCCGTCCCTCGCGCTCCAGCGTGATCTGGTCATCGTAGAACCGTACCAGTTCCGGGACGTCGATCGGCTGGCCCGCCAGCCGACCGTGGAAGAACAGCGCGGGCGCCGCATCGAGCGCGACACGGGTGCCGGTGAAGCGATCGAGGAAGCGCAACCAGAAGAATGGCAAGGTCGCGATGTGCCCGGCCTTGTTGCTGCGCAACAGGGATTGCGCGAGCGAGCGCAGCGCTAGGAACACGCCCGTGCCGAGCCCCGAGGCGCTGCCGAGCGCAAGCACGTCGAAATGCCGGAACATCCAGCGAAGGCCGCTCGGGGTCCAGCGCGAATAATCATAGGCCCCCTCGCAGACCGACCACAGATAGGCCGTCGTCACGAACACCTGTCCACCACGACGCAGCACCCGCCGGATTTCGCTGACGACCTGGATCGGATCGACGGTCAGTTCGAGCACCGCCTGAATCCAGACCGCATCGACGCTCGCATCCTTGAGCGGGATGCGGTGCGCGTCGGCGAGAAAGGTGATGTTGGGCGAGGCATAGATGTCGAACGCCACCACCCCGACCTTGTCCGATTCGTACAGAGGTTCGGCACGGCTGCCGATCGCGCCGCCGCCGATGATGAGGACGAGCGGCTGTTCGCGCGGCGACCGTTCGAGTTCGGTGATGACCGTGCGGGCGAAATACCTGGCGATCGGGTTGATGCCATAGAAGATCCGTCCGAACCACCAGCGCAGCCGGTCGCGCTTCCAGACGCTTGCGCCGCCGGTGGCGAGCATGGTCTCACGGTTCAACACGCTGCTGCCGAATTCGATCAGCACATCCTGCCCGCCGACCTGATCGAAAGATGCGGAGGGGCAGCCGGGTGCGGTGCAGGTTATCGGACCACCATCCGCCGGCACCGCGAGGTTGGCGCCACAGGCCGGACAGGCGAGCAGATCGGCGATCGTGGCAAGGTTCGTGATCAACATGAGATGCCCCCTACCCCGCCGCGACTGATCCGGCCACCATCGCCGATCGCGAAGATCACCGCGCGGTCTTGCGCTCGATCAACGATATCAGCGCCTGAACATTGGTGAGCTTTTCGATGTCGCCCGAACCGATCTTGACGTCGAAAACATCCTCGACCGCGAGGATGAGATTGATGTGGCTGAGCGAGGTCCAGCGCGGGACATCGGCGGCGGTCATGTCGTCGCGCAACACCAGATCGTCCTCGTCGAAGATGTCGCGGAAGATGCCGGTGAGTTCCTCGACGATCTCGTCGTGCTGCATTGGTCGGTCCTTCTGAAATCCGTTGGCAAAAGTATCAGCCGTCGACACGGTTACGCCAGATGACGCGACCGGGCACGCCGAATACCGTTGCGCCGGCCGGCACGTTCCCGGTCACGACCGTGTTGAGGCCGATCGTCGCGCCATCGCCGATCCTG
>Ga0247742_10000759_pt1 | contig 24919 bp, 23 predicted proteins | sample UWRJL208509C2_FD_180944 | JGI IMG/M metagenome (GOLD analysis project Ga0247742, IMG submission 180944) | Plant litter microbial communities from Arlington Agricultural Research Station in Wisconsin, United States - UWRJ-L208-509C-2 | ecosystem: Environmental > Terrestrial > Plant litter >... | reverse complement strand
CGCAGACGACGGACTCCTCGAAGACGAACTCCTAAGACATCCCCGTCGAAACATCCGTGGCGACGACACGCGCTCGGCGAGGCACCAACAGCGAAGGCCGGATGTCGCTGGGCCAGCACCTGCTGGAACTGCGCAAGCGACTGTTCATCTCGGCGATCGCCGTGGTGCTGTTCTCCATCGGCGGCTGGTTTCTCCAGGGCTATGTGCTGGAGGCGATCCGTGGACCGATCGCCGTGCTGGCCGGCCAGGAGCGTACCGCGAGCCTCAACTTCACCAACATCAGCGAAGCCTTCGATGTGCGGCTCCAGATCACCATCACCATCGGCGTCGTCGCCTCGAGCCCGGTCTGGCTCTATCAGATTCTGGCTTTCCTGGTGCCCGGTCTCACCCGGCGAGAGAAGCGCTACACCTTCGGCTTCCTGTTCTCGGCGATCCCGCTGTTCCTGCTCGGCTGCGCCGCAGGGTGGTACATCTTCCCGCACATCGTCGCGGTGCTCGGCTCCTTCGTACCGAAAGAGGACACCAGCCTGATCGGGGCGAAGGACTATCTCGGATTCGTTCTCAAGCTGGTGCTCGCGGTCGGCGTCGCATTCGTGCTGCCGGTCTTCCTGGTGCTGCTCAACTTCATCGGCGTGATCTCCGGCATCAGCATCATCCGCAGTTGGCGCTGGGCCATCCTGCTGATCTTCGTGTTCTGCGCTCTCGCGACCCCCTCGGCCGACGTCTCATCGATGTTCCTCCTGGCGGCGCCGATGATCGTGCTCTACCTGGCGGCCGCAGCGATCGCCATCCTCCACGACCGCAGCGTCGCCAAGCGAGCGGACAAGCTCCTCGACGGCCTCGGAGATACGGCGGCAGTGTGACCACCGAACTGTCGCCGGCCGAGCGTTTCGCGCTGTCCAAAAGCCGCCAGGGGGCGCCGATGCTCGAACGCTTCCGGGCTGGCCTCTCGTTCGACCTCGACCCGTTCCAACTCGAATCCTGCATCGCGCTCGAGAACGGCGATAGCGTGCTGGTCGCCGCCCCCACGGGCGCGGGCAAGACGATCGTGGCCGAATTCGCGGTATTCCTCGCCATGCAGCAGAGCCGCGCCAAGGTGTTCTACACGGCGCCGATGAAGGCACTGAGCAACCAGAAGTTTCAGGAGTTCGTCGCCGAGTACGGAGCCGATGAGGTCGGACTCCTCACCGGCGACACCAACATCAACTCCGGCGCACGCATCGTGGTGATGACCACCGAGGTGCTGCGCAACATGCTCTACGCCGACTCCGACCTGTTGCACGATCTCTCCTTCGTGATCATGGACGAGGTGCACTACCTCGCCGACCGCTTCCGCGGGGCGGTGTGGGAGGAGGTCATCATCCACCTGCCGCAGCAGGTGCGGCTGGTGTCGCTCAGCGCGACCGTCTCCAACGCCGAGGAGTTCGGCGACTGGCTGCAGGTCGTGCGTGGAGAGACCGCGGTGATCGTCTCGGAGGAGCGCCCGGTGCCGCTGGACCAGCACATCCTGGTGCGCTCGAAGCTGCTCGACCTGTTCGATTCGTCGGGCCTCGCCGCGACCAACCGGGTGAACCCCGAGCTGGTGCAGCTGGTGCGCTCGGGCGGCGGGCGGGGCGCGCCGGCGAACGTGCGGCAGCGACACGGTCGATATCAGGGTCGCACCCAGGGGGGTCCGCCCCGCGGACCCGACGGCCGCATGGATCGGGCGGACATCGTCAAGATGCTGGGCGAACGCAACCTCCTGCCCGCGATCTTCTTCATCTTCAGCCGGGTCGGCTGCGACCAGGCCGTCAAGCAGGTGCTGCGTGCCGGCGTGCGCCTCACCACGGCGGAGGAGCGCGAGGAGATCCGTGAGATCGTCGAGGAGCGTTGCCGCACCATCCTCGACGAAGACCTCGCCGTGCTCGGCTACTGGGAGTGGCTCGACGGCCTGCAGCGCGGGGTGGCTGCCCACCACGCCGGCATGCTCCCCGCCTTCAAGGAGGTGGTCGAAGAGCTCTTCCAGAAGAAACTCGTGAAGGCCGTCTTCGCCACCGAGACCCTGGCGCTCGGAATCAACATGCCCGCGCGCACCGTGGTGCTCGAGAAGCTCGAGAAGTTCAACGGTGAGGCCCGCGTGCCGATCACGCCGGGGGAGTACACCCAGCTCACCGGACGTGCGGGGCGCCGCGGCATCGACGTGGAGGGCCACTCGGTCATCCAATGGCAGGACGGCCTCGACCCGCAGGCGGTCGCTTCCCTGGCCTCCCGCCGCACCTACCCGCTCAACTCCAGCTTCAAGCCCACGTACAACATGGCCGTGAACCTGATCGAGCAGTTCTCCCGGGAACGCGCCCGCGACATCCTCGAATCGTCGTTCGCACAGTTTCAGGCCGACCGGGCCGTCGTCGACATCGCCCGCAAGGTGCGCAGCCAGGAAGAATCCCTGGCCGGGTACGCGAACTCGATGACCTGCCACCTCGGCGATTTCCGCGAGTACTCGAACATCCGTCGCGAGCTCACCGACCTCGAGCGCAAGGGCGCTTCACGCGCCGACACGCAGAGTCGCGCCGAGCGCGACAAGCGCCAGAACCAGCTCACCCTGCTGCGCAAGAAGCTCAAGCAGCATCCGTGCCACTCCTGTCCCGACCGCGAGAACCACGCGCGCTGGGCTGAGCGCTGGTGGCGCCTGAAGAAGCAGACGGATGATCTGAGCCGCCAGATCCGCACCAGAACGGGTGCTGTCGCGCGCATCTTCGACCGCGTCACCGATGTGCTGCTCGAGCTCGGCTATCTCGTGCGCGACGAGCACGGTGCCGTCACGGCGACCGCCGCGGGTCGCACGTTGCGTCGCATCTACGGTGAACGCGATCTGCTCGTGGCCGAGTGCCTGCGGCTCGGCGTCTGGGACGACCTCGACCCGGCCGGGTTGGCCGCCATGGCCGCCTCGCTGGTATACGAGCCGCGACGCGACGAGGGACAGCTCTCCGACCGCTACCTGCCGAAAGGCGCCTTCCGCCCGGCGCTGGACAAGACCACCGACCTGTGGTCGAAGCTCGACGACCTGGAACGGGCGAACAGACTGCCCGGCAGCAACCCGATCTCGGCCGGCCTGGCGCTCGCGATGTACCGCTGGGCGCAGGGCACCAGCCTCGACCAGGTGCTGCGGGATGCCGACCTCGCCGCCGGGGACTTCGTGCGGATGACCAAACAGACCATCGATCTGCTCGACCAGCTATCGGTGGTGGCGCAGGGCAAGGTCGGTCGCACCGCCCGTCAGGCTCTCGACGCGATCCGCCGCGGCATCGTCGCCTACTCCTCGGTCGCGTGAGCCCGCCGGTCGCGCGTCGACAGGCTCACGCACTGAGTCTGGCCGAAGTCCCCAGCATCCGACCGTAGGCTTATCCGGTGCACCCCACCCGGCAACCCGCGAATCTCGGGATCGCCGTTCTCGCGGCCGGTGTCGGCGGCATGGTCACCGCGGGAGCCTTCCCCGACCGGGGCTGGTGGCCGCTCGCCTTTCTCGGCCCGGCCCTGGTGATGTGGTCGCTGATCGGACGGCGCTTCTGGAGTTCGCTCGTGGTGGGTCTGGTCGGCGGCTTCGCCTTCTTCGGCACCCATATCTTCTGGCTGACGGTCTACCTCGGCCCCGTGCCGTGGCTCGCCCTCGCCGGGCTCGAGGCGATCTTCTACGCCCTCGGTGCCACCCTCATCGCCCTCGCCTGGCGCTTCGTGCCGCGGCTCTGGCCCGGTATCGGCGGGCGACTGCTCGCCGTACCTGCGGTCATCGCCGGACTCTGGACCCTCCGCGAAGCGATCTCCGCGGTATGGCCATATGGCGGATTCTCCTGGGGGCGGCTCGCCTTCTCCCAGTCCGACAGTCCCTTCGGACCACTCGTCGCCTGGGTCGGCGTCTCCGGGCTCAGCTTTCTCATCGCCTTCCTGGCCGCGGTCATCCTGCAGGCGGTGCGCGAGACATCCGTTCGCTGGACAGCACGCGGCATCGTCGCTGCGGCGACGGCCCTGGTGCTGCTCGCCTTCCCGGCCTGGCCCGACCTCTCCGAGGGCTCGATTCGCGTGGCTGCGGTGCAGGGGAACTCGGACTCCGGGCTGTTCTCTCGCATCGAGCCCGGCGACGCGCTGAACGACCACCTCGACGCGACCCTGCCGCTCATCGGAAAAGACGTGGATGTCGTGGTCTGGCCCGAGAACGCCTCCGACGTCGACCCGCTCACCAACGCCTACGCGGCGCAGCAGCTCGACTATGTGACCCAGCAGATCGGCGCGCCCCTCGTCACCGGCACCATCACCAGCGGCACGCGGGGGCGCACCTGGAACAGCGTGCTGCTCTGGCAGAACGGGGGAGCGGTCGACCAGTACGACAAGATCCACCCGGTGCCGTTTGCGGAATACCTCCCCGACCGGAAATTCTGGACGCCGCTCGCCCCCGATCTATTCGCCCTGGTGCCGCGGGACTACTCCTTCGGCACCCGCAACAATGTGTTCACGATCAAGAACGCGGTGGCCGGAGTCGCGATCTGCTTCGACATCGTCGACGACTCGCTGATCAAGCAGATGGTCGACAGCGGTGCGCAGTTCATTCTCGCGCCGACGAATAATGCCGACTTCGGGCACAGCGACGAGAGCCAGCAGCAGGTCGCGATCGCCAAGATGCGGGCCATCGAGACGGGCCGCAGCCTGGTCAACGATTCGACGGTCGGGGTCAGCGCGATGTTCGGGCCGACGGGGAAGAAGCTGGACTCTCTCACGCCGTTCACCGCAGGCACCATGGTGCGCGACATCCCGCTCAGCACCACGAGGACTCCGGCAATGGTGATCGGACGGCAGCTCGAGTGGCTGGCCGGCGGATTCGGACTCGCGGGCCTCGCACTCGGGCTGCTGTTGCGCAGGCGCCGTCCGCGCATCCGCTGACCGGCGCAGCTCGCCGGAGGGGAAGCACGGGTTAACGACGAATCGGGACCCTCCGAAGAGGATCCCGATGGGTGGTGTTCACCGACGCGTCAGGCGCCGATCTTGTGCTGGCCCTTGCGTGCGCGCAGGTAGTCGAGGCGCTCCTGGAGGAGTTCCTCGAGCTCGGCCCGGGTGCGACGCTCGAGCAGCATGTCCCAGTGGGTGCGGGCGACCTTGGCGTCCGACTCCTCCGGCTCGACCTGCTTGCCGTCGAGACCGATCAGTCGGCCCTCGAGTCCGCTCTTGGGAGACTCCCACACCGTGGGAACCTCGGCGTCGGCAGCGAAGGTGACCTCGAAGGTCGTGCCGTCTGCTGCCTGGTACGTGCTTATCTTTCGCGGGGAGAAGGTCACGCCTTCTTCACTCTGCAGGCTCTGGGATCCGAGCCTCATTCCGCGCAAACTGCGATCCGCCATTGTGTGGTCCTCTCTCGCGATGCCTACACAGTTATAAACCCCGAAGCTGGGCAAACCCTTTCCCGCCGCGGCCGTTCTCAGACAGTTCCCAGTCAGTATGCGGGAAGGAACGTGCCGAGTCGATGGGTACGCCCGGGTCAGGACTGCCAGGGTCAGGACTGGCAGGGTCACGAATGGCACGGTCAGGATTGGCCGCGCCCCAGCGCAGAGCTCAGCGGGCGCGGGAGAAACTCTCCCGCAACACGGCGAGAGCGATGTCGGCGCGGTCGGTGAAGATCCCGTCGACTCCCCGGCCGTAGAGCTTGCGCATCGATGGTGCGTCGTTGACGGTCCAGACATGGATCTCGAGCCCGGCGCTGTGGAAGGTGCGCACCGTGCGCGCGGTCACCGTGCGGAAACCGGCGATCCGCTCCGGAATCTGCACGGCATCCACGTTGCGCAGCAGCCAGCGAGCGAGCGGCGCGATCGCCAGCCGTGCGGCGATGAGGGCCGAGACGAAGGCAGGGGCGGACGCGGATGTCGCGACCCCGGGCATCCGGTCTGTGGCGGCACGGCGGCGCTTGTCGTTGAACGAGGTGATGAGCACCCGGGCCACCGCACCCGCCGCGATGATGTCGTTCGCCGCGGGCTCGGCCGCAGCGGCCGCCTTGATGTCGATGTTGAAGCGAGCGGTGGGGAATGCCGCCAGCAGCTCGGCGAGCGTCGAGACGGTCTGGCCCTGACCGAGATCGATCTCGCGCAGCTCGGCGAGGGTGAGCTGCTCGACCCGCACCGGACGCTGGGCCGTGCGCTTCAGGTCGCCGTCGTGGACGATGACGGCGACACCGTCCTTCGACGCATGGACGTCGGTCTCGAGATGGGTGACGCCGAGCGCGAAGGCCTGCTCGAAGGCCAGCATCGTGTTCTCCGGGGCGTCCAGCTGCAGGCCGCGATGGGCGAGCACGCGTGGGGGAGCGGGGGTGAAGTAGGTGGTCGCGATGGAGGAACGGCCGTCATCCGGCCGTCCGTCGTCCGCGCCCCTACTTGGTCGGCGGGGTTCCACCCAGGTTTCCGAGGAAGCCCGTGCTGATGTTCTTCACGGCCTCGGTGAGCTCGGACGGGATGATCCAGAGCTTGTTCGCATCGCCGTCGGCGATCTTCGGCAGCATCTGCAGGTACTGGTAGGCGAGGAGCTTGGGGTCGGGGTCACCGTCATGGATGGCGTTGAACACCGTCTTGATCGCCTCGGCCTCACCGTTGGCCCGCAGCACCTGCGCCTTCGCGGCACCCTCGGCCTCGAGGATGGCGGCCTGGCGCGAACCCTCGGCCTGCAGGATCGCCGCCTGCTTGGTCCCCTCCGCGGTGAGGATCTGGGCGCGGCGGTCACGCTCGGCACGCATCTGCTTCTCCATGGAGTCCTGGATGGACAGGGGCGGGTCGATCGCCTTGAGCTCCACCCGTCCGACGCGGATGCCCCATTTGCCGGTCGCCTCGTCGAGCACGATACGGAGCTGGCCATTGATGTTGTCGCGGGAGGTCAGCGCCTCTTCGAGGTTGAGGCCACCGACGACGTTGCGGAGAGTGGTGGTGGTGAGCTGTTCGACGGCCCCGAGATAGTTGGCGATCTCGTAGGTCGCGGCGCGGGCATCCGTCACCTGGAAGTAGACGACCGTGTCGATCGAGACCACCAGGTTGTCTTCGGTGATGACCGGCTGCGGCGGGAAGGACACGACCTGCTCACGCATGTCGATGAGCGGACGCACCCGGTCGATGAACGGCACCAGCACGTTGAGGCCCGGCATGAGCGTCTTGTGATACTTGCCGAGGCGCTCGACGACACCGGCGCGGGCCTGCGGGATGATGCGGATGGACCGGAACAGGATCACCAGCACGAAGATGATCGCGACGATGATCACGATCACGAGGATGATCTGGCCGAACAGTTCGGCAGGGGTCACAGTGGGTTCCTTTCAGCAGGGATGACCACGGCGGTCGCCCCTTCGATTGCCGTCACCACGACACGGTCTCCCGCGTCGATGGTCTCCGCGTCGGTGAGTCCGGACAGCTTCGCCGTCCACGTCTCACCGTTGGCGAGCTTCACGTGGCCCTGCCCGGCCACGAAGTCGGTGGTGACGGTGCCGCCCAGTCCGAGCAGAGCCGCGACATTGCTCGGCGTGGCGTCACCGCCCTTCGACAGGGCGCGTTTCAGCGTGGGGCGCACGAAGAAGATCAGGGCGAGCGCGACCACGCCGGCGATGATGACCTGCGCCCACCAGACGACGCCGAACAGTCCGGCGATCAGGCCGGCCAGGCTGCCGAGGGCGATCATGAGGAAGGTGAAATCGACGGTGGAGACCTCGATGATCACGAAGATCAGGATGAGCGCCAGCCAGAAGATCCACGAATACGTGGTCAGAAATTCAGCGGCCATTCAGCTGCCCCCTTGCGCATCGTGTGCTCTCGAAACTATCACCACCCGATGGGGCTCGGGGTGAACCGCAGGTAACACCCAACCATTGGTATTCTCGGGAACCGGGCCGCTCGGTCTGATTCTGTCTGTTCTCGTGTCTGTCGCCGTTCTCGCCTGTGTCGTCTTCTCAGGCCTGTCTTTCCAGGAGTTCCCCCGTGACCAACCCCATTGCTGCCGGTTCCCTCCAGGGTCTGCGCGCCCTCGTTACCGGCTCCTCCCGCGGCATCGGCGCCGACACTGTCAGCTACCTCGCCGAGGCGGGCGCGAGCGTCGTGGTCAACTACCGCAACAAGGAGGCGCGGGCCAACAAGCTGGTGGAGAAGCTCGTCGCCACTGGCGCCTCCGCGATTGCGATCGGCGCCGACCTCACCGACGAGGCCTCCGTCGCGGCGATGTTCGACACGATCGAGACCGACCTCGGCGGCCTCGACATCCTGGTGCTCAACGCCTCCGGCGGCATGGAGTCCGGCATGGAAGCCGACTACGCCACCAAGCTCAACCGCGACGCCCAGTTGCGCGTGCTCAATGCGGCGCTCCCGCTGCTGCAGCCCGGCTCCCGCGTCGTCTTCGTCACCAGCCACCAGGCGCACTTCATCCACACCACGCCGACCATGCCCGAGTACCTGCCGGTCGCGCTCAGCAAGCGTGCGGGTGAGGATGCCCTCCGCGGTCTGATCCCGACCCTCACCGAGGCGGGCATCGGGTTCGTCGTCGTCTCCGGGGACATGATCGAGGGCACGATCACCGCCACCCTGCTCGAGAGGGCAAACCCGGGTGCGATCAGCGCCCGCAAGGACGCGGCGGGCAAGCTCTACAACGTCGCGGAGTTCGCGGCAGAGGTCGCCAGGGCCACGGTCGACCCGATCCCCGAGAACCACACCATCCTGGTCGGCGACACCAGCGACTTCGCGCCGACCGACGAGTCCACCAAGTAGCCCGAGCCCACGAAGTAAACGGAGCGTCACCGTGAAGGCCACCGACCTGTCCCTGCTGTCCACCCTCTCGCGTCCGACGCTCCATCCGGACGGCAGCCGCGCGGTCGTGGCCGTCAGCCACCCCGACCTGGCGGCCGATCGCAACGTCGGTCAGCTCTGGAACGTCGACCTCGCCTCGGCCGACCGCCGCCGCATCACCCGCGGGGTGGCCGACGGCTCGCCGGCGTTCTCGCCCGACGGTACGCTGCTGGCCTTCACCCGGGGCGATGCGGACGGCAACGGACAGGTGTTCGTATCCGCGGCGGAGGGTGGCGAGCCGATCCAGGTGACGGATGCCCCACTCGGCATCGAGGACTACGCCTGGTCGCCAGACTCCCGCAGCATCGCCTTCTCCGCCCGCGTACCCGAGCCGGGACGCTACGGCACCGTGCCCGACCTCGGGCCGAACGCCGAGCCGCCGCGCCGCATCACCACCCTCAAGTACACGGCGAACGGTCTGGGTTACATCACCGACCGTCGCTCGCACCTGTTTCTGGTGGAGGTGCCGAGCCCGGGGGACGAGCCGCGCTACCGCACGGCTCCGAGCGTGGCGGACGAGCATCCCGAAGCCCCTGCCGCCGCACCGGCCGCGCGCCAGCTGACCGACGGCGATGCCGATGACGGCTCGCCCAGCTTCTCGCCGGACGGCAAGCGGATCGCCTTCGTGTCGGCGCGACGGGCTGCCGACACCACGCTGGTGAACGAGATCTACGCGGTCGACGTGATCGAGCCCACGGCGGGCGACGCCACCGAGCTGCTGACCCCTGTCGACGCGCGACTGAGCATCGACAGCCTCGTCTGGGCTGCCGACGGTCACGTGCTGTTCATCGCGATCGAACTGGGACCCGACGGCTCCGACTTCATCGGGAAGTCGGGCGGGCTATTCCACCTCGACCCGAGCGACGGCACCGTCACCCGCCTCACCGATTCCGGCTACGACGTTGCCGGCGAGATCACACTGGCTGGCGACGACGCGCTGGTCGGCAACGTCAGCCGCGGGCGTGTCTCTCTGCTGCGGGTGACGCACGGACACGATCTCGCGGACTCTGAGGTGGAGGTGTGGGCCGGCGGCGACGTCGACATCTCGGGCGCTGCCGCCGTGGGGGACACGGTCGTCGCGTCATTCTCCGGCCCGGAGACCACCGGCGAGTTGGGGGTCGTGGCGAACGGCTCCGTGGTTGCGCTGACCGACTTCTCTGCGGCGCTGCGCGAGACCGGGATCATCCCGGCCCCCGAATTCACGGTCGACTCGCGCGACGGCCACCCCGTCCACGGCTGGGTGCTCACCCCGGCAGGGGAGGGTCCGCACCCGGTGCTGCTGGTCATCCACGGCGGCCCGTTCGCGCAGTACACGGTCGGCTTCTTCGACGAGGCACAGGTCTACGCCGATGCCGGCTACGCCGTCGTGATGTGCAACCCCCGCGGCAGCGCGGGCTACGGCGAGGACCACGGACGCGCCGTGCGCCACGCCATGGGCACGGTCGACATGACCGACGTGCTCGACTTCCTCGACGGCGCCATCGGCGCCAACCCGAGCTTCGACGGCTCCCGCGTGGGGATCATGGGCGGCTCCTACGGCGGCTACCTCACCGCGTGGACCATTGCGCACGACCACCGCTTCGCCGGCGCCATCGTCGAGCGCGGCTTCCTCGACCCCGAGGGGTTCGTCGGAACCTCCGACATCGGCTCGTTCTTCGGCGACGAATACGTGGGAACGGATGCCGCGGCCATCACCCGACAGAGCCCGCAGGCGGTCGTCTGCCAGGTTCGCACCCCCACCTTTGTCATTCACTCGGCCGACGACCTGCGCTGCCCGCTCCCGCAGGGCGAGCGCTACTACGCGGCGCTCAAGCGCGCCGGGGTGGAGACCGAACTGCTGATCTTCCCGGGGGAGAACCACGAGCTCAGCCGCAGCGGCCGCCCGCGCCACCGCCTGGAGCGCTTCGAGGCGATCCTCGACTGGTGGCAGCGATACCTTCCCGTCACCGCTCCCGCTGTCAGCGTCCCCTCCGACGACAGCGTTCGCCCCGACGACAGCGTTCCCGGCGAGGGCGGGGCCTAATGACCGGCGGGCTGCGGCTGACCTCGAGGATCCTGCTGTTCGATCGGGACGACCGCATCCTGCTGTTCCTCACGAAAGCCCCCGACACCAGTGGCGCCGCGCGCTGGCTCACCCCCGGAGGCGGTGTCGACGCGGGAGAGACCCACGACCAGGCGGCGGTGCGCGAGCTGTTCGAGGAGACCGGTCTGGTGGTCGATGATCTCGGCGCCCCGGTCTGGGCGCACGACTTCGATGTGAGGTGGGATGCCGCCGACCATTCCACCGGTCATGCCGTGTTCTATCGGCACGTCGTCGATGCCTTCGAGCCGAGCGATGCGCACTGGACCGAGGACGAGAAGGTCGACGTTCTCGCCCACCGCTGGTGGAGCGCGGACGACCTGGCCGCCACCGATGAACCGTATGAGCCGGCTGAACTGCCAGAGTTGGTTCTACGCAACCTGCCCGACGCCCGACCCCAGGAGTGACCATGCCCATCTTCGAAGAACTGCCCGTCTTCACGATCGCCGACCTCGAAGAACTCACCGGACTCGACACCGACCTGTTCGACAACGATCACGGGGTGCTGCTCGGGGTGATCGCCGTGGGCGTGATCCAGGACTGGAACCTCAACCTCGCCGTGCAGGTGCTGCTGGGCGACGAATTGGTGTTCCGCGCGAACCTCGGGAGCACCGGCTCGGGAAACGACCCGTGGCTTGCCGGCAAGGCCGCGGTCGCCACCGCCTTCAACGAGCCGTCATTGCTCGTGCGCCGACGACAGGAGGCCGCGGGCACCACCCTCGAGGAGCAGGGTTACGACTTCGAGACGTACCGCGCGCACGGCGGTTCTCTCCCCATTCGCATCGACGGGCTGGTGGTCGGCACGATCACCATGTCGGGCGAGCCGGACGTGATCGACCACGCTGCGAGTGCGGAGGCCGTGCGACGCTACCTCGCACGCTAGCGCTGCTCGAGCGCTGGGCCAGACGGCTAGCTCTGGAACAGGCCGGGGATGAGGGTCGGCGAGAAGGTGACGCCGATGCCGATCACACCGACAACCACGATGACGACGGCCATGAAGGCCAGCAACAGGATGCCCAGGTACTTGATGATGCCGAAGAACGTCATGGCACCAGTATTCCGTGAATCGAGAGGGAGCGCATGACAGACGACGCCAGCTCACAGCACAACAACACGCAGCACAGCAACACGCAGCACAGCAACACAGACAACACCCGCCCGCTCGAGGACGGTATCGTCACCGACTTCTCGAAGAAGATGAACTACGGCGGATATCTCGCGCTCGACGAGCTGCTGAGCCTGCAGCGCCCTGTCAGCGTGCCCGAGCACCACGACGAACTGCTGTTCATCATCCAGCACCAGACCAGCGAACTGTGGATCAAGCTCATGCTCCACGAGCTGCGTTCGGCGCGGCAGGCCTTCCGCGACGACGACATCGGCACCGCACTCAAGCGCATCGCGCGGGTCAAGCACATCCAGGAGACGCTGACCAAGCAGTGGTCGGTGCTGGCGACACTCACGCCGACCGAATACTCGGAGTTCCGCGACTTCCTCGCCAACTCCTCCGGCTTCCAGTCGTTCCAGTACCGGGCGCTCGAGTTCATCCTCGGCAACAAGAATGCGAAGGTGTTGAGCGTCTTCGCCAGCGACCCCGTCTCGCAGGCGGTGCTGGCCGAACTGCTGGCGGAGCCGACCCTGTACGACGAGTTCCTCCGCTATCTCGCCCGGCACGGCTTCGAGATTCCGCAGGCGGTACTCGATCGCGATCTCACCAAGGCCTGGGTGTTCACGCCCGAGCTGGTGCCCGTGTTCCGGGAGATCTACGAATCGGCGAGCGACAACTGGCGACTATACGAGGCCTGCGAGGAGCTCGTCGATCTGGAGGACAACTTCCAGTTCTGGCGTTTCCGGCACCTGCGCACCGTGCGCCGCACCATCGGCGTCAAGACCGGCACCGGCGGTTCGAGCGGCGTGGACTTCCTGCAGCGGGCGCTCGATCTCACCTTCTTCCCCGAGCTGTACGCCGTGCGCACGGAGATCGGCACGTGAGACTGGTCTCGGTGCTCGACTCCTGGGACGGGCAGGACTTCACCGGTCCAGCGCTGTTCGCCATCGACGGCGACAGACTGACCCTCGTCGAAGAGCAGGCGACGGATGACCGCGGCACGGCGCCCATCAACAGCACGGCGCACCTCAACAGCACGGCGCCCATCAACAGCACGGCGCACATCCCGGGAACACTCTTCCCCGGCTTCACCGACGCGCACGTCCATCTGGGGCTCGTCGATCCGAATCGGCTCGTTCCCGGTGGCATCGCCCGAGTCGTCGACCTGGGTTCCGACCCCGCGCTCCTGCGGGATCTCGCGGCGTCGAGTCCTGTCGACATCGAGTACGCCGGTGCGTTCCTCACCGCCGCAGGTGGTTATCCCGTCGGGCGGGATTGGGCCCCCGTCGAGTCGATCCGCGAGGTGATGTCGGCACGGGAGAGCGCCGCCGCGGTGGACGAGATGGCGGTGGCGGGAGCATCCGTCATCAAGGTCGTCGTGAACAGCACGGGGCCCGTCTGGGACGACCGGATGCTGCACGCCGTCGTTCGGCAGGCCCACGACGCGGGCCTGCCGGTCGTCGCCCACGCCGAAGGGGCAGGTCAGGCCATGCGGGCCGTCCGTGCCGGGGTCGACCGTCTCGCGCACACCCCCTGGACCGAGCTGCTCGCCGAGGACGACGTGCGCGAGGCTGCGGAGACCTGCAGCTGGGTCAGCACGCTCGACATCCACGGCTGGGGTGACCGCGGCCCCGCGTTCGACATCGCGATGGACAACCTGAGTCGTTTCGCGAGCGCCGGCGGCCACGTGCTGTACGGCACGGATCTCGGCAACGGCCCGCTGCCGGTCGGCGTCAACACCCGCGAGCTCGAGGCGCTGATCGTCGCCGGCCTCAGCGTGGAGGCGGTCGTCGGCGCGATCGCGCCGGGCCCGCTGCAGGGTCGGGTGTCGGTCATCCGCGGTCCGGCCACCAACCACCGGGCAGACCGCACGGTGCTCGCTGACTGGCTGAGCACCGCCGCCGTCCACTCCGTCCGTGACCTCGAGGAGACCTTCGCGTGACCAGCAGCAACAACATCCCCAACCCCAACAGCAGCAGCGCCGACCTCGACGCGGCCGACCCGCTGGCCCCCTATGTCGAGCTGTTCGTGCCGGGGGAGCACGTCGTCTCGTACCTCGACGGCAACTCGCTCGGCCGCCCGCTGCTGGCCACCCGCGCCCGCGTCGACGACTTCATCGTGAACGCCTGGGGCGACCGGCTCATCCGCTCCTGGGACGAGCAGTGGATGTCCCTCCCGCTCGACCTGGGCGACAGGATCGCCACGATCGCCCTCGGTGCCGCTGCCGGTCAGACGGTCGTCGCAGACTCGACCACGGTCATGCTGTACAAGTTCATCCGTGCCGCCGCGGCCGCCCAGCTGCTGTCATCGGGAGGCACGCGCACCGAGATCGTCGTCGACGTCGCGAACTTCCCGACCGATCGCTACCTGGTCGAGGGCATCGCCGCCGAGCGCGGGCTCACCCTGCGCTGGATTGAGGTCGACCCCGACCGCGGCGTCACGACGGAGCAGGTCGCCGAGGCGGTGAACGACCGCTCCGCGCTGGTGCTGCTCAGCCACGTCGACTACCGGTCGGGCTACCTCGCCGACATGCCCGAGATCACCGCTGTCGCCCACGAGGCCGGGGCGCTCGTGCTCTGGGATCTCTGCCATTCGGCCGGCGTCGTCCCGATGCAGCTCGACGAGTGGGGCGTGGACCTCGCCGTCGGCTGCAGTTACAAGTACCTCAACGGCGGACCGGGGGCGCCTGCCTTCGGCTATGTCGCCGCGCGGCTCCAGGGTGAGCTCGTGCAGCCGATCCAGGGGTGGATGGGCGCGGCCGATGTCTTCGCGATGGGTCCGGGCTACCGACCGGCCGAGGGGATGCGGCGCTTCATCAGTGGCACACCTCCCGTGGTCGGGATGCTCGCGATGCAGGACATGCTCGACGCGATCGAGACCGCGGGCATCGACGCCATCCGCGCCAAGTCGCTCGCGCTCACCGACCACGCCTTCGCCCTGGTGGAGGAGTTGCTCGCCGAGTTCGGCGTCGGGATAGCGACACCGCGCGAGCACGACCGGCGCGGCAGCCACGTGACCATCACCCACCCGCACTTCCGGGCCGTGACCGAGACCCTCTGGTCTCAGGATGTGATTCCCGATTTCCGCAACCCCGACGGCATCCGTCTGGGGCTGTCTCCGCTCAGCACGTCATTCGCCGAGCTGCGGGTCGGCGTCGAGGCGATCAGGGCGGCGCTGCTCACGCTGCGCTGATCGCCCGGGCCGGGTCGCGTCGGACCTAGACCAGCAGCGCGTCGACCTCGGCGAACGCGACCTCGGGGAACACCTCGGCCGTGCCGGGATGCGTCAGCGAGCCGTCAACGGTGGAGACGGATTTCGCCAGGGCGGGGTCGCTGCGGGCGGCCTCGCGCCAGCCCAGGCTCGCGACCTGAACGATGTAGGGCAGCGTCGCGTTGGTGAGCGCGGACGTCGAGGTGGAGGCGACGCCGCCCGGCATGTTCGCCACGCAGTAGAAGATCGACTGCTCGACCAGATAGGTCGGGTCGTCGTGAGTGGTGGGGCGGGAGTCCTCGAAGCATCCGCCCTGATCGATCGCGATGTCGACGAGCACGGAGCCCGGCTTCATGCGCGAGACCAGCTCGTGCGAGACCAGGGTCGGCGCCTTCTTGCCCGGCAGGAGCACGGCTCCGATCACGAGGTCCGCCTCGAGCACGCTCTTCTCGATCTCGTAGCGGTTGGAGACGACCGTCTTGGCGCGGCCCCCGAAGACCTCGTCGATGTGGCGGAGCCGCGGGATGGACAGGTCGAGGATGGTGACGTCGGCGCCGACGGCGAGGGCCTGACCCAGTGCATTCTGTCCGGCCATACCGGCACCGATGATGGTGACCTTCGCGGGACGCACCCCGGGCACACCGCCGAGCAGCACACCGCGGCCGCCCTGACTGCCCATCAGGTGGTACCCGCCCACCAGTACGGAGAGTCGGCCGGCGACCTCGCTCATCGGGGCGAGCAGCGGGAGTGAACCGTCGGCGAGCTGCACCGTCTCGTAGGCTAGAGCCGTGGTGCCGGAGTCGACCAGCGCGCGCACGAGCGCCTCGTCAGCGGCGATGTGCAGGTAGGTGAACAGCAGCAGGTCGCTGCGCAGGAAGTGGTACTCGGAGGCGACCGGCTCCTTCACCTTCACGACCATCTCGGCACCCCAGGCACCGTCCACGTCGACGATCGTCGCGCCCGCCGCGACATACTCCGCGTCGGGGATGGCGGCACCGAGACCTGCACCAGCCTGCACGAGGACGCTGTGCCCGCGGCCCACCAGCTCGAACACACCCGACGGGGTCAGCCCGACCCGGTCCTCATGGTTCTTGACTTCCTTCGGCACTCCGATGATCACGCTGTACTCCTGCTGTTGATAAATGAAAGCTGTTAATAAATGAAAGCTGTTGATAAATGAAAGCTGTTGATGAATGAAAGCTGTTGATGAATGAAGTGCCGGGGCACACCGATAGCATGTACAGGATTTGTTACGACGGCATGAAATCGGAATCAGATTCGGAAGATCGCCGAATCTTGCGTGTTTATTCGGCGCTGAACGATTCTCGTGCCCGCCATGCGCACGGTATTCACGGCACACGGCATTCACCACACACGGCATTCACCCCACACAGCATTCACCTGGGAGCGCAGCATGGACGAGATCGACCAGAAGATCGTGTGGGAGCTCTCGCGTAACGCCCGCATCTCGAACAAGGACCTGGCCGAACGGGTGGGACTGGCGCCGTCCACCTGCCTCGGCCGCGTGCGCGCGCTCGAGGAGAGCGGCGCGATTCGCTCGTATCACGCGCACCCCGACTGGGCCGCGCTCGGACTCAGCGTCGAGGCAATCGTCACCGTGCGGTTGCGTGCACAGGCCCGCGGGCACGTCGACACCTACGCACAGCGCGTGATCACGCTGCCGAACGTGCTCAACGTCTTCTTCCTCGGGGGAGCGGACGACTTCCTCATCCATGTCGCCTGCAGTGACAGTCGGCAGCTGCGCGACTTCGTCGCACAACAGCTGAGCATGGACCCGGCGGTCGCATCCACCCAGACGAATATCGTCTTCGATCATCTCAACGGCCTCGAGCACATGGGGAGATCCACCGCCAGGGAGTGACGACAGCGCGACACCACGCGTGACCCATAGTGACACTGCGTGACACTTGCGTGACACCATAGGTGGTGTCATCATGGTGTCATGAATCTCCTTCCTTACATCGAGCGGCTGCACGAGCAGCTGCTCGTCGCTGCGGACGCCGGCGGCGATGACGCCCGCGCCCTCGCCGAGCGGATGACCGCGCCACTCGAATCCGCCGCTCGGCTGATGCTGCTGGACGCCCTGTCCGGTGCCGCCGCCGAGATCACCGTCGAACTCGCACCGGGCTCAGTCGACTTGCGTCTGCGCGGCGTCGATCCGGAATTCGTCGTCACGACTCCGATCGCCGATGCCGCGCCCGCCACCGAGCACGCCGTGCTCGACGCCGCCGCGGCGCCGAGCATCCTGTTTCCGGTCAGCCCGTCCGAGGCGGAGGAGGGCAGCACCTCCCGCACCACGCTGCGGCTTCCCGACCACCTCAAGTCCCGCGCAGAGGCGGCCGCCGCGCGCGACGGGCTCTCCGTCAACACCTGGCTGGTCCGCGCGGTCTCCGCCGCATTGGACGGCCCCGAACGACGCCCGTCCCGCCCGGCGACCGGCGAACAGAACTTCACCGGATGGACGCGATCATGACGACCACCTCTCCCGCCCACAGCTTCTCCGCGACCGGCCCCATCGCGGCGACGATCGACATCGGCGCCCGCGCCGACATCTGGGTCGGCGCAACCAGCCGGTCCGAGGTCACGGTCGACGTCACCCCCCGCGACCCCTCCCGCGCATTGGATGTCCGGGCGGCCGAGACGACCGCAGTCGCCTACGACCAGGGCCGCCTCTCCGTCACCCTCAAGCACTGGCGGCGGGAGAGCCTGTTCAGTGACGGGGGCGCGGTGCTGGTCGCGGTCGAGGTCCCGATCGGATCGAGCCTCGATCTCTACTCCGGTATGGGCAACCTGCGTGCGGACGGCGAGTTCGGCGATGCCGCGCTCTCCACCGGCATGGGCGAGGTGCGCATCGGAACCTGCGCCGGCATCCGCATCAAGAGCGGGTCTGGTGACGTCACTGTCGAACGCTCTGTCGGGCCGGTGGACATCAGCACAGCGAGCGGCACGATCAGCGCCGGGGACCTCGAGGGATCGGGTCGCATCAAGAACGGCAACGGCGAGACAGTGGTCGGCACGATCGTCGGCAGCGTCGAGATCAAGGCATCGAACGGCAACATCGTCGTCTCGCACGTGGATGGTGATGTCAGCGCGAGATCCGCCAACGGCTCCATCCGCGTCATCGAGGCGGTTCGCGGCGCACTGAGCGCGACCACCACCACCGGTGGCATCCGCGTCGGCGTGCGTCCGGGCACCGCGGCGTGGCTGGATTTGACGTCAAAGCAGGGTCAGGTCCGCAACCTGTTGACCGCGGGAGACGCCCCGGCCGACACCACGAACAGCGTGAGGATCACCGCGCGCAGCGGCTACGGCGACGTGGCGCTGCAGCGCTCAGACGAGGAAGGACAGTAGCAATGAACTCCACAATCCTCAGTTCTAATCAGACAGCCGCAATCCACGCGGTCGGGCTGCGCAAGGCGTACGGCACGAAGTCGGTGCTGGAGGGTGTCGACATCGATGTTCCCGTCGGCACGGTGTTCGCACTGCTCGGCCCGAACGGTGCCGGCAAGACCACCATTGTTCACATCCTGTCGACGCTCATCAGCGCCGATGGCGGGGAGGCCTCGGTCGACGGCCACGATGTGAGCGGCGATGCCGACGGCGTGCGCTCCGCGATCGGCCTCACGGGGCAGTTCGCGGCGGTGGACGGTCTCCTCACGGGCGAGGAGAACCTCATGCTGATGGCGCGTCTGCGTCATCTCCCACCGAGGGAGGCGCGGCGTCGCGTCGCTGAACTGCTCGCCCAGTTCGACCTGACCGAGGCAGCCAAGAAACCGCTGTCGACATACTCCGGAGGGATGCGGCGGCGTATCGATCTGGCGATGACACTGATCGGCGACCCCCGCATCATCTTCCTCGACGAACCGACGACCGGGCTCGATCCGCGCAGCCGGCACGCGATGTGGTCGATCATCCGCGGACTCGTCGCGCAGGGCGTGACCGTCTTCCTCACCACCCAGTACCTCGAGGAGGCGGACGAGCTCGCAGACCGGATCGCCGTGCTCGACGGCGGGCGCATCGTCGCCGAAGGAAGTGCAGCCGAGCTGAAGCGGCTGGTCCCGGGCGGCAGAATCCGGCTCGAGTTCGCCGGGACCGACGCGGTGACCGCGGCGGAGGCCCTGCTGCCGGACGCGCGACGCGACGCGGACTCCGACGCGCTCGAGTTGCCCAGCGATGGCGGGATCGACTCGATCCGCACCGCGCTGGACCGCCTCGACGCCGGCGCCGTCAGCCCCACCGCACTCACCATCCACACCCCGGACCTCGATGACGTGTTCTTCGCCCTCACTGGTTCCGGGGGTGCGTCGCCATCCGATACGCCCGGCATTAGCTCATCCACCTCCGAAGGGATCTCACGATGACCACCATCAGTACGCCGCGTGTCTCGACCACGCGCGCACCTCGCTCACGCGCGCACGTCGTGGCCGACTCGGTCACCATGCTGCGCCGCAACCTGCTGCACATGGTGCGGTACCCCGCGCTCAGCATGTTCACGGTGCTCGGGCCCGTCGTCATCCTGCTGCTGTTCGTGTTCGTGTTCGGTGGGGCGCTCGGCGCGTCGGTGCCCGGTCTGCCGTCCCTCTCCAGCGGCGGAGATCGCGGCGCGTATCTCGCCTACGTCGTCCCGGGCATCCTGGTGATCACCATCGCCGGGGGAGCGGGCGGCACCGCCACCACGGTCGCGATGGACATGAAGGAGGGGGTGGTCGCCCGCTTCCGCACTATGTCGATATCCCGAGCGGCCGTGCTGACCGGGCACGTGCTCGGCAATGTGATCCAGGGACTGATCTCTGTCGCGCTGGTATTCGGTGTGTCGCTCCTGATCGGCTTCCGCCCGGCCACCGGCCCATTGCAGTGGCTCGCCCTGCTCGGCGTCGTCGCACTCATCCAGTTCGCGATCGTCTGGTTGGCCGTCGCGATGGGCATGGCGGCCACCTCGGTGGAGTCGGCGAGCAACCTCCCGCTGATCCTGCTGATCCTTCCGCTGGTCGGCAGCGGCTTCGTGCCGACGTCGACGATGCCAGCGGCGCTGCAGGTCTTCGCCCAGTACCAACCCTTCACCCCGTTCACCGAGACCATTCGCGGGCTGCTGCTCGGCACCCCGATCGGTTCGGCCTGGCTGTTGACCCTCGGCTGGAGCATCGCCATCGCTCTCGGCGGCTACGTCTGGGCTCTCGCGCTGTACAACCGCCGGTCGGTGCGCTGAGCGCGCGTGCCCCGCGGCCTACGCTGGGATCATCATGAGTAGCGACCACAGTGCCGACAGTCACAGGGCCGACAGTCACAGCGCCGACAGTCACAGGGGCGGCAGCCACCGCGCCGACAGCCACGACCTCATCCGCGTGCAGGGAGCGCGGGAGAACAACCTGAAGGACGTCAGCCTCGAGCTTCCCAAGCGTCGGCTGACCGTGTTCACCGGGGTCTCCGGTTCCGGCAAGAGCTCTCTCGTCTTCGGCACGATCGCCGCCGAGTCGCAGCGCATGATCAACGAGACCTACAGCTCGTTCGTGCAGGGGTTCATGCCTTCGCAGTCACGGCCGGATGTCGACGTTCTGGAGGGACTCACCACGGCGATCATCGTCGACCAGGAACGGATGGGCGCGAACGCACGCTCCACGGTCGGGACGGCCACCGACGCCAACGCGATGCTGCGCATCCTGTTCAGTCGACTCGGTCAGCCCTACCTCGGATCCCCGCAGGCATTCTCCTTCAACGTCGCCTCGATCTCCGGCGCCGGCGCCGTCACCATCGAGCGCGGCACGGAGACGACGAAGGAGCGGCGTAGCTTCAGCATCACGGGCGGAATGTGCCCGCGGTGCGAGGGCATGGGGACCGTCAACGACATCGACCTCGGGCAACTCTTCGACGACAGCAAGTCCCTGGCGGAGGGAGCGCTCACCATCCCCGGCTACACGGCCGACGGCTGGGGCGTGCGCATCTTCACCGGCTCGGGGTTCCTCGACGCCGACAAGCCGATTCGCGACTACACGAAGCGAGAACGCCACGACTTCCTCTACAAGGAACCGGTGAAGGTCAAGGTAGGCGACATCAACATGACCTACGAGGGTCTCGTGCCCAAGGTGCAGAAGTCGTTCCTGTCGAAGGACCGCGAGGCGATGCAGCCACACATTCGCGCCTTCGTCGACCGAGCGGTCACCTTCACTACCTGCCCCGACTGCGGGGGCACCCGGCTCAGCGAGGGCGCGCGATCATCCCGTATCTCGGGGCTCAACATCGCCGAGGCCTGCGCCATGCAGATCAGCGATCTCGCCGAGTGGGTGCGCGGCCTCGAGGAGCCCTCGGTCGGCCCGCTGCTGCGCACTCTGCAGGAGACTCTCGATTCCTTCGTCACCATCGGCCTCGGCTACCTGTCGCTGGACCGCCCGGCCGGCACGCTCTCCGGCGGCGAGGCGCAGCGCACCAAGATGATCCGCCACCTCGGGTCGTCCCTCACCGACGTCACGTACGTCTTCGACGAGCCGACCATCGGGCTGCACCCGCACGACATCCAGCGGATGAACGAACTCCTCTTGCGCCTTCGCGACAAGGGCAACACCGTGCTCGTCGTCGAGCACAAGCCGGAGACCATCGAGATTGCCGACCATGTCGTCGACCTCGGTCCGCGAGCCGGCACCGCCGGCGGTGAGATCGTGTTCGAAGGCACCGTCGCCGACCTGCGGAAGAGCGACACCCTCACTGGTCGACACCTCGACGATCGAGCGGCTCTGAAGCCCGCCGTTCGTGCCTCCAGCGGCACGCTCGAGGTGCGCGGTGCCACGGCGAACAACCTGCACGACGTCGATGTGGATGTCCCGCTCGGCGTGCTCGTGGTGGTCACCGGGGTTGCCGGGTCGGGCAAGAGCTCGCTGGTACACGGATCCGTTGCGCCGCTTCCGGGCGTGGTCTCGATCGACCAGGGTGCGATCCGCGGCTCACGGCGCAGCAACCCGGCCACCTACACCGGGCTGCTCGAACCGATCCGCAAGGCCTTCGCGAAGGCGAACGGGGTGAAACCCGCACTGTTCAGCTCGAACTCCGAGGGAGCGTGCCCGAACTGCAACGGAGCCGGCGTGATCTTCACCGACCTCGGGGTGATGGCCAGCGTCTCGACGGTATGCGAGGTGTGCGAGGGCAAGCGGTTTCAGGCATCCGTTCTCGACTACACGCTCGGGGGCAAGAACATCAGCGAGGTGCTGGCGATGCCGGCCTCGGAGGCCGAACAGTTCTTCGCCGCCGGTGAGGCGCGAATCCCGGCCGCCCACGCCATCCTGCAGCGTCTTGTCGACGTCGGGCTCGGATACATCAGTCTCGGTCAGCCGCTCACCACGCTCTCCGGCGGCGAACGTCAGCGCCTCAAGCTCGCGACGCACATGGGGGAGAGCGGGGACGTCTACATCCTCGACGAGCCCACAACGGGACTGCACCTGGCCGACGTCGAGCAGCTGCTCGGTCTGCTCGACCGTCTGGTCGACTCCGGCAAGTCGGTGATCGTGATCGAGCACCACCAGGCCGTCATGGCGCACGCGGACTGGATCATCGATATCGGCCCCGGCGCCGGACACGACGGTGGTCGAGTGGTCTTCGAGGGCACGCCGACGCAGCTCGTCGCCGACCGCTCCACCGTGACTGGCGAGTACCTGGCGGCGTATGTCGGAGGTTCGGGTTCGTGACAGCGCGACCGAGTGACGGCACGGGTTCACAAAGGGAACAGCTGGAACAGCTGGTGCAGACGGCATGAAGCTCACCATCCTCGGGGGCGGCGGCTTCCGTGTGCCCCTCGTCTACTCCGCCCTGCTGCGCGACCACGACGACGGCCGGGTGACGTCAGTAGCCCTCTACGACACGGATGTCCGGCGCCTGACCGCGATCGCCCGCGTACTGCGGGAACAGGCTTCCACACATCTCGATGCCCCGGTCGTGACGCTGCACACCGACCTCGATGACGCCCTGCGCGGTGCAGAGTTCATTTTCTCCGCGATCCGCGTGGGCGGCATGGGCGGCCGCTCGTGCGACGAACGCATCGGCGCAGCACACGGCGTGATCGGACAGGAGACCGTCGGGTTCGGCGGCATCTCCTATGCGCTGCGCACCCTGCCGGTCGTGATGGAGCTCACCGAGCGGATCGCCCGGCTCGCGCCGAACGCCTGGGTCATCAACTTCACCAATCCCGCCGGTGTCGTCACGGAGGCGATGTCGCGTGTGCTCGGTGATCGGGTGATCGGCATCTGCGATTCACCGATCGGCCTCGCTCGACGGGTGCTCGGCGTTCTCGGGCTGCAGTACGCCGATGCGACGATCGGATACGCCGGACTCAACCACCTCGGCTGGCTCCGCTCACTGACCGTCGATGGGCGTGATGTGTTGCCGGACCTCTTCGCGAACCCCGAACTGATCGAGACCTTCGAGGAGGGTCGGCTGTTCGGGCGCGAGTGGCTCAGCGCGCTGGGTGCCGTGCCGAATGAGTACCTGCACTACTACTACTTCACGCGTGAGGTGAAGCACGCCGACCAGCTGGCTCCGCAGTCTCGCGGGAGGTTCCTCGTCGAGCAGCAGGCGCAGTTCTTCGACGAATTGGGTGGCTCAAGGCTCCCTGCACTGGACGATTCAGGACTGGATGATTCAGGACTGGATAATTCAGGACTGGATGGTTCGGCGATGCAGGTCGAGTCTGCACCGCAGGAGTCAGCGCTGCATGAGTCAGCACTGCAGGTCTGGGACCGTACCCGCATGGAACGCGAGACCACCTATATGGCGGCCAATCGGCAATCCGTGGGAATGGGGGACCGCGACCCGGAGGATCTCGTGTCGGGTGGCTATGAGAATGTGGCGATCGCTCTGATGCGCGGAATCGCCCACAATCAGCGGGCCCGGCTGATCCTCAATGTGCGCAATCGTGGAACGCTGGCCGAACTCGATGCGGATGCCGTGGTGGAGGTCCCGTGCACCGTCGACGCCGCAGGTGCACACCCGATTTCGGACACTGCCCTGCCCGACTTCGGCGTCGGCATGATCGTGAACGCGAAGTATGTGGAGCGTCAGACCATCGAGGCGGCCCTCACCGGATCGAAGACGGCCGCGGTGCGTGCGCTTGCCCACCATCCGCTGATCGACTCGGTCGCGGTCGCTCGCACGCTGCTCGAGGACGCGACGGGCGAATTCTCGGAACTCGCCTACCTTCGCTGACGCGCCGAGCTCTGGCCTCGGACGCCCTGCCATCCTGCCGCGCTAACGCCCTGACACACAGTCGACGACGTCGTTGTATCGATCTCGCCATAGCGACTTCCAGTTCGACGCAGCGTCCCTTCACGTCGCTGCACCCCGCTCTGCCTCACTTCATTTCGGCTCACCTCCTCATTACCGCCACCTTTCCTCCTCTCCTCGGGGTGCGGTCGGGGTCGCACCAGGGTGGTGGGATGAAGTACGGCACCCGATCCCGCATGTCGATCTCCCATCCGTCGTCGTGCACGCGGTGGTGGTGGAACGAGCACAGGGGTATCCCATTGGCGAGGTCGGTCGTTCCACCGTTCGACCACCACCGGATGTGGTGGGCTTCGGTGTAGCTGGGTGGGTGCCCGCAGCCAGGGAATGCGCAGCCGCCGTGCTGTTCGGCGAGGGCCTGTCGTTGGGCGGGGCTGAAGAGGCGTCGTGCCCGACCCAGGTCGAGGACTTCACCGG
>Ga0247742_10000757_pt1 | contig 24936 bp, 17 predicted proteins | sample UWRJL208509C2_FD_180944 | JGI IMG/M metagenome (GOLD analysis project Ga0247742, IMG submission 180944) | Plant litter microbial communities from Arlington Agricultural Research Station in Wisconsin, United States - UWRJ-L208-509C-2 | ecosystem: Environmental > Terrestrial > Plant litter >... | reverse complement strand
CCACAGGAGGTCCCCTGTCACAGGGGAAGTCCCAGCTGGATGCCTTCAGCTCCACAGGCTATTTCCTGAGTTGATGGCTTCAAGTAGCTTACATGGTTGCCCATCTTTGAAAGTTTTGCGCAGGGTACGAGTTGTACGTTGATCGATTTGAATTTTGTGCTATCGTGAAGCTTCACGCTTTGAGGTGCGCAGTTCGTCACTCTGCTAGTTAGGCCTGAAAACACGATGTTTCGTGCAAAATGTATGAAAACTTCGTGGTAATTGATTAAATTGGCATTTGGTGGAGCATACGGTCCGAGTACATTCTTATTGTTCTTTCAACGAAGTTGCTTCAGATCTACATGGTAGTTTTCTCCGAGTCGTCGATTCTCATCCGATTAACTCTTTCTTCTGCTTCAGCTATCTCGTCTGCTTGGTACCCAACCTTACACTTGATAGGTTTGAGCAACATCGTAATGTCTTGCCGCTCACTACGATTACGTGCGATGCTCACATCCTTGATTGCAGGTGAGTGTTTGCTCTTAACGGTCTGTATTAATTAGCTCTTTACCTTTGTTAGCGCTGCATCGAGGAGTGTAAGTGCGCGTAGTACGACCAGCATCTTGTGTTTGCCCTCTTTAATGGCCACCGTTTGGAACGACAACTGTGCCTCAATGATATCGCCATAGCGAAACCTGATTGGATTTATCGAGTTATACCTATATACCCATAAGTAACAGCACTTGTATTTGTCAAATCAATGGTGAGTGCTGACCTTGTCCTTTCTCCGTCGGTAGCTTTCTCGTAGTACTCCACAACGTTCTCTGTGGTGTGGACGTACTTTTCTGTTATTCTGTTCTTCAAAAGACTGTGTGGATCAATATTGGATGAAAAGGGAATGATTTCTGTAGCATTTGCTATCGAGCGGTGAGTGTAGAATCGGTTGGCTGTATCAATGGTGTGGAACACCTCGAATTGACCAGGCGACCACGCTTCCAGCGCGTCTTGCGGAAAGTTTCGCGCAAATAAGCGATGTATTTCCTCAATGCTTTCCACAGCATTTTGGAAACATTCCCCTCCCAATGCGGTGAGAGATACACTTTGCTTAAGATACGGACGATGGCGCGTTTCGCTGATACTAGATGTCAGATTCGTAAAAATTTGAAAATTTTGTGGCTCCTCACACCGGACGAGTGATTGGGGGCAGATATTTGCCACATAGTATCCCTTGCACCCTCAGTATGACTTCTTCCATCGTACCGTTGGAATCCGCGCTCGTTAATCTCCATATTTTATTCTGGTTGGTGGCGGTAATACGGCACTGATGTTCGATGCCTTCATCCTGAATTGCTGGTGAGTTCTAGCGATCTTATTGTGAGGTACGAGGTTACTAACCATCTGAAATTTTTGCAGTTGGAGACTATGAGGCTTGCTATCAAGCAGTAGCTCCGTTACTCTGTTCTCTGGTGATATAGAACATTGTGAGCTCACACTGCATCGAAGTATTGAGAGCCGACTGAACTTACTAGCGCGTTCTCAGTTGTAGAACTGATCCATGTAGGATGGCAATAAGTGTTGCAAGTGCAGTGGTACTTTGTCAAGAGCTTAATTGTTGCTGGTTCGTTCAAACACGTCTGCGGTTTGGGTAACGATCGGAATATTTTTTGTTAATTACTCAGCAGCTAATTCTCATTTTGAAACTCAATGATTCCTACTTTTTTTTTCTCTTCAATTTTCGAATCGGATAGGCAGATCGTATTGACAGAGATTCCTGATTCATGCGGCACCTCGTTCCCTATGTCAACAGGTGATTCTGGTGCGTTGGTTGTCCCTACTCCAGGCACTCCCCAGGTCTGTCTGATCTTTCCGAATATTCTTGTCAACTTTATCGACTAACGTTTTCAGTATACATAGTCATCTGCTCCTTTTTTTTGCGGCATCGGATCGGCCTGAGCAGTTCACTGCCTTAATTTCTAAGATTTCGGTGACTTTTTTTCGTTTACTGAATGGTGGCCGTAAATCTAACTCTGCATTTCCCGAACACTTTGACACGACAATTCTTCACTTTCTCAGGCAGGGTACAATGACCCTTAAACGGCGATGTTCTTACTACTCCAGAGTTCAATTTACCTTATCGGGTTAAGTGTTTCGTCGGTTCAAGTTCCGAGTCCTTGTGATACGGCCTGAAGAGTGCACAATTTGCACATATTGAGGCGGTCAGCTTACTGAATCGTCTGAAGTACTGGCTCTTGATGCGTCGAAGCATGCTCAGCTTTTTTCCTACCTTCTGCCCGCAAACCCTTGTTATTGACGGCTCTACCCTCTGCGCTAAATCAATGAACACTCATCCTTCCGATATGTGGGACATGTCAACCTGTGCTCTCTTTGAGTACGCTTCAACTAGCCCGATCGCTCGACGCCGGGTTAAGAGACACCTTCTCGATCTCTGCCACGTTTTGGATCTTGGGATGGTCCCTCGAGTTTCTTCGGGTATGTTACACTTTTATGAAAACTAAAACCTTCAGCTAAGTTTTTCTTTGAAAAGCAGCAGAACCCATTGCCAATGTTCGAGATGCGGCCAGTGCGTCGTCTATGGATGAAAATTCCCTTCAAAGTCGGTAACATGTCTTTATTTTTTTATACAGCGACTGATATCCTGTTGTTAGCTCTGCCTCACACCATTGGTAATATGGATGCGTCTGCAACTACGTTGGGGGCTGATACAGTAGGTGAATCGCATGTAGACTTGCATTTGAAGGACATAACTGACTTATATGTAGTCCCCCCCCATCTTCCACTCAATTTTGAACGACTCTTCCAATCCCATACCGACATAATGACTCTCGTTTACAATGAGCTGTCCTTGACATCTCTTATGGCGCTCTTGTTCACTCAAAAGCAGCTCTTCCTTGACATCGCTGACTATCAGGCGCTGAAGATCTCTCGGCTCTTGTTACCATTCAACATCCGTTACGATCATCTCCTCAGCGTTCTTCAGACTTCTGGAGCCATAATTGTTGGATCATTCGCACTACTGTGCTCCGTCCCTCTTACCAGTGCTTTTGCTGTCACCTCCATCGATTTTGCCATCGCCGACAGCAAAAATCATCTCGACTTCCTTAAATCCGTCGCGCCTCTTGTTTCTCTTACGCCAAAACCTAAAAGCCTTGGACCATTTCCTCCAAATCACCCTGTCAAATCCACATATTCCTTCGCAATCGCTCTGAATGGGCAAGAACTTGCCCTTGATCTCAATGTCATGGTGGTTGGATGGCATCTGGAGGGTAGTTCTGTGTATGAAACACTCTTCTACTCTCCGACATCCTGTGGAATGAATGCGTTATCGGGAGATGGCATATTTTGTGCATATCGTCATCTGCTTGCATCATCCATCGGCCTTGTCAATGACGTACATCGTTCATCAATCTTTCAGCGCTGTAGAAATCAAGACATTACTTACCAGCTCTCCTACAACAACGTCTCTCGTCACAAGTACGAATCACGAGGTTTTTGTTTTCCTAATCCTCATTTTCTTCATCAACCCTCAGCAAGGTGCGAACAAGATCTTTCGTGCCCTTCCACAATTCGTAACGTTCGTGACCGTGGTTGTGCCAATATGCGCATTTTTTCCAACACGGAAATCAAAAACTTGAGTCATTATTTTTATATGCATGCAGGTGCTTTTTTCGACGTTTCTTCTCCTCTCATACCATTCACTGTCTGGAGGTTGTCAGATCCTGTCTTAAACTCTGCAAATCCTTCTATGACGTCTGATATTGTTTGTACCTTTTTGTAGTCTCTCCGAATGTATCTTTGTCGTGAACATATAATGGAATTAATCTTGGTCAACAGTGTCTAGCTGCGTGTTTCCACGTCCAAGTATTGGCCATGCAAATCTGCCCGTCATGGCCTCAGTTAAAATGCTTCATTATGCTATTTTAGTTTAGCGATTTTAGTTTAGCGATTTTAGTTTAGTGATCCTGAGTTCTCCGAGATCTATATGGATTGGCGCTCACTGTCATCGCACTCCTGAATGCAGTGCAACCAATATTGCGTCGGAGTCTCTATGACTTTGCAGGGGCTAAGAAATTTCCCGCAGGTTGCCTTGTGGGGTAATTCTCTCACGTTGCTGGGTCATCTGGACGTGTCTCTTACCATGATCCTGTTTCATGACCCCTACCTCGGTGAGTAAGAAAATTGCCCTGAATTTTTACTGCAGGCGTTCGGTCCAGGTGAGTGATAGTGCTAGGTCTGCTGATCTGCTGACTCCAGGATGTCGGCGATTTGGCCGATTGGAATGGCTGGCGCGGTCCATACCTTGAACAATGGTGTCATGTATCGGGTACCTCGAGAATTCTTGTACTATTAATGCCGCTAACCAATGTTCTGGTTTTCAATACCAGGCTCACATTTGAGTGCAATAGCGTAAGTCTTTCTGCTTTCCTATTATAATCGAGTGTTGACCGAAAAGTATATAAGAATCTAATCGCTGAACCCAACCTTAAACAATTCTTGAAGTATGTCTCCTCGTGCTACTCGCTCTTCCTCAAAGATCGTCCCAAAGTCTGCCGAAACCGTCGACGATGACGGTGATCAACAGAGGTTCTGTTTTTTTTTGTGTGGCCATCTCGTTTGTTGCTGACTGGTGGAATGATAGGTCTCCACCTGCAACTCCTGTGCATGGACATCGTGGAGTCCGCAAAGCCAAGGCAGCCACCAAATCCAAGGTGACTGCTGAACCCAAGCCCATTACGCCAGGTTCAAGTAAAGCATCGGCAGGGTTAGCAGATTGTCGTCACTTCTCAGACCTTATTACTCAGACTGATTTGAATCTAGATCCAAGTGCACCGCAGGAGATATCCAGAGCGACACCGACAATGGTATTCGTAACCAGAGGTACTTTATTTCTGGAACTGATTTGTATTGGATGCTCATACTATGATTAGCCCTAGTATTCTCAACAGCCCGAAAAAACCCCGCATTGAACGGTCAGCATCTGAACAGAGAGACTTCGATGCTGAGGTAAAGTCGGTTGCTCGCAAAATCAACTTTGAGAGGTTAGTCGTACTTGCTGTGTTTTTTTGGGGGGATATATTGGAATATTGAACGCGCTTGCGCTCTTTAGCGAGGAAAGTTGGAATATCGAGAAGCCAGACTCCGATATCGAGTCCAACCATACGGTCTATCTTGAGGATCTCGAGAAGGACACTCCTCTGTGCATTCTTGTTTATTAATTTGTTACAATACTGACAGATCCAAAGTATCAAAGCACCTCTCGAAGTTGATGGTGTTTACCAAAGATCGCTTGCAGATCACCTTCTTCGAGCTACGTACCCAGGTTTACCCAAGCTTCCAGGGTAAGTCTAATCTATTGGTATCAACTCTTATTTAAAACGACTTGACGCCCTTAGCGGAAGGTTAAATGTGTCGTGGAAGGAGTCCTCTGACTCTGTTGATGAAGACCTCGCTGACGGTATGATGAAACTGAGTATGGTCGTTGAAGTTATTCCAGGCCTTGACGTTGAGTATGAGTCTTCTCAAATATGTGGCTCTAGGTTGTGTCTCTCAGCCGTTTTTCAGGTACATTGAACGTCTCATCACTTTCGACAAGGACCCTCGCACAAACATTATTAACCTCTCTCGTATCGACCCTACACTTCTCGTTCACAAGAAGCTTGCCTCTGCTTCTGCAACTAACACTTATAAGTATGTTTATCTTCGAGCTCAGAGGGAGCCGGCCCTCGAGATCAGTCTCATCTGTGTCGATGAAGATTACACAAAGGTCTTGAAGAGCAACGGTGGGCCATACGAGTCAAAGGTTATTACAGGGACCCCTCTTTCCCTGGAATACGAACGTATGGTGACGGTTCTTTGCATGGTGATGGGAGATACCCCTTGTATCCAAACGCAGATTTCAGACAACTGCTGGACTTTCTTGACTCGCCCTCTCAAAATCCATAAGGAATGTCAGTGTTTTATCATTTATTTCTCGTCTGCAATGAACTTATCTGACATGCATAATTTAAAGCGACGTCTAGTGCATATAGCACCCCACAAAGGCGATCTCGGCTTACTGCAACAACTGCCAGCCCAGCAACCGCCCAGGCCAAAGCTTCCGCAACGGATATTCACTGCATCGCGTTGGGTGCTGGCGACGACAGTATGTATATTATTTCATCCATTTACATGTTCTACTCTGAGCTTGCTCCTAGTTCCAGTTTTCGATGGTTGTTACAAGAAGATCCAGCTTCCAAGGGGGCTGCGAACCGTTCCACAGGATCTTCCCCCTTTCATAGGCGATATACCTTTTGACTCTCTTGCCATTGTCGCTTATAGTGCAATGTCATACAAGTCAACCCGTCACCCAGAGGATGTCTCGGCTGCATTTAATGCGGTGTGGGTTGTAGTTCTTGGCTCCCCAAATGAAAAGTGCGTTTTTACTCATACAACTTGTGATGTTATTTCATTGGTATTCTAGCTAGTGTCCGACCGTTTCCCCGAAGCATGTGGTTTGATGACGACTTGTACCACATGTTAGAGTACACCTGTCCTTTGTCTCAGCCTCTTTGATATGTACTTCTACCTCAGTCCTTAACATGCGTCCAGGATATATATTCAACTATATACTCCTGTCGTTCAACTGACGCACTATTTTTGTCACTCAACTGCCATGTACATTACACCTAAACGTACCTTGCGCATGTAGCTGCAGTCCGATTATATATTCAAGTTTTCTTCAATGATCTATCAACAAGTCTCTCTCACATGTTCACTTTGGCCTCCCATACAATCCTCATTTACGTCCACATGCACGCTCGTTCCACACTCAAACTAGATGCCCAAGAATAAGTATTTGCGATGCTCGTTAAGCGAGCATCACACCATTAAACAAGATAACGAACGAACGAGAAAATGGGCGCTCATACCATAAATTGGACCCGTTCGCGTCATCTCATTGCATAGTGACTCCAAAATTTCAATGATCTTGACCACTCCTTGGAAATGCAACAGGTGGTGGTGCTGGAATCCAGGTCCCACCTCTCCCTTTGTCAAACAGGGATTGCAAACACGTGAGTTAGCATTACTTACCCTTCCAAATCCCATACCTGTGTCGAACACAAGCACGATCAGGGGAGAGCGGCCCTCCAACACCCTTCTAATCGTGAAACACACAGATGCGAGGCGCGAGTGGCATCTGCCCTAAATACGGCTCCTGCCTCCTATATAGGTAGGCATTGCATTCTTGCCTCTGCATCCTCTTCATGCCTGTCCAGCGCTAGCATCCGCCTCGCTAATGTAAGCGCCGTGAGTTAGGATGCTCGGTAGGATCGTATCACGTTCACCATGCTGGGTAATATTAGTGGCTGTAGGTCGTTTGACACGACGGCGGGGCTGGCATCCAGGTGTTACCAGTCGTTAAATATGCACGGGTGCTTGCCCAAGTCCTCTTCACATTCGTGATCAGCTTTGCATTCATGTAAGTAGATTATACCACACTCTTTACTCTAAATTGCTCATCCCTTTATGTACAGAGTGGCGAGCCTGATAGCTAGTCTGAACCTCTTCAAGGCGGCCTTGACTAATGTACTATGATCACTGACGTCCTTCTTCGATATCACTCCTACGAGTAAGTCCATCGAATCTCCACACGGTTTCTTATAATTAGCAGATTCATCTCAGTTATAGGAGCCGTTGTGCTTGTGTTTTATACTTTCCCGTACCTTGCTGATGGCTATACTTTACTACTTGATCACTTCCTTTCATAACCGGTCCTCAGTGGGGAAAAAGCAGCTCAATTCACTCATGCGATCCATTCTTCATGGGTCACTAACAGGTAGGATCTATCTACTAATCTGGAACTACGGCTCGCATTTATCTTCACCTAGAAACATCGACTCGACTGTCGACTGTCCGAGCCTACCGTGAGCAGAGCTGGCTAGGCCAGGAGAAAAGGTAAATCACTTTTTCGTCAAGTCGAGACCTATTACATAGCAACATAGTTTGATATTGTCGGGCGCCAGGATAGGTCAATATCCGCAATATCTGGCTCAACATGCCTCGTTCAGAGCTCGCTCTCGCTCCGCAAGATCCTGGAACTTTGCAAGGGAATCTGTGAGCCGCTTCCTCCTCGATTTCTAATCCGACTCACCGTGATTATTGCGGAGACCCACAATGCTTACACACCTACGCAGAATTGATCTCTGTGCTCCAACGAGCTTGGCAGTTAGGCTCTCAGATCCTGTCGTGGAAGCCTAGTTCAGCCCCAACTCTACTCTAGGGGACGAAGGTTAGTTTCTGCAGCCTACTGACCTCCGACCAAGTGTTTGACGTTTCCACTTCCTTTAGGTGCACGTTTCAGTTTGAGAGAGAACAGTTATTAGCCCTCTCTCGAGCACACGTTAAAAACGGCAGATTCATCGCCTTGGTGAGACATAATTTCAGTTTACTTTGGTGAGTCGTCTTATATCATTTGTAGGAAGAGGCCACCCGCAATTTTGACGTTGAGATCGACGCTAAACTCCAGTGAACCATCCAAAAAAATCCGCGTTCTCTATGTCATATATTGCCCATTTACACTTGTTCGGCAAGAAGGATCTATACGCAGGTTCTCTATAATGGAGCAAACCTTCAGTGTGCGTACATTCTCGGGAAATCGATGAACTTGCCAATGAGAACATCAGCCGCACCATCATCTTCTACACCGACCAGACCCTCCGTGCCATTGCCCTCTGGTACCGCGACTTCGAATATTGGCCCCCCTCCAGCAGCTCCAAAGATGGATCGGGCAATACCCCATGCGAGGACCTCACGCAGGAACTGGCGCTCATCGGCAGTCCCGGTGTTGAAGACCCTTTTTGCAAGGGTATCCATGAGGCGGTTGCCAGATTTCACCTTGCAGGAGGTGCCGTCAAGATGTGCACTGGCGACAATGTTCCTACTGCCCGTTCGATCGCGCCTCAATGTGGGATCTTTACTTGAAGCAGGCATGCGGCGCAGAGGAATGTCGAGGCATCCCATGTCGAGTCGAGGACTCATATCGAAAGCCTTTTCAAGGTCGCGGCAGCGGGGCTGGCATACGAGAGACTTGTACAGCCAGCCAGCCTCACATCTCCACAGAGGGGAGGGGCATTGGAGACTTGTCTTGGTACGGAAGAGTGTCACTTATGAAGCTTATCGACCATCGACAAGTGCAAGCTGAGACCTACAGTCTGAATGGATCGTGTTGGTAGCATACAAATTAATAGTTAGAAACAAATTACTTACATTTTTGATAAGAAATTGTCGCTTGACTTGATACGAGAAACCGCGTTGCAGGAAAGTCAAACCGCCAGAGGCCTGAGCGCTTGGGGGAGGGCTGTCTCCAAGTGGTTGTACCAAAAACCAGGGAGAGTAGGTGGGTGGGATTGAACAAAGGAGAGGAAAGTCTTAATGTCAGGAATGTGAACATCGACGAAGGTACCCCAGACTTTGTGCGTGTTTCTCGTCTCGGATCTTGAGTCCGAGGGCTGGAGCGTACAAGGTCACATACGGATCGCTTGTGCTGAAAGCCCAAACAATCGATCACACTGGATTTGACTTTCTGATGTTAGTCCTCAATCTCCACGACCGCCTGTCTCGTATCATCCCAGGTCCGGAAAAAGTGAGTAGTTGGTCTTATCAAGTACTGCAGGTGCTACTAACTACTTAAACCCACTTTAGGTACATCTTGTAGCTCGCTGAGCTGCCAACATTGCCCCACCTCTCCTCGAGGTTTTGAATGGCTTTCCACCGATGTTGGCACCTCAAAATCGGAAGCAAAAGCCACCCTCGTGCTGCTTCCTCCCCTTAGGGACTTGGATTCAACGCCGCTACCTGTTCAGGTCCCGCAATCGCCTCAAAACCACGCAAAGCCAGCAACATGAGCATGTTGCAAAATCGCCAAGCATCAAACCCCGAGGCGCTTGTAGCAGGAGGATGGACGTTGTGCAAGCATAAGGAGAACACAAGACGGGTCTGTGTGGTGCTCGTGACGACTCTGCGGGAGGTGGGAGTGTTGGCAGAGGCAGATGCCACCAGCATCTGCTGTCCTGGCGTTTCACGATCGACAGAGGTGTGGGAGGCTCATCCTACCTCTGTTCGTGTTTCGTATTTGATGCGGGTGTGTAATTTGGAGGTAAGCGCTATCTCTTGTGTCTGCGCTTTGTTTTTGATGGAGTACAGAGACCTTCTCCTTCCTCCATGCTGCGACAGCATCCAACAACTCGACCTAAAGCTACTGTGCAATCAGACCCTAAATTGAACGTCGAAGGGAACTACACGGCCAGTACGATTGGCACGCAGGTAACAGGAAGGGGGTGGAGCAGGTGAAGCAGATAGACGAGGCCTGAGTGGGTGGAGTGGACATCACTAGCCCACTCCCGTCATTACCTTTTGTCTGCGCGTTTTGCGTTGGGTGAAAATGTGGCAGTGACCACCTCATTTCGTGTTCCCGTTTGCGTTCAAGGAAGACAGAGCACAAGTGGGAGGGCATGGGTCGAAGCGGCACAACTCCACTGCTCTTCCTGTCGTTTGCGTATCTGGCATTTGATGGGTCGTCGGAGGCGCCACTGCCTCCCCTCTCGTTCGTGTTTCTGGTTTGACATGGGGGGGTTCAGTGCCACTCCAGCCTCTAAAACCTTTCGTTGGTCATACATTCGCGTTCAACGTGCGTTTGCGAGCAACCTCCTCTTCCTTCGTACCTTGTGCTTATGTTTGACGACTGCGTATGGGTTACTCTTCTCGTTTTGCCTTTGATCACACTTATTCAATACAGATTCAGACAGAGAGACTTTGCGTGCTTGCCTGTTGGGGTGTGGGCCTGATCCGGCTCGAAGGGTACATCTACAAAATATCAGTTAGACGTAGTTGTACATCTGGGAATACATGCCCTGTGGGCAGCGGTAACTTAAGCAACCCAAACCCTTTGACCAAGCATGGTTCGTCAGACCGATATTCAATGTAACATTTGGCGAAAGGCCAGTGCTCACACGTGACGACCGCACCTAACATGTGCACAGACCAAGTCGTCGCTTTCCCCACAACTATATCCATCTGCCATGATCGCCTCAGTGTCCCTCGCATATTTTCTGTTTACGTGGGCGATTATTGCTCAACAAGTGCTTATTTGTGGCCCGTTGCCTTGGGGCTTTACATCGGAGCATACAACTACCACATTTCAAGTACTTTCCAGTACGTCGTCACACAGAGTGTTTGCTATATACTCTTTCTCATTAATTGTACCAGATGGCATAACCAGCACACCTCAACTTAGTGTTTTGATACAATCAACTGTCTCTATTCCACTCTCAGACTTTACAAGACAAGCAGTAGATCTGAGTAGGGCATGGTCCAATCCTGAGCGGCGTTCCATTGAGGATGTCAGCTTCACTTTTACTCCTCTGCCTGCTCTTAGTCAGCATGCAGAAATGATACCACTTGATATATTATACTGGTTTAAGGTGAGTCCCGACTACATGTAGCTTGTAGGGAGTGTCATGGTTTTTGAAAACCTATGAGCCCATACCCTTCGAGTGGGTACAAGGGTACAGACACACTACTAGATTTTTTATTTTATCTTGATGACCTGTCTATTCCAATACAATGTCTGACCTGGTACTATTGCAGGAATCTTTCGATATTGCTGATGATCACAGCAACACTCTTTTTCCTGTTACTGAAGTTAGCTTTGCATATAGAAGCATTGATATCAGCTCTGCTTCTACTGTTCCCAATTATATGAACTTCTCATTACACCTACCATATAATATCGCAATTATGCGCTCTGGGACTTATTGTGGTCCAAGCACGGGCTCCTCAAATGCAGAGGAGCCATATACTATTGCAACGGTTGAATCATTCTTACGAAATGCTTTGACACATAAATTCTATCAATATAAGACACTGAAACTGATTACTATAATGCTATACAACGTCACATGGTCCTGTCTTGTTATACTAGCACTTCTGCTGCTTGATGGTGGGATATTTTACCAGTTTTGGTTGATGGAACCGTTTATGTTCTGTCAGTTACTTTATCTACGTCTGAAGCGTTTTATTACACTTCGACATGATTATATAGCGATGTTTCAAGGTCTGAGGCTACCATTCTGTTATGCATTATTGAGAAGATTTGTTTTAATGGTCATTACTATTATAATTGCATTTGAGTATCTCAAAATGCTCAATAATTCTTCTATTATTTACTGTAGGGAAAAGGCTTCTCAGTATTTACTTCATACTAAAATATGGAATTTTAAGAGTAAATCCGTACTTTTGACTGAAACTCAGCCCAGTATTGCTTTCACTGACAATATAGTAACAGAAGAGCCCGTATTGCCCTCTGTGGTATCATGCAAGACAGTAAATAATACAGAGAAAAGACTAAGACAAGTAGGTGGTGGAAAAAAGTCTCTTGAGTTTGAAATGATTCTTCCATATATTCCAATTCACTGGCAGCATGAGAAGAGTGCAAAATATATGCACTGGAAGTATTCAGATCATATGAACTTATCAGATTTTACAGTAGATATGACTTATAATAATATACTCACTCTGCCCTGCTTTATACCATTTAATATTCTACACTCTCATCTTACACTAAAGAATGCTGCAAAAATAGCAAAAATGCATGGTCTTAAAAAATATCACAGAATGTCTCGTGAGGAATTGTTGGATCACTTATCTCAACATCAATGTGGTTCCCGATGCCAACAGATGTGTACATTAATATCTCCTGACATCAAGACAAAATCCATGACCTCAGGAGAAAGATTCAATAAATGGTACCAGAAAAAGCGGGCAGGAGTTTTGGCTGTAACAGAAATTAACAACAAAATAGAGAATAGTGTACAAGATTCTATAATGATTGATAACACTGTCTCTCCAAGTATGACTGATAATGTAAAATTTCCTCCCTCCCCACCATCAGATCAACTCTTACATAAAATTATAAGTGAATTTACTGCTGATACACAGCCATCTGAGTTTGAAGAGGCTGGCTGTGCTGTTTGTGGGTTGTTATGTTTACAAAAAAATCTTGTTCCATTGAAATCTATTTCATATAGCTTATCACCACTTATTCAACCTGATATAACGCAGAGAGAGCGACACTCTCACAATGATCCAATTCAAGATATTCCAGGTCCTATAATTGATACTGACTGTAGCCATATATGTGTTGAATGCCAAAGACATTTACAGAAAAGTAAAATACCACCATTTGCTCTTGCTCGTGGCTTTTGGATTGGGAAAATACCTAAACAGTTGAAATGTCTGACATATGTAGAGAAACTACTTGTTGCTTGTGTACGGCACAATCGCTGTATAGTAAAAGTGGCATCAGGTAGATATAAAATGAGAGCAAATGCAATTACGTTTCAACACCCTATTTCAAAAATTTATAATACTTTGCCCCCATCATGTACAGAACTAGATGAAATTTTAGCAGTAGTGTTTACTGGCCCCTGCCAACCCACAATTGATGATATTAAAAGAACACCATTTCTTGTTCGCCGTAATAAAGTCTATGAAGCTTTACAGTGGTTAAAGCTTAATCATGTTAACTATTTTGATATTGAAATTTCATCAGAAAATCTTCAGCAATATCCAGAGTGTGATGCACCTGTTAGTATTGAATACTGAACATCTCTTACAAATAAGGATCGTGAGGCCACTAGTGTACATGATGATAATGAGGAAGATGGTGTAGAAACAGGGCCTTGTTCTTTTAGTGTTCAAGGATTAACTAGTGAGGAATACTCAACAATGACTATTGATGCAATCAAAACCATTGCATTAAATCATTTAATAAATGATGGAAAAGCTATGTTTGTTGGTCATTCAAAAGATCCTGAATCAATATTTAACAATGCCCGTCTATATCCCTCAATGATGCCTTGGCTCTTTCCATATGGAAAAGGAGCTATAGGTCAGGAAATCATGAAAACAAAGCGTTCAATATCTTCCCAAAAACGTTACTTTATTATGTACCATGATAAACGTTTTCAGACAGATCCTAATTTTCCTCTCATTGCATTTAATCATGCCCAGATAATGCAAAGTACTTTAAGCAGATATCTGCTTGCTCAAAAACAGAATTTCAATGCTACAGCAGACCGTCTACTTAATCTAAATGTAGAGGTTGTAGATAATATATCCAAGCGACTATTAGCAGGTGAACGTGTACAACCACAAACAGAAGATGAAAAAGCCTGTTTTAGACTTCTAACAGACTTGGATGCTATTGGAGGACAGGTTCAAGGTTCAATGTCATCAAAAAAATTTATGAGAAATGAAATTTGGTCTCTAATGTTCTATCTTGGAGCACTGTCATGGTTTATAACAGTTTCACCAGCTGATGTCAAACATCCTCTCTGTTTATACTTTGCTGATAATTGCACAGAATTTAAGCCAGATTTAAGACTCCTTGATGAAGCTTATCGTCTTATTGCAGGAAATCCAGTTGCTGCTGCTCGCTTCTTTCATATTATATGTACAAGCTTTATAAAAAATGTCTTAGGTGTGGAAACAGAACATCCTGGAATATATGGAGAAACTAGTGGATATTATGGTACAGTGGAGCAGCAAGGAAGACTAACTCTTCATCTACATCTACTACTCTGGATTAGAAACTCTTTATCTCCTCAAGAAATTAGGAATCGTATTATGGACCAGACATCTACATTTCAAAAGGAAATGGTTGAATACTTAGAAAGTGTACATCAAGGCGAAATGATTACAGGATCACTAGAAGATATAAAGGCACAGGTAAAAGAAAATAAACTTCAACCTGAGTATACAGATCCAACACAAACAATGCCTGAATCACCACCTCCATTATGTAATAATAGTAGTTGCATGTCTATAGAATGTAATGAATGCCAAAATTTAAATGCCTGGTGGCAGAAATTCAGTTATACTACAGATGATATTCTATCACGGTCTAACTACCACACATGTCAAATGAATGTAAATGGAAAAAATGGACAGTCGCTTAAAAAAGGCTGTCTAAACTCTAAAGGACAGTGTAAAGCTCGCTTTCCAAGAGATATTGTTCCAACTACTCTTATTGAGCCACAGACAGGTGCACTTAGAGTTAAAAAAGGAGAAGCATGGATGAACACATTTACTCCTGTTTTGACTTACTTAACAAGATGCAATACTGATGTAACAAGTTTATTATCTGGAACTGCAATCAAAGCTGTAATTGCATATGTTACAGATTATGTTACAAAGCCTGGTCTAACAACTTATTCAATTTTTGACTCTGTACGCCAAATATTTTCACGCAAATCAGAGATGATTGGTGGATCAGAGATGATTGGTGGATCATCTGAAAGACAACAAGCAGCTCGAAGTCTTATGACAAAAATGGTTAATTCACTTACTGCAAAAATGGAAATTGGAAGCCCAATGGCATCTTTATACTTGCTAGGAAATCCTGACCATTATACTGGACATACTTTTGTGCCATTTTATTGGAAAAATTTTGTACGTGAAACACGCAGACCCTGGGAATCAACACAGGAAGCTGAAAATCCAGAAAAAGTTATACTAAATAAAAATTCAGGTAAATTTGTTGGAATATCTTCTATACAAGACTATGTATATAGACCATCATTATGTGAAAATCTTAGTCTTTATGATTGGGTCAGGCTTACAAAAAAAGAACGAAAATCTAGAAAAGTCAATGAAAGTGTTGATAGTACTGATGAATCTGAAATAGATGATTTAACTGATAAATCTGAGACCTTACCCAAATATGAAGACAATATTGAATCAAATCTAAAATTCAGACATTTATATTTTCTTAAAGATCATCCTCAGTCTCAGACACACTGTATAAAATATGAAACTGAAAACTCTTCTAAGGTTCCAAACTTTCTTGGTGGACCATTGCCACGACGAGATCAAGGTGATAGAGACTATTATTGTTCAGTAATGTTGACTCTTTTTAAGCCCTGGAGAGATGGAAAAAACTTGAGATCTGATCAAGAGTCATGGGATGAAGCTTTCAATAACTATAATTTCACACATCAAGAACAAACTCTAATGAACAACTTTAATTTGAAATATGAATGTAATGATGCCCGTGATGACTTTTCAGCTCAAGCTAAGAAAAAATCAGAAGAGATAAATATCCCAGGCTTATGGGTTATAAATGATAATGCTGATAATAATGATAACGAAGTATTCTATGATGAGGAAGACATATTAACTGAGAACCTTGATAATAATAATAATGAAATCGATTCATTTTTAGACATTTACCCAGATACTGACTTTTATTCAAAAGAAGCTGATATGAAACATATGGAAAATATAATACGAAATGCTGGGTGGTTAAACGCACAGAATGATGGAGCTTCAGCTGATTCTCCAATTTCAACCTATATCCCACAAAATGTATCACCTTCAGAGTGGAAAATGCTTGTCCAGAAAAGCAAACAGGAAGTTCTAGCAAGTAGATCAAAACACATTCCACATATGAATAAAGACACTCTAGAAAACATTAATACTGTCGATAATATAGAAGGTAATGTAGTTGTCTCAGATCTTTCCTATATTGATCAAAATTTTAAAGCTGACTCTGTGGATGCACAGAAAATAATTGATGATGTTATTAGAGAATTTAACTTAAATAAAGAGCAAAAACGTGAATTTCGAATAGTTGCAAATCATGCCTCAATAAAAGCACCAAAACAGTTAAAAATGTATCTAGGTGGTATGGGTGGAACAGGAAAGTCTCAAGTTATCAAAGCATTGACAAAATATTTTGAGAAAAGACAAGAAAGCTATCGTATTATGATACTTGCTCCAACAGGTACAGCAGCAGCACTGCTCAATGGATCAACTTATCATTCAGTATTAGGTATCAGAACTGATAAAAGCTCAATGAATCAGAATGAGTGTACATCATTAGCACAAATATGTAGCCGTCTTGATGGTGTAGATTATATATTTTTGGATGAAGTCTCAATGGTATCATGTTCAGATTTATATTATATTAGTGCCCAGCTTGCTAAAGTATGTAATAGATATGATGTTCCATTTGGTGGAATGAATATGATATTTGCAGGTGATTTTGCACAGTTAGCATCTGTTAATGCACAATCTTTATATAGTGGATCAGTTGGTACATCTATTGATTCATCAGTATCTGAGAAGGGCCAAATTAATGCAATTGGTAAGGCACTTTGGCATCAAATTACTACAGTTGTGATCTTACGCAAGAATATGCGTCAAAATACTCAATCTTCTGATGATACAAAACTTAGAACAGCATTAGAAAATATGCGTTATGCAGCATGTACTGAAAAAGATCTTGAGTTTCTTCGATCTAAAATTGTACATCCTAATGGTCTCAATCTACAGGCACCACAATTTAACAATGTTCCAATTATTACTGCTCGTAATATTCACAAAGACTCTATTAATACTCAGGGTAGTATACAGTTTGCTCGACAAACTGGTCAAACTCTTACCACATTTTTCTCAGTTGATACTCAGGCAGATACTAGTGAGAATACTAGCAATAAATTACTTGGTAAAAAAAGAAAATCACGTACCAATTATAATACTAGAATCAGTGAAACAGTACAAAAAGCTCTATGGGATCTTCCATCAGCATCTTGTAGTGGAATTCCAGGAAAACTTTCACTGTGTATAGGTCTTCCTATTATGATTAAACATAATGAAGCAACTGAGCTATGTATTACAAAAGGTCAGGAGGCCCATGTTGTTGGTTGGTGTGCAAATACAGGTCCAAACGGTCAGCAGATATTAGATACACTATTTGTTCAGCTTCATAATCCAGCAAAGAATGTGAAGATTGAAGGTCTTCCAATAAATGTTGTTCCATTAGGTCGTATAAGTACTGTAATTTCGTGTAGAAAAACAGGATCTGAAAAAAAAATTAGCAGATCACAAATACCAGTATTGCCTAACTTTGCTATGACTGACTATGCATCACAAGGTAAAACACGGCCTGTAAATATAGTTGATCTAACAAACTGTTGTACTCATATGGCATATTATGTTGCATTATCACGTGGATCCACTGCTAATGACATGGCAATTCTCAGAAAATTTTTAGAAGATAAAATAACCTGTGGTACCTCTGATTATCTTCGTCAAGAATTTCGTGAGCTTGAGCTATTAGATGAAGTAACTCTACTAAGATTTAATCAGCAACTAGCATCAACAATAAATGGAACTACACGAAATATAATTATACAGCAGTACTGTACTCTGATAGGGAACCACTATTGCCCATCAAGAGTTGATGGTCCTCTACGATGGACTGAACAGGACCCATTGATCACTTTATCAGAAGATGATGAGATATGGTCTTTTAGCAATGCAAGGACAAGTCAAACACCAAGAAAAAATAACACACATGCTTCTTTTGTGCCAGCTGTAGGCAGTAAAGGTATCCAGTTTTATAACCAAAATAATAAACGAGAAAGAGAAACTGATTATGAGTCAGAAAGTGATCTTCTACCAAAGCACAAAAAAAATAAAACACATGAATCAAATAATACTATAACAGAATCTAAAAATTTAAATGTTGTACAAAAAAATCTTAAGCATAAATATATTGATGAGGCTCAACAACTAGATGGACCGAAAGTAAAGCGCATATATGTTGATAATAATATTAGTTCAGATTCAAGTTCTAATAATTTAAGTGGAATGACATGGGACTCCATTAACCACAGCTGTGCATATGATGCATTATTTACAGTTATGTACCATATATGGTGCAAAGACATTCATCATTGGTCACAAAAATTTAATCAGTTTGGTGAAAATTCCCAACTATTAACACAAAGTTTTAATCAAGTAGTCAGAGATCAAATTACACTTAATAATGCAAGAGATAATGTACGTCATATGCTGCATCTTAATCATCCAATATCATTCCCATATGGAACAGTAGGAACAGATGTTTCTGAACTTCTCACCCAAATGATTAAAACTCAACATATAATGGGAACTGCAACAGCCTTCTGTTCAAACTGTAATTATGAATGTGAGTTAGAGATTAAACCAAGCTCTCTAATTTTTATCACATCATCACAGTTTAAATCATTAAGCAATACTTTTTCAAACTGGCAAGAGAGTCAGGGTTTCTGTGATAGTTGTGAAGGAGCCACTACTATCAAACGGCAATATTACCAGAACCCTGGTTTAATTGCTTTTAGTATTCAGGTTGGTGGAGTTGCAATCAACAAAACTATAAGAGTTACACAAGTCAATGGGCCTGCAGTAACTTTACCACTTAAAGGTATTATATATATATCAAACCATCATTTTTCCATACGCGTTATCACAAGCCAAAAAGAAGTTTGGTTTCATGATGGTATTGCAACTGGTTCAACTTGTGTTTTTGAAGGCCCACTAACTAATTTTTCTGATAAAACACTTCGGAAATGTAAAACTGGGGTTGCCGTTGTAGCCATTTATGCAAAAAATTAAATCAGATATTAACTTAACCATAAGCAGACTGAGAGTAGTGTGACAGTTATCAAAAAATTTCTAATACAGGTGGCCCAATTATTCTAGGACAAAACTATGAGAACTCGTATCTGCCACGCGCACGCGCGATGGCAATTAGCACAAGTTCATTTCAACGGTTGGGGGTTCTAACGGAGACCTTTGTATTTTTCCCCATGGTCACGCCTCCATGCTTTTGTAGTCTTTTAATTCAAAGCCTTCACAAAGTATTGACTGTGGGATCTGCTCTAACTGATTGTGGGAACTCCTACTTGTGAGGGATGTCCCATCTAACGCGAGTCATTGACTCTTTCGCACGGTCAATACCTCGACAGCCGCTGAGTGCTTCAGCATTTGCACATTTTACTCCATAGACATTTTCATCTGAAATCCTTTTGTCTAGATTTTGTTGATAATAATTTATGAACCAAACCTTTGGAGCTGCGAGGAGTGAACCACAGGTTCACAACGAGCAGCAGGCTGATTCTTGATACATTTACAGCTAGAACTCGTACCTGCCATGCGCATGCGATGGCAATTAGCACAAGTATACCTCGTTGCACTAATCCACTGACTGAACGAGTATTGAGTGAGCGAGAATGAAAAAGGAGCACGAGAGGCATATAAATACAGTAGTGTGTAGTTTGCTGAGTAGCTGTTACATTGGCGTCGAGTTGGTAGTAGCCTTGCTATTTTAACATGAGCAAAGGAGCACGTTAAAGAAGCGCTGTCTTACATGTTCAACGTTCTCGATGTGGTAGGTGAAACCAGGCGGGACGCTAAGTAACATGTAAAGCTTGGTCAGTTTTGGATCATGGAAGCGAGAACGCCAAAATCACGATGTTCCAACGGTCAGCTGGCAGTTATTGCGGCTGCTGCCGATAGGGACCCCAGGGCCAATTTGAACAAAGTACTTGCTGAAAGTGACTGTGATAGAATTTCGATCGACTAAACAATGATTGATCAATTTTGTGGTAAAATAGGCCACTGCAAATCATACGGTTAAGGCTGTAGTAGGCTGATGCAGGAGGACAGCCGGGGCCATTGATACCAATGGATGTGCTGGTGCAACTGTTAGCTGATATCCGAGAAATGCAGTGTGCAGTAAGACCGACACCCTGAAGCCTTCTGGAGCTGAGGGATTGAAACCAGACAAGGTAGTTGAATGCGAATCAGCGCGCTGGGAGAGGGCAAACGCAGCTATGGTGTAAGCGAGAAGAGTAGAGCCGAAAGTGAAAAACATGTCCACAGTATGGCTGTCTGAGTATGGAAGATCTATAAGACGGGGAAACGATTTATGATGCTCTTATATTTAGCACAAAGTCTATTCATGAAGGAAACAAGGAACATCTTGACCACAGGATGGATGAAAGTCGCGGCTGCAGCGTTTCTCAAACCACGGTGGTTCTCAGTACCGGACGCCATTTAAACAGCGCTTACCTCGAGGCTCACTTCCAATTACGTGCTACACACCCCTAGATGCACGTTCTTCCGGCGAGTCTTCGATCTAGAGCGATTCAATCTTGATGCTTCAATTTTGGCTCTTACGGAGGGAATCGTGATTGTGGCTCTTTCGGATTGAATTGTGTGCAGGATTCTCAGAAATGTGAGACTCCCGTAGAATAAGCACATACCAATCGAGTAATAGTGAACTTTCGTGATCGAGAAGACTGAAGGTTTTAAGAAGACACTATCGCAGAACAGTATGTCATAGATCGCTCAGTTGGTGAGTTATTCGACGAAGCTAGCCCATTTTCCAAGGAGCTTCTGAACCTCGTACAACAGGGCCAGCATGACACACCAGGGCCAGAAAAGTATTCGAAATTGGTGTAGATAACTAGACATGGTCGGGGTTTAGACCCGCCAATAACCCGAGCAAAAGGCCCAACTCCAGAGGGGTACAGCTACTATTTATCAAATAATAAGGCTTCCTGCGCCGAGGGGGAAAAAGACCTATCGAGTCCTGGTCCAGAAATATACCTGAAAATTGGCAGGGCAGGCACCTTTGACAAATATCGTTTCCCCAATTTACAACAAATCAGAATGATTGATCTGGCTCTACATCTCCCATTTTCTGCTATCCAAAACTCGAAGGAGAGTCTTTTTCGTCGTCGTTTAACCTTTACAATGTTCACATCCACCCTCACCCCCCACCTAACACTAACCCTTAATAGCCATTTGCCAGGTAGATAATGGCTTAGGGTGTATAAAGCGTGAATTAAAGCCCACTATGCATCGGATCCAGATTTCTTCAGAGCTTCACTGCTCACTCCAATACCTTTACCTCCACATAGGCGCGACGCACGTGGCATGAGACTGTGAGCGGCCCGTTGGCGTAAACCACTGGAATTAACAACTTGACGAAGAACCAGGTCGGGTAGCTGAGTATCCCGGACCATTACCTCTGTCCTATTTTCCACAGAAAAGGGCTTGGCGCTCGTTTGTCAAGTCGGCAAATACCGTGGCTGTGCTCCCCACTGATTTAGCGCCAGATGCAGACGTATTCGAATTGTGGATGGGGGTTGCACTTGAATTGAGACTTTCTTCGGGAGAGAAAGTTATTTTGATACACCTTATGTATTGCAGAAAAGTGTTTCGCAGTCGATAGGACGGGTGACAGAAGTACAAATTACATATTACATGTTACATATTACTTGGGGTATGCAGACGCGGGTCTGGGGGTTATCGATTCAGATTTAGCGGTGTGCTGGCCTGGTATACCCCCAGAATCAGAGGCGAAACCTTCGAAGGACTGAGTACTCAATGAATGGTGAATACTTGAGGAGCACAGGTGGGTAGGTAGGGGCGGAGCGACTGGGCGGTCGTCTGAATTGGAATCGATATGCATTGACGGCGGAAACTTGAGCTGCTTTACATATGGCGCTAAGTTTAATAATCATCGCACTGGAAGACCCCTTGATATAATTGGTTAAATCTGCCACGGCGTTGGGGAAGTTTAACCCTAGTACACTTCTGATACCATTCGATTATCGACTTGAATAACCCAGTCGCACTCGCGTTAGCAATGAGCTACCTTATGTGCGACGAAGCTGACACATTCACCAAACTCGAACAGATGATATCGCAAGACTTGGATTTCTCACTCAACGCTCTAGATCAACTATGAGCCAGCATAAACACACCCACTTGACGGCCAGGGATTCAACTATCCGAGATGGTCAAACACAATTCCTCACCAACGCGACACCTTTTACACTGGGCCTCTTCGCTAACGTCGGAGGGACACGGCTCGGGAAACGAAATGAGCGAGTAAAGAAGCGAAGTACAAGTAAAGGAGATTGAAGACGAGACTTGTAAGAGAAAGGAGAGGGGAGGGTGAAGAACGCCCAAGTACAAAAACTCGGAGTGGCAGAGTCAGGGGTACACCGCATCGCGAGGGCAAAAGCTGTGGTTGGACACTGAAACATTGAGTAGCCATAGTCTAAACTTGGGATGCAGGAACATTGTACGATGGCGCAGGTAGTATGTGGTGACGGGATGGGAGGGTGATGAGGAATGAGGATGGCGGTGGACAGGTACGTAGAAGAACGGAGAGGATAGATGAGTCACAGGTGTTGTGAGCTAGGTTTAGGACGCTGGACGTGACATGGACAAGGGAATTGGGTTTGGTTGGGTATATTCGTACCGTGTACCAGACGGCGATATCAGTCTGAAGAAATAGGACGGAGAGGGGGATAAGTGGTAGGGATGAGATGAAAGTCGGATGGGTACCGTAAATGCGCCACTGTGCAGACACAGAGTGAGCCGAGGTCGATTACGCGTCTGTATGCGCAGGACACAACGCTTACACTGAAGTTATGTAAGGCTGGGCAAAAAGACGTTGACGGGAGTCGAGGCGCTTCGATGGAGATCCAAGAGAGGGTCCAGGCCAGGGTCGGGTGGTATCGGGGGCGTCGGCAACGACAAGAAGCGGAGTACGGTAGCTCCAGAACCATCGACGTCATCCATGCATCTTCACAGTCCCGTCCCCGCTCCCTGTCCACTGCGACTCCTTTCCTACGCCACGAGCAATACCGTCTCGTAGCTACGTCTACGTTGGCCGTCGATGATGATGATGGTGCTCTTGAACGCGCTGGGGGTGGAAGAGTATCTATCCACTCAACGCCGATTATCGGTATTGTGGAAGAGACGCATGTCCACCGATCCGAGCTACACTAGGTCTAATCCATCCGTCAGTCCATAACACAAGGAAACAAAATTCGACATTGACATACCTGACATTTAGTGGTTCCTAGTCGAATGTTGGTGTAGTGGACCACAGGAGCATGTCCGCATTCGTCTCGTGCCATCCTGTTGTCCAATATCGGGGTCCCATGATGCGGCCGCTCCCCGGACATGTCAAACTCCCTGACAACATAGTATTTCGTAAGTATTGCAACTCTTTCCTTATACACCACCATCATCGTATCGTCCACCACCATTGTCTCCCCCCCCCAAACGACAAGGACGACTTGAACTGCACCCGCAACACAGAGCACAGCTATATAGCAGGGGAATGTGACACGCTTTCGATTGAATGGTGGTATTATCTACGGGTGGTACAGCTTATACTTGAGTCCGGAAAACTCGACTGAGGCATTTAAGGCGATGCTGAAACCCTACACTGGTCAGATTTTTTTGAATCTAACTCTACGTGATAGCACTCCCATATTTGATATCGTATCCGATTTTGACGCTGATAAATATTCAACTTGAAAAAATTCCATGAGATGGATAGATTTAACCCCTCCTTCACCAGGCCAGTATCGTGTTATCTCGATTCGAGTCGCTCGATTGGTCAGGCAGAAAATTACTGCACTTGCCCAGATCGTGCGTTTCCAACTTCAGGTTGTCCTAGAGTGGGCATACGCCAGACTCTGAATGTTTAATCCAACACTCATCCCCTTATTGTTACAATTACACTTGAGCCCCACAGCGCACACATTTATTCTCAACATCGGAGCTAAGAAAAAATTGTAAGATCAGGTACCATCCAAGCAATAATATTGACGGAGGAGAAACTCACAAGAGACAGATCAGACCGATAGGGAAGAAGAACTACAGATCAAAGAGTGAGCATGCGTCTACTTATTTAAATGAAGGGAATCACAATGGCGCAAAGAACTCCTACAATGCCGTAGGTCGTTCTTATCTCGTGATTTCCAACGGCACATTGCGCGAAAACTATGATGTAAAGCATTCAGATCCATTAAAGGGTCACTATGGCTCTGGGGATTACTCACGTTGGTCTTGGTATCTCTGACCTGCTTGAGCTGGCGCCAATGCAGGGTCTAGCGCTGAGTATGATGCAGAGACATAATTTACTTGGTACATTGGGGGTTGAGGTGCGGGAGGGGCCATGTGAACCAATACTACTTGAGGTGTGGGGGAAGGTAGTGAGGGTGATGTGTGTAGCGCCGGCCCATGCTCTGTCACAAAGTA
>Ga0247742_10000755_pt1 | contig 24942 bp, 22 predicted proteins | sample UWRJL208509C2_FD_180944 | JGI IMG/M metagenome (GOLD analysis project Ga0247742, IMG submission 180944) | Plant litter microbial communities from Arlington Agricultural Research Station in Wisconsin, United States - UWRJ-L208-509C-2 | ecosystem: Environmental > Terrestrial > Plant litter >... | reverse complement strand
CCTGCCCGCTTGCCATATGAAGGAGATGACAGTCGATTCGGCTCGGGATGCCCGTCGTGCTGTTACTTGGGGCCGGCATCTCCTTCATTTGGCAGAGAGCCCGCAGCCCGCGCCTCAGTAGCCGGAGAAGGCGTCGGAGTGCACCCGCCTCGCGCCCTGGGAGCGCAGCGCCCGGCGCAAGTCGGTGACGAGGGCGGGCGGGCCCGAGACGTAGGCGCGGCGGCGGGCGACATCCGGGATGTCGGCGGCGAGACGCTCCCCGGTGACGCGGCCGGCGCCACCGTACTGCCACCCGGGGGGAAGGGTTTCGGGCTCGGGGCCGTAGAGCACGACGTGCGCTCCCGACTCCTCGAGCAGCCCGGCGTACGGCACGGGGCCGGGAGTGCTCGTGGCGTACGCAACGACCACGTCGCGTTTCTCGCCGCGCCGGGTGGCGTACGCGAGCTGGCTCGCGAACGGAGTGATGCCGATGCCCCCGGCGACGAGGAGCAGCGGTTCTGAGACATCCCGAGGCAGGGCGAAATCGCCGCCGACTCCCGTGCCGCGCACCTCGGCGCCGGGCTGGAGGTCGAGCAGCGCCTTCTTGAAGCTGCTTGACTTCGATGGCGCGGTGATGGCGAAGGTGATGGGCCCGTCGTCGGTCGGCGCCGAGGAGATGCTGAAGTAGCGCCGGCTGCCGCGGAAGTCGGCGCGGCGGTGCGGGATGGTGAGCTCCATGTACTGGCCGGGGAGGAATCGCACCGGCCGCGCGGGCTGGAAGGCGAGCTCCCAGGTGGTAGGGCTCAGTTGCGTCTTGCCCAGGTACTCCATCCGGATCGCGCGTCGCTGCCCGAACAGGAACGCGACGACGTTGCCCACGAGCAACGCGAGCAGCGGGCTCGAGTAGAGCGGCCCGATCGAGAACGGGATCGTGAACAGCAGCGCCACGAGCACGGCGACCAGCACCTGCTGCCAGCGCCGCGGCGGCAGGGTGAGCGGCTCGCTCAGCATGAACACGGCGAGGAAGACGGTCGGCGACGACAGCAGCGCGAGCGAGAGCCAGTTGTCGACAGTGCCGCCGGACAGGATGATGCGAATCGCGAACACCGCGGCGGCGGCGCCGATGAACACCAGCCCGAGGGTCAGCCGCTGCGACCGGTAGAGCACCAGGAAGCCGCCGATCACCACGAACGGCAGCAGCGGCGGCGTGCCCGCCCACCACAGCGGGAAGGCCAGGCCGGTGAGCCCGATCACGAATGCGCCGAGCGCCGTCGGGTTCAGGATGTGACGCCCGCGCACCGCGATGACGAACTTCGAGACGCTGGCGATGGCTGAGGCGAGCGCGATTCCGAGCAGCGGCAGCGGTTCGGTGGAGGGCTCGAGCACGAAGAACACCAGCAGGCCCGTGACGATCGACGACTCCAGGTGCGGGGTCGCGCGCACCAGCCGTGCGACCACGGCGGTGGCGCCGACGCTCACGGCGACAGCGACGACCGACGAGACGACCAGGGCGAGGGCATCCAGCCCCAGCACGCCGGTGAGCGCGAACACGATCGCGCCGAGCTCCGTGACCACCAGGGAGATCACGACCAGTTTGTACATCGGCACCAGGCCGGTGACACGGTCGAGCAGTTGTCTCATGTGAAGATCTCCCCCTCCAGCAGTGGCGAGAACTCTACCCGGCCGGTGCTGCGCATCCGCACCCAGGTGAAGTCGAAGCTGCGCTCGAGCTCGGCGGGCTCCGCGAAGAACAGGGCGGTGGCCAGCGCATCGGCGGTGAGTGCCGACGTCGCGATTGCCCAGGTCGCGATGACGGCACTGGTCGGGAGGCCGGTCGTGGCGTCGATCACGTGGTGCAGGCCGTCGCCCCACGCGCGTCGGTTCGCGGCCGACGCGCAGATCGCGCCGGTCACGTTTGCCACACCGATCGCTTTCGTCTGGTCGAGCGGATGCTCCAGCCCCACCCTGATCGGCGGACCGGCGTTCAGGATGTCGCCGCTCGCGTCGATCGTGAAGGTGGAGATGCCGGCAGCCACGAGCATCCGCCCCACGATGTCGACGAGGTACCCCTTGCCTGCCGCGCCCACGTCGACCGAGACGGGTCGCACCGTGGTGAGGGCGGCGCCGTCCCAGGCGACCGCGTCGTCCCAGCTCGGGGCGGCCGCCGCCCCGCGCGAGCGGAGGGAGTAGCCGCGGTCGTACCCGAGCGCCTCGAGGGAGCTGCCCACGAGCGGCGACATCCGGCCCCCCGTGGAGACGTACAGGCGGCGGTAGAGCTCGAACAGCGGCGGCGCGTCGGCGGGGAACTCGTGCCGGCCGGGGGTCGTCGCGATGCGGGCGACGAGCGAGTCATCCCGAAACCTCGAATAGGTGCGGTCGAAGTCGGCGATGCGGCCCAGGATCGCGGCGCGCAGCGACTCGGCGAGCGGCTCGGGGGTGTCGATCTGCCACTGGGTGCCGATCGCCTCGAACCGCATGGATGCCCGTTGGAGGGTGCGCCGCTAGGAGGCGTCGGCCTTGATGGCCTCGACGGCGTCGTTGAATCCGCCGCTAGTCAGCGACGAGCCCGCCACCTTGCTCACCGAGATCTCGTCGATGTTCTTGCCCACGACGACATCGCCGATACCGTCGGCGAACTCGCCCTGGTAGCGGCGGGAGTCGGGGTTGTCACCGTCGCCGACGACCTCCACGGCCGTGATGATGTTGTCTTCGAGAGTGAGAGTTACCTCGACCGTCTCCGACCCATTCGGCGACTGGTAGTCGGCGCTCTCCGTGTAGGTGCCGTCGGCGTAGGTTCCGGTGCCAGCGGACGACCCGCCATCGGTTTCGGGAGCGGGGGCGGGCGGGGTGGCCTCGGTCGAGCATCCCGAGAGGGCTCCGACGAGCGTCAGGCCGGCGAGCACCGCGAGTGAGGCTGTGTGTTGTGAGCGCATGCCTCAAGCATGGCGCACCGCCTTGGAGTTACCTTGGTGCGGGCTGGGCGAACGGTACTGAAATCGGCTCACTCGGTAGGCGTGTAACGACCGTGTAAATCGACGTTTCCGGGGTGTAAATAGTCGGCAAACCTCTTGCGTGCATTTTGTTCGTAAGGTTCACTAACAAACATGACTTTCGGGTACGCGAGCGGGCGCTCGCTGCGACCAACGCACAAGGTGCTGCCCGAGCACGCCCGCGGCCACAATCGATCGCTGGTGTTGCAGACGCTCTATGTTTCGGGGGAGCAGAGCCGGGCCGACATCGCGCGGAGCACCGGCCTGACCCGCGTCACCGTCTCCGACCTCGTCGCAGAGCTGATCACCGAGGGCCTGATCGTGGAGAAGGGGCAGCGCGAGGGCTCCCGCCCCGGCAAGCCGGCGACGCTCATCGACATCAATCGGTCGGCCTTCCACATCCTCGGCATCGACCTGAGCGAGTACTCCACCTTCCGCGGCGCCGTGCTCGACCTCGACGGTCAGATCCTGCACCGCGCCGAGCTGCCGCTCGACCACCGCACGGGAGCCGACGCTACCAACCTCGTCGTCTCGCTGGTGGAATCGCTCGTTGCCGCCGCGACCCGGCCGCTGCTCGGCATCGGTGTCGGATCGCCCGGCATCGTCGACCTCGGCGGCATGGTGCTGAGCGCGCCCAACCTGGGCTGGACGAGCGAACCGCTGCAGCAGACGCTCGGGGATCGCTTCGGCGTGCCCGTGATCGTCGCCAATGATGCCAACGTCGCAGCGCTCGCCGAGCACAGCTTCGGATCGGCCGACAGCGACATGATGCTCGTCCGCATCGGGCACGGCGTGGGTGCCGGGATCCTGCTCGGTGGCACGCCCGTCTTCGGCAGTCACTTCGCCGCGGGCGAGATCGGGCACGTCGTGGTCGGCGACGACGCGGGGCCCGCCTGCGCGTGCGGCAAGACCGGATGCCTGGAGGCCTGGGTCGCCACGCCTCGCCTGTACGCGGCCCTCGCCGCTGCGCCCGAGGGCGCCGCGCGCGATCACATTCTTCGGGAAGCGGGGCAGCGCCTCGGCGTCGCCCTCGCCCCCGTCGTCGGAGCGCTCGATCTCTCTGAGATCGTGCTCAGCGGTCCGATCCACCTTCTCGATGGCCCGCTTGCGCAAGCGACAGTCGAGACCCTCCGTGCACGGACGACGGCCGAGTTCCACGGCCATCTCACGGTGCGGATGACAGCCCTGGGCGAAGACATCGTCATGCGCGGCGCAGCCGTCATGGTCCTCTCCCGGGAACTCGGGGTGTCTTAGTCCGGACTCCACCTCGCCCTTGCAATACCCGCTCCTGCAATACCCCGCTCCTGCAGTTACCTACCAACCTGACCGTGGCCACCGGCCACAGGGAAAGAGATCACCGTGCGAAAGATATACACGATGGGTGCAGTGCTCGTCGCTGGCGCCCTCGTGCTGACGGGTTGTGCCAGCACAGCGCCCGAGGCAGAAGAAGAAACCGGACCCATCGAACTCGTCATCGGCAACAACGGCGACGCGATCACCTGGGATCCCGCCGAGATGAAGGAAGGCGCGATCATCCAGTACGCGGAGGCGATCTACGACCCGCTGCTGCGCAAGACCGCGGATGCCCAGATCGAGGGAAACCTCGCGACGGACTTCGTCTACAACGACGACCTCACCGAGCTCACGCTCACCCTGCAGGAGGGCATCACCTTCAGCGATGACGAGCCCTTCAACGCGGAGGCCGTGAAGGCGAACATCGAGGCCCGCAAGCTGGGCGCCGGTTCTGCCTCGGAGGCTGCCAAGTCGATCGAAGAGGTGGTCATCGTCGATGACACCACCGTCGAGCTCGACCTCGTCGCCCCCAACCCCGGCCTGCTCTCGGCCCTGGCCACCTACCTCGGCTTCATGGCGAGCCCGGCGGCCATCGATGCCGGCACGCTCGGCACCGACCCGGTCGGCTCCGGCCCGTACGTGCTGAACACGGCCGACTCCGAGCCCGCGGTGAGCTACTCGTTCGACGCTCGCGAGGGCTACTGGAACGCCGAGGCGTTCCCGTTCGACACGCTCGTCATCAAGCCGTACACCGACTTCACCGCACGCTACAACGCGCTGTCGACCGGCCAGATCCAGTTCATGTACGGCACGGCCGACATGGTCGAGACGGCCGAAGCTGACGGGCTCACCGTGCAGACGGTTCCCGGCGAGTGGCAGGGTGTCATCATGCAGGACCGCGCCGGTTCGGTGCTGCCCGCCCTCGGTGACGTCCGCGTGCGCCAGGCGATCAACTACGCGCTCGACCGCGAGACGATCCTCGACACGTACTACAACGGCCTGGGCCAGATCTCGACCCAGACCTTCAACCCGGCAAGCGCGGCGTGGATCGACGAGCTGAACGAGGAGTACCCCTACGACCCCGAGAAGGCCATGGAGCTGCTCGCTGACGCGGGCTACGAAGATGGCTTCACGATGCCGGTGGGCTACTCCGAGGGCTTCATGACCCCGCTGGTGCCGATCGTCTCCCAGTACCTCTCCGAGGTCGGGATCACCGTGACTCCGGTTCCGATCAACGGGTTCGCCAACGGCGGTCTCGAGACCCTCACCAGCCAGCCGTCGTTCATGCTGTCGTTCTCGACGAACATCCCGGCCTGGACGGATGTGCTGAACAAGCTCACCCCGACGTCGCTGTGGAACCACTTCGGTTACACGGATGACACGGTCGAGGGTCTCCTCGAGGAGATCCCGCTGACGCAGGGCGACGAGCAGAAGGCGCTCTACCAGGAGCTCAACACCCACCTGGTGGAAGAGGCCTGGTTCGCACCGATCGTGACCCAGCAGAACATCTACCTGTCCAGCTCCGACATCGCGGTGACGATGCAGCAGGCCCAGCTCGTTCCGAGCCTGCGCTTCTTCGCCCCGGCCAGCTAGACGGCAAGCTAGACCCGTAGCACCGGGTGGGCCGGCGCGAGCCGGCCCACCCCCAGGCTTTTCCAGAGAGGACCATCCCATGATCGCGTTCATCGCCAGGCGCCTAGCCTCCGGCATCGTGCTGGCGTTCGTGGTCGTCACGGGTATGTTCTTCTTCCTCAAGCTCACCGGCTCCGACCCCGCTCGCGGTGCCCTCGGTCTGTACGCGACCGAAGACCAGGTCGAGACCCGGCGGCTGCAGCTCGGCCTCGACCGCCCGGTGCTCGAGCAGTACTGGGACTGGCTGTCGCATGCGCTGCGCGGCGACCTCGGCATGTCGTCGGCCCAGAACACGCCGGTCATCGATCTGCTCGTGACCCGGCTTCCGGTCACCGTGTCGCTGGCCGTCGGAGCCATCCTCGTCGCAGCCCTGCTCGGCTCGCTGCTCGGCGTACTGGCCGCCATCAACCCCGGGCGCTTCGACCGCGCCCTGCAGGTCACCATGGTGCTCGGCTTCGCCCTTCCGAACTTCTGGGTCGCCATCATCCTGGCGCTCGTCTTCGCGGTGAAGCTGCGCTGGCTGCCGGCGACCGGATACATCCATCTGACGGATGACCCGCTCGGCTGGTTACGCACCATCACGCTCCCGATCATCGCCCTCTCGATCGGCTCGATCGCGGCGATCGCCCAGCAGCTGCGCAACTCGGTCATCACCGTGTACAGCCAGGACTACGTGCGCACCCTGCGCAGCCGCGGGCTGTCGTCCCGCAGCATCCTGCTCACCCACGTGCTGCGCAACGCATCGCCGCCCGCGCTGACGATGCTGTCACTGCAGTTCATCGCCGCCATGAGCGGTGCCGCGATCATCGAGCGGGTCTTCGCGTTGCAGGGCATCGGCTCGGTGGCGATCAACGCCAGCGGCAACAGCGACATCCAGGTGATCATGGGCGTGCTGCTCTTCACCGTGCTGCTGGTGGTGCTCGTGAACCTCATCGTCGATGTGCTGTACAGCGCACTGAACCCGAAGGTGCGTGCCGCATGACCGACGCGATGATCATCGACGACGCCCCCGTCGCGTCGCTGCGCCGCCTCCGCCGTTTCGTCCGCAACCCGCTCGGCATGGGTGCCCTGGCGGTGCTGCTGTTCATCACCGTCGCCGCCGTGCTCGCCCCGATCCTCGCGCCCTACGACCCGGGCCTGATCGTGCTGTCGGAGACACTGCTGCCGCCGAGCCCCGAGCACCTGCTCGGCACCGACGCCAGCGGTCGCGACGTGCTCAGCCGCATCCTGTGGGGCGGTCGGGTCAGCCTGCAGGCCGGCGCGATCATGATCACCACCGCGGTGCTGGTGGGCGTGCCGACGGGCCTGCTCGCCGGGTACTTCTCCAAGTGGTTCGACGGGCTGGCGAGCTGGGTCTCCAACCTGCTGATGTCGCTGCCCGAGATCCTGATCATCATCGTCGTGATCAGCTCGCTCGGCAGCGGCCTCGCCCCCACGATGATCACGCTCGGCGTGCTCGCCTCGCCCGACCTGTTCCGCCTGACCCGCAGCGTCGTCATCACCGTGCGCGGCGAGCTGTACATCGACGCGGCGCGGGTCTCCGGTCTCGGCAACGCCCGCATCATCTTCCGCCACGTGCTGTCGGTGATCGTCGGCCCGCTGCTGGTTCGCGCGTCGTTCGTCTTCGGTCTCGCGATCATCGTGCAGTCGGGGCTCGAGTTTCTCGGGTTCGGCGACCCGACGCGGCCCAGCTGGGGCGGCATGCTCAGCGAGGCGTTCAACACCTTCTTCCGGGCGCCGGAACTCGTCTTCGCTCCCGGTATCGCCATCGGCCTGACCGTCATGTCGCTCGTGATCCTGGGCGCGGCCATCGCCGATGCGCTGGGCTCCGAGCGCGCCACCAAGGTGCGGGCCGGAAAGCGCTCGGTGCTCTCCGGCACCGCGCCCGTCATCGTCGAGGCCGACAAGCCCGCCGAATCCGCGACCCCGGCGTCGGCGCTGCTGCGCGTCGAGAACCTGCGCATCACCTACCCGGTGCAGGACGGCGGCGACAAGGCCGTGGTCGACGGCGTCAGCCTGTACGTCGGCAAGGGCGAGATTCTCGGCCTCGTCGGGGAATCCGGCTCGGGCAAGTCCCAGACCTCGTTTGGCATTCTCGGGCTGCTGCCGCCCGAGGCATCCGTCTCGGCCTCCCTGCTCACGCTCGGTGGCGAGTCACTGCTCGGCCGCACCGAGGCTGAGATGCAGCAGCTGCGCGGCGTTCGCATGGCCTACGTGCCGCAGGAGCCGATGTCGAACCTCGACCCGTCGTTCACGGTCGCCAGCCAGCTCGTCAAGCCGATGCGCTACAAACTCGGCATCTCGAAGGCCGACGCCGTGGAGCGCGCGCACGCGCTGCTGAGCCGGGTTGGCATCGTCGACACCAAGCGCACCATGGCCGCCTACCCGCACCAACTGAGCGGCGGGATGGCGCAGCGCGTGCTCATCGCGGGGGCGGTCTCCTGCGATCCCGAGCTGCTGATCGCCGACGAGCCGACGACGGCACTCGACGTGACGGTGCAGGCCGACGTGCTCGAGCTACTGCGCGAACTGCAGCGCGAACGCAACATGGCGATGATCCTCGTCACCCACAACTTCGGTGTGGTTGCCGACATCTGCGACCGGGTCGCGGTGATGCAGAACGGCCTCATCGTGGAGCAGCGGCCGGTCGCCGAGCTGTTCGCCGATCCGCAGCATCCGTACACGAAGATGCTGCTCGACTCGACGCTCGAGGGAGCGCCGGCCCGCGGCCAGCGCGTACCTGTGCAATCTCCAGGGCAGCCGATCGGGAAGGACGCATCGTGACCCACGAGCCGCTGCTGACCGTCACCGACCTGAACGTCGAGTACCCGACCAAGGGCTGGCGCCGCCCGCCGTTCCGGGCGCTTCGGGATGTCTCACTCACGATCGGGCGCGGCGAGACCCTCGGCCTCGTCGGCGAATCCGGTTCCGGTAAGACCACCCTCGGGCGCGCGCTGCTCGGGCTGGTGCCCATCGACAGCGGCAGTGTGACCTTCGAGGGCGAGGAGATCTCGCAGCTCAAGCGCGGCGCCCGTCGACGCCTCAGCCGCGACATCCAGGTCGTCTTCCAGGACCCATACTCGTCGCTGAACCCGGCGATGACGGTCGAGGCGATCCTCGCCGAGCCGATCACCGTGCAGGGCACGAGCCGCGCCGATGCGTCCAAGCGCGTGCGCCAGCTGCTCGACCAGGTTCAGCTGCCCGCCGATGCCGGCCGGCGGTACCCGCGCGAGTTCTCCGGTGGCCAGCGCCAGCGGATCGCGATCGCCCGGGCCCTGGCCCTGTCGCCGAAGCTCATCGTCTGCGACGAGCCCGTCAGCGCGCTCGACCTCTCCACGCAGGCGCGCGTGCTCGACCTGTTCATCGACATCCAGGAGCAGACGGGCGTCGCCTACCTGTTCGTGTCGCACGACCTCTCGGTGGTGCGGCACATCAGCCACCGGGTCGCGGTGATGCTTCACGGCGAGATCATCGAGACCGGCGACGGCGACGTGGTCACCAGCACGCCGACCCACCCGTACACGACGCGCCTGCTGCTCGCCTCACCGGTGCCCGACCCGGCCCAGCAGGCCGAGCGCCGCGCCCGGTACGACGCCCTCAGTCCATCCACCCCCGCAAAGTAAGAAAAGGACATCACCGTGCAGTTCGGCTTCAGCTCATATTCCTTCTACCAGTACCTCCGGGACGGCCGGATGTCGCTGCTGGATGTGATCGACTGGATCGCCGCCAGCGACGCCACCCACATGGAGATCGCGACGGTCTCGCTCTCGCCGGAGATCTCCAACGACACCTCCGCCCTCGACCGCGACACCGCGATGATCGCCGCGCTCAAGCAGCGCTCCGCCGACACCGGAGTCACCCTCTCGAACCTGGTGGTTCCGGGTGACCTGCTGGGCACGCCCGAGGAAGTGGCCGCGACCAAAGACCGACTGAAGCGCCACCTCGATCTTGCGGCGGAGCTCGGTATCGGCCTGTTCCGGCACGATGTCGCGAAGTGGGCGCACCGGGCCCGGGATGTCGCGGAGTTCGAGTCGCTGCTGCCCCGCATGGTCGAGGCCTGCCAGGAGATCGCCGAGTACGCCGCGCAGTACGGCATCACCTCGAGCGTCGAGAACCACGGCCTGCTGATGAACGGCAGCGAGCGCGTTCGCCGCCTGCTCTACCTGGTCGACCAGCCCAACTTCAAGACCACCCTCGACGTCGGCAACTTCATGTCGGTCGACGAGAACCCGGTCGTCGCGGTCGCGGCCAACGCACCGTACGCCTCGATCGTGCACCTCAAGGACTTCTACATCCGGCGCACCAACCCGGGTGAGGGCTGGAACCTCACCCCGGGTGGCTCGTACCTGCTCGGCTCGATCGTCGGCTACGGCGACCTCGACATGCCCGCGATCGTCGGCGGAATCGTTGACGCCGGCTACGACGGCTTCGTCTCCATCGAGTTCGAGGGCATCGAGGATGCCCTGGTCGGAGCATCCCGCGGCCTGGAGAACGCGCAGCGCATCTTCGCCGAGGTCACGGCGGCGCGCGCATGAGTCGACTTCGCGTTGGCGTCATCGGCGCGGGCAGCATCGCCAATATGCACCTCAAGTCATACGTCGCCAACCCCGACGTGGAGATCGTCGGGATCTACGACATCAACCACGAACGCGCTCAGCAGCAGGCCGAGCGATACGGCGCGCACACCTGGTTCGCGACGCTCGAGGAGCTGTTGGCGCGACCCGACATCGACGCCGTGAGCATCTGCACCTGGAACAACAGCCACGCCGAGATGGCGATCGCCGCCCTCGACGCGGGCAAGCACGTGCTCGTCGAGAAGCCGCTGGCCCGCACGGTGGCCGAGGCGGAGGCCATCGGCGCCGCCGCCGCCCGCGCCGGCACCAAGGTGCAGGTCGGGTTCGTGCGCCGGTTCTCGTCGAACGCGAAGGTGCTGAAGTCATTCGTCGACGCCGGCGAGCTCGGCGAGATCTACTTCGCCAAGGCGACCAACGTGCGCCGCATCGGCAACCCGGGCGGGTGGTTCGCCGACAGTGAGCGCTCGGGCGGAGGCCCGCTCATCGACATCGGCGTGCATGTGCTCGACCTGTGCTGGTACATGATGGGTGCGCCCAAGGCCCGCACCGTGAGCGGGGTCACGTACAGCCGGCTCGGCAACCGCGCGAACGTGACCAACCTCGCCCGGTACAAGGTGGCCGACTACGACCCGGAGCTCAGCGACGTCGAAGACATGGCGACGGCTCTCATCCGCTTCGACAATGGCGCGTCGATCATCTTCGACACGAGCTACTCGCTGCACGCGACATCCGATCGCCTCGACCTCTCGATCTACGGCGACAAGGGCGGCGCGGAGCTGGAACCGCAGCTGACAATCGTCACCGAGCGCCTCGACACCGTGCTGAACATCACCCCGCAGGTCGACCTGACCACGTTCGATTTCGACGAGGGATTCCAGAACGAGATCGACCACTTCGTGGCGCTGTGCCTCGGCGAGGCGCCCGACATCGCCCCCGTCGAACACGGCGTGGAGATGATGCGGATTCTCGCGGCGATCTACGAGTCGGCGGCCCAGGGTCGGGAGATCGCGCTCGACTGAGTCGACCGTGCCACCGGATGAAGAGAATCACCTCACGCCCGATTCGGGTCGGTCTCATCGGCTGCGGCAACGTCAGCCGGCGATACCTCGACCATGTGGCCGGGTTCGATGAGCTCGAGGTCGTCGCCTGCGCCGACGCGATGCCGGCCAACGCGGTAGCGGTCGGACAGGAATTCGACATAGCGGTGCTCAGCGTCGACGAGCTCATCGGCGACGTCACGATCGACCTCGTGCTGAACCTCACCATTCCTCGCTCCCATGCCGAGGTCACCCTGCGCGCACTGCGGGCCGGCAAGCACGTCTACACCGAGAAGCCGCTCGCCGCCGACATCGCCGATGCCCGCACGATCATGGCGGTCGCCGACGAGCTGGGGCTCGTCGTCGGGTGCGCGCCGGACACCTTCATGGGTGCCGGCATCACCGCGAGCCGGGCGCTCATCGACGAGGGCGCTATCGGCGAGCCGGTATCGGCGAACGCATTCATGATGACGCCGGGGCCCGAGCAGTTCCACCCCGGCCCCGACTTCCTGTATCGCGAAGGGGCCGGCCCCCTCTTCGATGGCGGCCCGTACTACGTCTCGGCGCTGGTCACCCTGCTCGGGCCCGTCGCCCGCGTGGGTGCGGTCTCGACGACCGGTCGCACCGATCGCACGGTGCTGGTGGGCGACCGGGCGGGCGAACGGTTCCCGGTCGAGACGTCGACCCACGTGGCCGGCGTGCTGCAGTTCGTGCACGGCGCGGTCGGCAGCCTCATCACCAGCTTCGACGTGATCGAGACGAGCGCACCCCGGCTCGAGGTGCACGGCACCGAGGGGTCGATCATCGCGCCCGCGCCCAACTCGTGGGGCGGGCCCGCCTGGGTTCGCCGCCGCGGGGAGCAGGAGTTCACCGCCATCCCGATCGAATCCGACGGCGCGGGCTTCATGGGAATGGGCCTCGTCGACATGGCGCGCGCCCTGCAGGAGGGCCGCGAACCCCGGGCGAGCGGTGCCCGCGGTCTGCACGTGCTCGAGGTGCTCACGGGCATCGACAGGTCGGCGTCATGCGGCGGCCAGTTCTATGACATGACGCGCGTCGATGATGACGTGGTTGCACTCTTCGGAAGGAACGCGCAGTGAAGATCGGACTCGATATCGGGGGCACCAAGACAGCCGCCGTGCTGCTGGATGACTCGGGAGTAGTCACCCACGAGCTCGTGCTGCCGACCGGTTACGGACCGGACGACGTGATGGCGACCGCCCAGCGCGCCGTCGACCAACTCGTCTCGCTCGCGGGCATCACCCCGGCCGCCCTCGAGTCGATCGGCGTCGGAATCCCCGGCGTTGTCGACCCGGCCACCGGCATGGTCTCGCACGCCGTCAACCTCGGGCTGCACGGCTTCGACCTCGGCCGTGAGCTCGCGAATCGCACCGGCACCAGGGTCGAGGTGGAGAACGACGTCAACGCGGCAGCGCTCGGCGCCTTCCACGTGCTCGCCGACCCGGCGGTGTCGTCGATGGCGTACCTGAACCTCGGCACGGGGCTCGCGGCCGGGCTCGTGCTCGACGGAACGCTCTGGCGCGGGTCGCGCGGCACGGCGGGCGAGATCGGGCACATCCCGGTCGACCCGACCGGCCCGGTGTGCGCCTGCGGGCAGCGCGGCTGCCTCGAGCTATCGGCGTCGGGCTCCGCAGTCGCTCGGGAGTGGCCGAGCGACCACCCGCGACCGCTCGAGGCGCTGTTCGAGGCTGCCGCGGCGGGCAACCAGCGCGCCATCGAGGTACAGGCGCACCTCGTCGAGAACATCGCGGCGGCGGTGCGCGTGCTGGTGTTGACGGTGGATGTCGATGCCGTCGTCATCGGCGGCGGCATGAGCGCGCTGGGCGACCCGCTGATCGCCGCGGTGCGGGGAGTGCTGCAGGAGTGGGCGGCGACCTCGCCGTTCCTCGACTCCCTCCAGCTGTCATCCCGGGTGCGCCTGGCCCCGTCGCTGTTCCCGGCGGCCGCCGTGGGCGCGGCCCTCGTCGCGGTGCCCTGATGGCCGAGGTTGTTATCGTCAGCAACCCCGCGGCCGGTGGTGCCCTCGCCGCCGACGCGATCGCCGAACTCGTGGCCGCGAAACCGGATGCCGTGCTCGGGCTCGCGACCGGGTCGACCCCGCTCACGACCTGGGCGGCGCTCGCGGAGAGGAAGCTCGACCTCTCGCGGGTGCGCGGGTTCGCGCTCGACGAGTACGTGGGGCTGCCGCCCGGACATCCAGAGAGCTATCGCGCGGTCATTACCCGCGAGGTGGTCGAGCCGCTCGGCCTGACTGCGGCTCTGGTGCGGGTGCCTGCCGAGGAGGGCCCGATCCAGACCGCAGGGGAGCGCTACGAGGAGGCGATCGACGCGGCCGGCGGCATCGACCTGCAGGTGCTCGGCATCGGCCGCACCGGGCACATCGGTTTCAACGAGCCGGGGTCGTCGTTCGCGTCGCTCACCCGCGTGAAGACGCTCACCGAGCAGACCCGACGCGACAACGCCCGATTCTTCCCGTCTATCGACGACGTGCCCACGCACTGCATCACGCAGGGCCTCGGCACGATCCTGCGGGCGCGGCACCTGGTGTTGCTCGCCTTCGGTGAGGGCAAGGCCGAAGCGGTCGCGCGCGCGGTCGAGGGGCCGCTCACCGCATCACTGCCGGGCTCGGCCGTGCAGCTGCATCCGCACGTCACGGTCATCGTCGACGAGGCGGCAGCGGCGCACCTCCAGCACGCCGACTACTACCGCTACGCGTGGGCGAACCGGCCGGAGTGGGCGCGCTTCTAGCGGGCGTGCCGCTGCCCGTTCGCCCAGACCTCCTCGACCTGCCAGGCATGGTCGAGAATGACGGCGTCGGCGACATAACCCGGCGCGAGCAGCCCGTGCCGGTCGTCGAGGCCGAGCGCCCGGGCGGGCGTCAGGGTGAGCGCTTCGATGGCCCTCTCTGGCGTGATGTGGACGTCGCGGATGGCCTGGCGCAGCGCCGAGTCCTGCGTCACCGTCGAACCCGCGATCGTCGTCGTGCCGCGCAGCATGGCGAGTCCGTCGCGCACGGCGACATTGAGCGAGCCGAGCTGGTAGTCGCCGTCGCCCACGCCGGCCGCCGCCATGGCGTCGGTGACCAGGGCGATCCGGCCGGGTGCCGCGGCGAACGCGAGGCGCACGACACTCGGGTGCACGTGCTTGCCGTCCATGATGAGTTCGAGCGTCACGCGCGGGTCGTCGAACGCGGCGACGATGGGGCCGGGGTCGCGGTGGTGGATGCCCGGCATCGCGTTGAACGCATGAGTCAGGATGCGCGCCCCGCGGTCGAACGCGGCGTGGGCCTGCCGCTCGTCGGCGACCGTGTGGCCGATGCCGACCATGACGCCGACCTCGACGAGCACGTCGATGGCCTCGAGGGCGCCGTCGAGTTCCGGGGCGAGAGTGAGCTGGCGCAGGGTGCCTCGGGCGGCTGTGAGCACCTGCTCGATCGCGCCCGGCGACGGATCGATCAGGTACTCGCTGCTGTGCGCCCCGCGGTTGGCCGGCGCCAGGAACGGGCCCTCGAGATGCGAGCCGAGGATGAGAGGGTCATCGGCGGCGAGATCGGCGACGAGGCCCAGGCTGATGCTGACGGCGTCGAGCGGGTTGGCCACCAGGCTGATCACCGAGCGGGTGGTGCCGTGCGCGCGATGGGTGAGGAGCGCCGCGGCGATCGACTCGGCGCCATCGTCGAACGAGAAGCCGCCACCGCCGTGGCCGTGCAGGTCGAGGAAGCCCGGCACCAGCCAGCGGCCGCCGACGTCTACTCGCGTGTCGCCTGCGAGCGCGATCTCGGGGCCGGGGGTGCCGCTGCCGGTTACCACGATGTCGGGCCCGTCGACGAGCATCCAGAATTCGTCGACTTCGCCCTTCGCGTCGAGCTTCTGGGCGCCGTGGAAGAGGATCACGCGCTTAGCCTAGGGCGGCGGTTGGGGCGGGGGCTGCTACTTGAAGATGATGGTGCGGGCGCCGTCGAGCAGCACCCGGTGTTCCGCGAACCACTTGACGGCCTGGGTCAGGGTGCGCGACTCCTCGTCCTGGCCGATCGCGACCAGCTCCTGCCAGCTGCGCGAGTGGTCGACCCGCACGACGTTCTGCTCGATGATCGGGCCCTCGTCGAGGTCGCTCGTGACGAAGTGGGCGGTCGCGCCGATCAGCTTCACGCCTCGGGCGTGCGCCTGCTTGTAGGGGTTCGCTCCCTTGAAACCGGGCAGGAACGAGTGGTGGATGTTGACGATGCGGCCCGACAGCGCCTCGCACAGCTCGGGGGAGAGGATCTGCATGTAGCGCGCGAGCGCCACCAGTTCGATGTCGTACTCCTCGACGACCTCGAGCACTCGCTGCTCGAACGCCAGCTTCTGCCCCGGCGACTGCACCGGGTGCGCCTCGAACGGTACGTCGTAGAACTGCGCGAGCCCCGCCAGGTCGGGGTGGTTGCTGAGCACGAGCGGCAGCTCGACCGAGAGCTGGCCGGCGCGCTGCCGGTACAGCAGGTCGTTCAGGCAGTGGCCGGCCTTCGACACGAGCACGAGAGTGCGCAGCGGCCGGGAGACGACATCCAGCTGCCAGGTCATGCCGTACCGCTCGGTCACCGGGTCCAGCGCCGACTCGAACTCCTCGCGGGTGGCGCTGGATTCCACCTGCAGGCGCATGAAGAACCGGCCGGTGTCGTCGCTCGAGAACTGCTGCGATTCGGTGATGTTGCCCTCGGCGGTGACGATCGCCCCGCTGATCGCGTGCACGATGCCCGGCTGGTCCGCGCAGACGAGCGTGAGAATCCAATGCGTCGCGGGCCCTGTCACCGCTCCAGCGTAGGGCTTAAGCTGGAAGGGATGACGCCACGGGCCGCGTCATCCCGTTGGTAGCGGCGACCGCACCACATCTCACCGAACGGAACACCGTCCTCATGGGCGCGCCACAAACTCCTGCCACCACCAGTCCTGCTTTTCCCTGGGTCGGGCTCCTCACCCTTTCCGCCCTGATCTTCGCGACCGTCACGAGCGAGTTCCTGCCGACCGGCCTGCTGCCGGAGATCGCCGCCGACCTGAAGGTCACCGAGTCGCAGGTGGGGCTGCTCATCTCGGTGTTCGCGGGCACCGTCGTCCTGAGCGCCGCGCCGCTCGCCGCGCTCACCCGCAAGCGCTCGCGCAAGTCGCTGATCATCGTCGTGCTGCTCGTGTTCGTGGTGAGCAACCTGCTCGCCGCCATCGCCCCCACCTACGGCGTGCTCGTGGTCGCCCGGGTGCTGGGCGGCCTCGCGCACGGGCTGTTCTGGTCGGTCGTCGGCGCGTACTCGGCACACCTGGTGCCCAAGCACCAGCTGGGCCGGGCGGTCGCGATCACCGGTGGAGGTGGCACCGCCGCGTTCGTGCTCGGCGTTCCCCTCGGAACCGCGCTCGGCCACGTGCTCGGCTGGCGCCTGTCGTTCGTCGTGATCGCGGGCTTCGTGCTCGTGCTCACCCTGGTCACGGCCAAACTGCTCCCGCCCGTGCGGCACGGCGAGGTGCTGGCCACCGGTGAGATCCCGCTGCCCATGCTCAAGGATCGCTCGGTGCCCCCGGTCATCCTGATCGGCGTCATCATCATCGTCGTGGCGTTCGGTCACAACCTCTTCTACACATACATCGCGCCGTACCTCATCGGCCCCGTCGGCATCGACCCGGGCGCGGTCGCCGGCGTGCTCTTCCTCTACGGCGGTACGGGCGCCATCGGGCTCGTGCTCGCGGGCACGCTGGGCGACCGGTTCCCGCAGATCTCGCTCGTCGTCGCCGTCACGGGGGTCGCGCTCTCGGTGCTCGTGGTGGGCCTGTTCAGCGACGTGCAGTGGATCGTGCTGGTGGCCATCGGGCTGTGGGGGGTGAGCTTCGGTGCGCTGCCGTCGATGCTGCAGGCTCGCATGCTGCACACCGCGTCGGTGCGGGTTCGGGATGCTGCTGCCGCCTACTTCACCACATCGTTCAATCTCGCGATCGGCGTGGGGGCGCTTGGCGGAGGGCTGCTGCTCGACAGCTTCGGTCTCACCGTGCTGCCCTTCGTCGACCTCGGCATCACCATCGTGGGTCTCGTGCTGATCGTGATCGGCAACGTGTGGCTGCATCGCCGTGCGACCGCGCCGCGGGCGCACCGCGCCGGTCGGCTGGCCACGCAGTAAGCTGTGTTCGTCGCAACTGGCGTTGAGATGGGCAACCATCGGGGAGCGGCTGACATCGACTGAGCCGTACGCCTGGGCTCACCGGATACCTTTGATCTATCCGTTTGAATGTCAGGAGCGCCCGTGTCCTTTACCTCACCCCTTAGCGAAGTCGATCCCGAGATCGCCGCGGTACTCGAGCAGGAGCTCGGCCGCCAGCGCGGCACCCTCGAGATGATCGCGAGCGAGAACTTCGTTCCGCGCGCCATCCTCGAGGCGCAGGGCTCCGTGCTCACCAACAAGTACGCCGAGGGCTACCCCGGGCGCCGCTACTACGGCGGCTGCGAGTTCGTCGACATCGCCGAGTCGCTCGCCATCTCGCGGGCCAAGTCGCTCTTCGGCGCAGGCTACGCCAACGTGCAACCGCACTCCGGAGCATCCGCCAACGCCGCCGTGCTCTCCGCGATCGCACAGCCCGGCGACAAGATCCTCGGTCTCTCGCTCGACGCCGGCGGCCACCTCACCCACGGCATGCGCCTGAACTTCTCGGGCAAGCTCTACGAGGCACACGCCTACGGGGTCGATAAAGACACCTTCCTCGTCGACATGGACGCCCTGCGCACGCAGGCCCTCGAGGTGCGGCCGAACGTGCTCATCGCCGGGTGGAGCGCCTACCCGCGCACGCTCGACTTCGCCGCGTTCCGCGCGATCGCCGATGAGGTGGGCGCGAAGCTGTGGGTCGACATGGCGCACTTCGCGGGGCTGGTTGCCGCAGGCCTGCATCCGTCGCCCGTCCCGTACGCCGACGTCGTCTCCTCCACCGTGCACAAGACGATCGGCGGGCCACGGTCTGGGTTCATCCTGACCAACGACCTCGACATCCAGAAGAAGATCAACTCGAACGTGTTCCCCGGCCAGCAGGGCGGGCCGCTCATGCACGTGATCGCGGCGAAAGCGACCGCGTTCAAGCTCGCCGCCGAGCCCGAGTTCAAGGATCGCCAGGAGCGCACCATCCGTGGCGCCAAGATCCTGGCCGAGCGGCTGATCGCTCCGGATGCCCGTGCCGCGGGCATCGACGTGCTGACCGGCGGCACCGACGTCCACCTGATCCTGGTCGACCTGCGCGAGGCGCCGATTCACGGCCAGGAGGCGGAGGACATCCTGCACGAAGTCGGCATCACGGTGAACCGCAACGCGGTGCCCTTCGACCCGCGCCCGCCGATGACGCCGTCGGGCCTGCGCATCGGCACGCCCGCGCTCGCGACTCGCGGCTTCGGCGACGAGGAGTTCACCGAGGTGGCCGACATCATCGCGCAGGCGCTGAAGCCGAACCCGGATGTCTCGGCGCTGCGCGCCCGCGTGCTCACCCTGACCGACGGCTACCCGCTGTACCCGGGTCTCGAGTCGCCCGGAACCTGGAAGTAATGGCGGCGATACGCCTCGACGGCGTCGCCACCGCGTCTGCCATCAAGGGCGAGCTCGCGGAGCGCATCGCGGCACTGAAGGCGCGCGGAGTGGTTCCGGGACTCGGGACGCTGCTCGTCGGCACCGACCCCGGCTCGCTGTCGTACGTCGCGGGCAAGCACCGGGACTGCGCCGAGGTGGGCATCGAGTCAATCCGCGTCGACCTGCCGGCAGAAGCGTCCACCGCTGATATCGAGGCGGCGATCCGGCAACTGAACGATGATCCGGCGGTCACCGGCTACATCATCCAGCTGCCGCTGCCCGCCGGCATCGACGAGAACGCGATGCTCGAGCTGATGGATCCGGACAAGGATGCCGACGGCCTGCACCCCACCAACCTCGGGCGCCTGGTGCTCGGAGTCGGCGGTGAGATCAACTCGCCGCTGCCGTGCACGCCCGCCGGGATCGTCGAGATGCTGCAGCGCTACGACGTGCCGATCTCAGGGCAGCACGTCGTGGTGGTCGGGCGCGGCCTCACGGTCGGCCGCCCGCTCGGGTTGCTGCTCACCCGCAAGGGCCTCGACGCGACGGTCACGCTGACCCACTCGAGGACGCAGGAGCTCGAGAGCTACGTGCGCCGCGCCGACATCCTGGTGGCCGCGGTCGGCGTGCCCGGGCTGATCCAGCCCGAGTGGGTGCAGCCGGGTGCGGCGGTGCTGGATGTCGGGATCACCCGCGTCGTGAACCCCGAGACCGGCAAGGCGCGCCTCGTCGGCGACGTGGACCCGGCCGTCGCGGAGGTCGCCGGGTACCTGTCGCCCGTGCCGGGTGGCGTGGGGCCTATGACCCGTGCGATGCTGCTGAAGAACGTTGTCGACGCCGCCGAGAGGATTCTCCGATGAAGTACCTGCTCGTTGTGGCCGCCGTGGCAGCCGTTGTGCTCGCCGTTCTTTTCACCCTCAAGTACCTCGGGGTGTTCTAAGCCTCACGTGGTGCGTTTTCTCCGGAGGCTTCGGTCCGGACCGCTTCCGGCGGCCTCGCTTCGCTCGGTCGCTGCCAGGCCCAACCTGCGGTCCGGACCGAAACCTCCGGAGAAACGCTTGGTCAGTGGGGGTCGGCGGGTGCTCCTCTCCGCGCCAACTGTCTGTGTCAAATGAAGGAGATCCGCGGTCCGGAGGCCGCTTTTTCGTGCGCGCTCGGGGATTCTCGGCCCGACTTCCTTCATCTGGCACGGGAGCAGGGGCGACGCCGAGCCCCGAGAGCGGGCAGAGCGAGCCGCGCGAGGCAGAGGCGGGCAGAGCGCCGGAAATGGTGACTCGCCCCGCGGGGTCAGCGGTCGCGGGCGGCGCCGTCTGACGCGGTGACGGTGAACATCGTGGGTTGGCCGAACCCGTGCTCGGCGAACGCGCCGTCGACGGCGACCTGGATCCGCGAGATTCCGGATGACGGGACCAGGGCGATCGCGGCTCCGCCGAACCCGCCGCCGGTCATCCGGGCTCCGATTGCGCCGTTGGCCTGCGCGGTCTCGACCGCGAGGTCAAGCTCCGGCACCGAGATCTCGAAGTCGTCGCGCATCGAGACGTGCGAGGCGTCGAGCAGGTCGCCGATCGCGGTCGGCCCGAGCGTGCGCAGCGCCTCGACGGTGTCGAGCACCCGCTGGTCTTCGGTGACGACGTGGCGAACCCGGCGGAAGGTCACGTCGTCCATGAGCTCGCGCGCCCGGTCGAGATCGTCGACGGTCAGGTCGCGCAGCGCCGGCACGCCCATGATGGTCGCGCCCAGTTCGCAGGATGCCCGCCGCTCGGCATAACCGCCGGTGGCGTGATCGTGCGAGACCCCGGTGTCGATGATCAGCAGCTCGAGGCCCGCCTCCGCGAATCCGAGCGGGACGAGGGACGACTCGAGCGACCGGCAATCGAGGAACACCGCGTGGTCTTCCCGGCCGAGCAGTGACGCCGACTGGTCCATGATGCCGGTGGGGGCGCCGACCGCCTTGTTCTCGGCGAGCTGGCCCACCCGCGCGAGCGTGCGGCGGTCGAACCCGAGCTGCCATACCTCGTCGAGGGCGGCGGCGACCGCGCTTTCGATCGCGGCGGACGACGAGAGCCCCGCGCCGACGGGCACGGTCGACTCGACGTACAGGTCCATCCCGGGCACCGCCGCGAGGTCGGCGCCGAACTGGCCGAGCGCCCACGCCACCCCGAGCGGGTACGCCGACCAGTCGCGCAACCGGTCGGGGGCGAGGTCGGCGATGGCGATCTCGGCGACCTCGTCGGCGAACGCGGAGGCGACGCGCAGCACGCCGTCATCCCGGGGGCCGAGGGCGACCACGGTGCGCCGATTGATCGCGAAGGGCAGCACGAACCCCTCGTTGTAGTCGGTGTGCTCGCCGATCAGGTTGACCCGGCCGGGGGCTGACCAGATGCCGAGCGGCCGACGGCCGTAGGCATCCTCGAAAGCATCGGCGACGTCGTCGCGGATATCAGACACGGGCGATCGCCTCTCGAATGAACTGTGCGGCCTGCTCCGGGGGGATGTCGCCGATCCATGCCCCCATGGCGCTCTCCGAGCCCGCGAGGTACTTCAGTTTAGATTCCGCGCGCCGCGGCGACGTGACCTGCAGCATGAGGCGGATGTCGGCGCGCGACTCGATCACCGGAGCCTGGTGCCACGCCGCGATGTACGGGGTGGGGGTGTCGTAGAGCGCGTCGATGCCTCGCAGTAGGCGCAGGTACAGCGTCGCGAGCTCGTCGCGCTCCTCGCTGGAGGTGGCAGCGAAGTCGGGGATGTGCCGGTGCGGCAGCATGTGCACCTCGATCGGCCAGCGCGCGGCGAACGGTACGAACGCCGTCCAGTGCTCACCGGAGATCACGACGCGCTCGGAGGCGCGCTCGAACTGCAGGATCGACTCGAACAGCTCCGGGCCGAAGACCGCGATCGACTCGATGAGCCGCTGGGTGCGCGGCGTGACGTACGGGTAGCTGTAGATCTGGCCGTGCGGGTGCCGCAGCGTGACGCCGATGGCCTCCCCGCGGTTCTCGAACGGGAAGACCTGCGCGATGCCCGGCAGTGCGCTCAGGAACGAGGTGCGATCGGCCCACGCCTCGATCACCGTGCGCGCCCGCGACGGCGAGAGTGTGCCGAACGAGCCCTCGTGCTCGGGGCTGAAGCACACCACCTCGCAGCGACCGAAGGAGGGGGAGGTGCGCCCGAGCCCGATACCCGAGAGCTCGGACAATCCGACCTCGGGACCGAACGACGGTGACCGGTTCTCGAACACGGCAACGTCGTAGTTGCTCGGGATCTCCGACGGGTTGCCCGGTGTGGCCGGTGCGAGCGGGTCCTGGTCGGCGGGCGGCAGGAACACCCGGTTCTGCCGCGACGATGCGATCGAGATCCATTCGCCGGTCAGCGGGTCCTGCCGCATGGTCGCGGTCGGCGGCCGGGGGTCGAGATGCCGCGCGTCGGCGGCGCGCTCGGGCGGCAGGGCCGTGTCGGCGTCGTCGTAGTAGATCAGGTCGCGTCCGTCGGCGAGAGATGTCTCGTGCTTGGTGATTCCGGCCGTCAGGAGCATGGCATTACGATATCGAAAGTGACGGTTTCGAATGCGAAAGAATTCGTAAGTGCGGCGCCCCGTCGCCGCGAGCTGGCTCGGCTCGTACAGGCGCGCGGTTTCCTGCGCGTCGCCGACGCCAGCCTGCAGCTCGGCGTGAGCGAAGTGACGATCCGCGGCGACCTCCGCGCGCTCGAGGGGGCTGGCACCCTGGTGCGGGTGCACGGCGGCGCGATGCCGGTTCCCGCCGACCGGGAATCGTCGCTGGAGACCTCCCTGGATCGGGATGCCGCGGCCAAGGCCGCCATCGGCACCGCGGCGGCCCGGCTGGTGTCATCCGGGCAGAGCATCTATATCGACGCAGGCAGCACGGCGATGGCGCTCGCCCTCGCGCTCGTGGACCGGCACGACCTGCACGACGTCGTCATCGTCACCCCGGGCCTCACGATCGCACTCGCCCTCGAGCCCGCGCTCGGCCGCTACACCGTGGTGGTGACGGGCGGCACCCTCCGGCCGCTGCAGCATTCGCTGGTGAATCCGTTCGCCGCTCCGATGCTGGATGCGCTGAATCTGGATGTCGCATTCATCGGCTGCAACGGCGTGGACGCGCTCGCCGGGGTCACCAACGTGAACCTGCCGGAGGCCGAGATCAAGACGCGCGTCATCGCCCGGTCGCGGCGCAGCATCGTGCTCGCCGACGCCAGCAAGCTGGGCCGCACGGAGTTGGCGGTGATCGCGCCGGTGAGCGCGTTCGACACCCTCCTGACCGCGGGACCGGCGCCCGCCGGCGTCGTGGAACGGCTGCAATCCGTGGGCATCGCGGTCGATAGGGTTGACGGGTGAGTGCACCCACCGGAGAGCAGTACGTCATCACCCGCGGCACCTCCCGCGCCGTCATCGCCCAGCTGGCCGCGAGCCTGCGCGAATGCAGCGTCAACGGGGTCGAGGTCACCGAGAGCTACCCCGAGACCGGCACGCCGCCGTTCGGCGACGGCATCGTGCTGATGCCCTGGCCGAACCGCATCGAAGACGGCATCTGGACCCTCGACGGCAAGCAGCTTCAGCTCGACCTGACCGAGCCCACCCGGCACAACGCCATCCACGGGCTGCTGCGCAACACCGCGTACACGATGGTGGAGCATACCGAGTCGGCGGTCACCCTGCGCGCAACGGTGTTCCCGCAGCACGGCTACCCCTTTCTGCTCGACACGACAGTGCGGTACGAGCTCGTTGACGACGGCCTCGCGGTGACCCACACGGTCACCAACCTGTCCGAAGCCGCCGCTCCGGTGGCGGTCGGCACCCACCCGTTCCTGAAGATCGGCGACGTGCCGAGCGAAGACCTTGTGGTGATCGTGCATGCGTCGACCTACTTCGATGTCGACGAGCGGCTGAACCCGATCGCCGAGGTGCCGGTCGACGGCACCGTGTTCGACCTGCGCGAGGGCGGTCGCATCGGCGACCTCGAACTCGACACCGCATTCGGCGGCGTGCGCACGGTCGACGGGGTCAGCGCGATCCTCCGCGCTCCCGACGGCCGCGAGGTGCGCCTGCTGCAGGACGAGTTCCACCCGTACGTGCAGGTGTTCATCACCCCGATCTTCCCGAAGGGCCCCGATCGGCCGGTGACCGACGAGGGCGACAAACCGATCGTCGACGACGGTGACTACGCCGAACTCGCCGACGGCCTCGGCACGGCTGTGGCGATCGAACCGATGACGGCCCCGCCGAACGCGTTCAACACCGGCGTCGGCGTGCGGTGGGTGCAGCCCGGTGAGCTGTGGAGCCTCAGCTGGGGCATCCAGTACGCGGGCTAGCCATGCCGACCAAAGCCGAGATCCGCCGCTGGCGCGGGTACCTGGCCGACGAGCGCGCCGAGGCCGCGGTGTACCGCGATCTCGCCTCCCGCCGCACGGGGGAGGAGCGCGACATCCTGCTCGCCCTCGCCGACGCCGAGGGCCGCCACGAGCAGCACTGGGTCGACCTGCTCGGCGACCAGGCCGGGCCGTGGCGCAAGGGTAACCTGCGCACCCGGTTGCTCGGCTGGCTCGCGCGCAGGTTCGGCTCGGTCTTCGTGCTCGCGCTCGCCCAGCGCGCCGAATCCCGCTCCCCGTACGAGAGCGACGCCGACGCCACCGACGCGATGGCGGCCGACGAGCGCATCCACGAGGAGGTGGTGCGGGCGCTGGCAGCACGCGGTCGGCAACGGCTCTCCGGAACCTTCCGCGCCGCGGTGTTCGGGGCAAACGACGGCCTCGTCTCCAACCTCGCGCTCGTGCTGGGCATCAGTGCCGCCGGCGTCTCGAACAACGTGGTGCTGCTGACAGGTATCGCCGGGCTCCTC
>Ga0247742_10000754_pt1 | contig 24943 bp, 25 predicted proteins | sample UWRJL208509C2_FD_180944 | JGI IMG/M metagenome (GOLD analysis project Ga0247742, IMG submission 180944) | Plant litter microbial communities from Arlington Agricultural Research Station in Wisconsin, United States - UWRJ-L208-509C-2 | ecosystem: Environmental > Terrestrial > Plant litter >... | reverse complement strand
ATGGCTAAGCTATATCTTGGTCGAGTCAGAATGAATAAATCATCCACTCTTCTGTTTTTTAAAATGATTTCCAATTCATTGAAATCATAGCTCTCAGCCGAGTATTGGATTTCTAACTCACCTTCTAATGTTGCCTGCTTTTCATTACATTGTGAAAATGCAAACAGCATTCCTCAGCTAAATCTTGGCTGAGTTGAAATAAAAAATGCTATCAACTGAGTCAAACTTTTGAATTCCAGAAAATTATGCTGGTTTGCTATGTATCACTCTTACAATGTGATTTCAAATTGTGAAACTTCCTCATTACCATGCTCAACAAATCAGATCTCATCCAAGGCCTAACTGCAACTTAAATCTACCATCTTCAGCTCATTCTGTACTACTGGAACATTGTGTTCACAATCCGCAGACTCCACTAGCCCATAAACAATGCAATATTGTCAACTTCAGCTCTTCCATTATCACTGGAACAGTGTAGCTATTTGGGTTGCGTTTCCCCCATCCTCACCATCAGCCTCATCCCACCCAAGAATCAATCCCCAAACCCCAGCATCATCGCCCAACTCCAGGTCATATATATGAAGGATATCACCATCAGCATTGCCATGCTCCAGACCGCATCATAAGGAGGGTTATGAGCAAACCCAGAGCCAATGCTGTAGCCAGTATTGTAACCAAACTTATGATTATAGTCAAAGCCTGCTCCTTGGTGTAGGATTTATAGTTGCTGCTAAACAGAGTCCAAAGTGCAATACAAAAGCAACAGCAGTATATTGGACACAAGAATACTGGACTTATGTGGTGGTTGGTGGTTGGTGGTTGGTGTCGGTCTGTCCAAGTCAGCTCCAAAGCAAATGAATCATGATGCATGATGCATTGCTGCTGGTGGTGAAGCTATCCAATGGCAATCAGACTGAAGTCACACAGATATGTAGGCAACAGAAAGCTCAGCGGCTTAGGACAGCCAGCCAAACCTCCAACATGTCGATTTGTGGGCAGGTACAGCTAACAAGAAAGGTTTTTTTTTTTTTTTTAAATGAAGAAATAGAAAGATAATGAACCAAACATCAAGAAACAGAGGTGATTTGAGAAGCGCACAAAACAAACAAATAAAATAAGACTTAACAAATTGAGCTGATAGCAAAAGAGAAAGAACCAAAAAAAAGTGAAAACATCACGAGTGGTAGAATGTGCGCTAGTACTAAACATCAAAAGAAATCCTGTGGGCTCTTGCATGGAGTAAACCTTGAACCAAGGTGGGGTTTTTGTGTATGTAGATCCAAAATGCCTCAGAGGCCCAATGTCCTGTGGCTTAGATGATTGAGGGGGGAGCACTATGTTCAGCCAGTGCAGTCGCACTGCCAGCCCTCATAGATTGACCTGTGATCTCTTTTGAGAAGAATAGATGGAGACACGAGATGAAGAATGACTGGGTGGGGACATGGCCAGACTTCATGATCCACAAAGAAGAGGCTATAGGGTGAATGTGGTCCCTCGACATGAGGTACCAAGTGAAGTGGTGTAATGGGTGATGACCGAATTGCTCGCCTCATATGATAATCCTATTTCCCCCAAAGAATCTATCTGCCTTATGACCTGGCAGGTGAAATTCATATGTCTCTGCTGATATTGACACAGAGCTGCAACACCTCACTTTCCTCCAGTTTTGAATTGACTTGTTGTTCAGAAAAGTAAGTTCACCAAGACACATAAGGCCAAAAAACCCAGTGTAGATCATGGCCATGAAAAGATATCATTGTGATCCTCAGAATTGGAGTAATGGCCTGCCACAACATTGAGATTGTTGAGACTAAGCGTCTGCTTCCTCCCCACAGCCATTCCCTTCATCCTCATGCATTTCCGAAGTGTACGCTTGACCAAGAGAGAATTTCTGGCTTCTTGCACATTTGGGAAATATGGCTCCAGTTGTTGTACAATTCCAGACAAGTGGGTGTTGACCAAACAAGGGTTTGTATGATGAGACATGTATACTGTGAAAAAGGAGAGTGTGTCTTTGTTAGGCTCAACTGGTAGATCATGAGTCTTGATAAAGGTGAGATAAGAATTGAGAGCTGAACCATAGCTGCGTAGCATTGTTTGATCCATCGCATTTTCTAATGCAATGGCTCTCTTGTGAACAAGGCCTCACAAGACCAGACCTCCCTGATGGGCTGCCTGGCTGGACGTGTACCAATCATAATCGCTCTACCCCCAGCATTCCTTGAGGGGGTTGAAATGATAGCTTTCCCTTGCTATCAGGGATCCACATCCACAGGGAAAAAGTTGGCAGCTTCAAAGTAGGAACAATGCTAAGAGCCCTGCTGAAGTTGGCTCTAGAAACTGCATCAGCCATGTTGTTATCCTCACCACAAATGTGATGCACACATAATTTATGGCCACCACTAATGAAGATGTTGACAGTTACCTTCAGCAGAACGTTGTATGTCAGGAGTGCACACAGAGAGCTGAAGATGTTGACAGTATTGGAATTGTCCATATACACCACTATGCGCACCTGGTAATTGCCCTCTCTAGACTGACAGTGGGCATCATATATGGCCGACAGGACACATAATGCCTCAAAATTGAAGATAAGGTTTGGATTCTCAACTTCTGGAATTTCTGAGTAGAACGTAATGTTGAGTTCCGGATATCAGAAGCCCATGCCTTTGGGACAAGCATCACAATAGATCGTAAATGATGTGTCATCCACATCCCAAGTGAGAGATCTATGAAGAAGAACCCCCTTCAAGCGGCAGAGAATCTCAAGACCCCAAATGAAATCCTTTCAAATACTCTCATTGATGTATAGTTGCTTGGGTGAATCCTTGCAGCCCTTAAGCTTCTGATAGAAGTTATTGAGGGTGGGTCGAAGAAGGGGATAAGCATTCAGTGCCCAATTAATCCAGCCTGCAATCTGCCACCACGTTTTCATCCTTTCCTTCACTATCTTTGAGCTCTATCTCAACATCTCCTTTGCCAACCTCTCCTTAGCATCCTCTGGCAATGCAAAAGACATGGCATTTGGGTCCACCAAGATTCCAATAATGGGAAGAGGCAAACCAAATACCTGTTTCCTCTCCTTGTGAGGAATTCCAAGCTTGTCCCACAAAAGCAAGAGCATTGTTTGGTCTTGAGAATAAGACTTTCCATAAGGCCCATAGGCAAGCATGTCTGACTTTAACCCACAGCCCTAAGAGTTGTCCATATAGTTCCCCATTCATTGAACATCCTTCACATACTTTGTGATCCAGGCAACAAGACTGTTCACTGCAATGAATATTGCACCAGATGCGCAACCACCAAAAGAATTGCACCGGTCGATGTAAAATTCACTATTCACCTGCTTGATCTGCCAGCATGGATGCATGGGGATGATTCAATATGCCTCTGCCACATCTGATTTCTACGCTCCTCTCTACTCTCTTCTTTCCCAGCGCTTCATTCTCCAAATCTATCAACATCTTACTGAAATGTGTCAAGTTGTCCAGCAGATAGCCAGTAACTTTGTCGTGGTCAATCATGCTGTTGAGAGAATGACGACCATAACTCTGGTCTGTGACAAGACAAAAGTCAGTGGAATTAGGTTTGGGCACTACGTAAATGGGCATGCAGTACATTCCTGATAGAAGTTTCTGACCAAGCGAGGGTGAGAAGTGTTCCTTAGATCTCTCTGTCTTAAGCTGGCTTCTGAAGAAGCTTGCTTTAGACTTGTCAATTGGGCCACTCCAGTATTCGTCGTTGATCAACAGATATCCCTCTTTCCTCGTATCCACCCAAGGCCAAAACCCCTCACGCAGGCCAATACACATAGACTCTACAAATGGCTTGTTTGGATGGTTCTTGAGGTATGATTCCAAAATGTTCACATTGGTTGGAGTGATGATACAAAATAGGTTTGGGTTGTCTTGAATGGTTTCCGCTATAATAGGATCATTGAGTACAAATTACGGTGGTCGTGGAAGAGGTTTAGCAGTCTCAGTCCATTTGGCAGTAGTGGGTGTGAAGTCAGATTCAGGATCCCACACATCATACCACAAATATTGTGATGCCCAATGAACTGCCTCATTTCTCTGACTTCTTAGTGGGACACTGGTGTTTGCCATGGCCAGTTTTACCACATGAGAAACAGGTGTGATTCCAGTGACACTCTCCTTTGTCAAACTTGCAGCCGTCCTTGGTGTTGAACCTTCAACATGTCTTGCTCCTCTTCCTGCCACCCTGCTTGCCATCTTCCCTGCCCTGCTTGCTATTACCTCCATGCTTTGAATTAGTGCCTGCACTTCTGCTGGCATATTCGACACCATCTGCTTGGATCATAGATTCATGGAAGGCTTGGAACTTGTGGAGATTGGTGAGGAGAGTGTTTTGTCTGCCTCCAACAAGATTACAGACAGAGCTGTCAAAGAGGATGACATGGTGGGGGGCACTAGGCTGTTTGGCAGTGAAGAGGGACTAATGTACTTGCTGTACACACCCTACTCCTCCCAGCAATGAGGGAAGAGGAAAATAATTGCTTGTGAGGCCTGTCAGAAAGCAATTGTCCACTCAAACCCTGTCTTGACTTGTCAATTTGCCTCAGCCACTGCAAAGACAACTTCAGACTCTCCCAAGCAACCTTTTCTCTCATCATTAAGTTGGACACAGTGCATGGAGAAGAGGATCTGATTGAGATCAATTGACTCCCCTTTGAGGATTCAATTCCATTGTGAGGATGATATTCCATCAGGTAGTCCTGCGGCAGCATGAAGGAGTGATTTGGTTCCAGAGAGATCATCACCAAACTTCCTGAGGGTTGTACAGGTTTGGGTGCAGCTTGGACGTTGATATGCTCTAGGTTTGTACCATGGCACTTCACTTTCTTGAGCTCGTTTCTTTCCACTGACTGGTTGTGCAGGTTCGTTGTCATCAAGATCTCCATCTCCTGAGATGCGTTCAAAGAGGTTGTCGACTTCTTCTCAAGTGTGCTTTCGTGTGGCTCTGGACTGCTTAATTGGTTGAGAAGAGGTGCCTTTGGTGTGACTATTATTTGACTGTCCAGGATCCTGTCCAATAGATTGGGCGTGGATTTCTTCGAGATAGGTGGCAAGAGTGTTGCCCCTAACTTCGTCTGAGACACCAGCCCACTTGTCAAGCTTGTCTGTGACATTTGCAACTGCTTTGAACCTGCTGAGTTGGTCCCCTCAAAACTCATCCATGACTGCTTCAACTTGTCTGAAAATTTGTTTTCCCTCTTCTTGGGCATTGATAGTCTCAATAGAAGAGTTGGGGGTTGGTCCATCACTCATAATTCAGTTGAGATACAATAATCAAGATGTATTGAACAAGCTTTGTCTGTGTAAAATAGTGAGCTAACTGAGAGAGAGACTCACATACGGTAAGCTACTCATGACACTCATCTGAGGAAGACAGTGAGCAAACGAGAGAGACTGAGACAACCTCCTCTCTTTGCTGTGTCATGTCCCCAGGGAACTGATTATGCCTATATATAACAACGAGGTGATGCACTGACATAGTCCTAACCCAGGCAGGCACATGGACAGTCTGTATGATATTGTTCTAACTCATGTGGGCACTAGACAGTCTGAATGACAAAGATCCTAGGCATTGCTTATTGGACTTGAGTAAAGATGCTCTTTGAACTTGATAATAGAGAGCCTGCCAAGATCATACCAAGAGAGGACAGCCCAATAGTCAATAAGATGTCTACTTTCTGGGGTGAAGGGCTGCTTGCATACAGGCACAAGCCACCAGTCTCTACCAACAGTTGTTGATACCTACGTGGGTAAGAATAAATAACAAGCTCTGGGCAGATGGGAAGAAGTTAGGTAGAAACCAAAACCAGGGCCCCGATCAAGACTGTACAGTGACAAGGGAGGCGTAAGGTAGAGGCTAGAAGTAATAAAGTATACCTGTCACACATCTCTATGTTCTCCAAGGAGGTGCACCTGCATTTCAAAGGTGCTTTCATAGATGCCACTGGCATTTTCTGGCACCATCAAATTAATTCTGCTTCCAAACAACGACTGGCAGCTTGATCCATTTATTATCACTTGCTATAAAACTTAACTGATACCATAGATCACTATGTTTTAGAAATAGGCAAGAATATTCTGTAACGACTGAGACAATAGACTTAGGTCGAAGGACACTGTCTAGAGTCAGAGAGGTTGGATCTGTCCTTTATCTCAATAAACAGAATGCCTTGTACGAGGTATTGTCTGAGTTAGAGCAGATAAGAGATTGGGAGTTAAGAACTAGCTGAGGTACATGCTAGTTCTCTACTGGTCTTTATACTACATGACAAAGTCATACTAATGAGTCACGTATAAGTCTGTATGAGTCAAGCATAAAGGAAGCAAAAAGAGACAAGTCAGGACGAGTCACTAATAGTACAATTATGAGTTAGAGATAAAGAAATAGTGAGCACAGCTGCACATGTGAAAGATCACATGGTAGAGGAGGATGTAGTCCAAGTAGAAGAAAAGAAATCGTAACATATTCCTGGCTACTACCATGCATCAGAGCCATAACACATTATTTGTGAAGCTAGCTGATTTCATCTGATATGAGAAATACTAGCTATGCATATCTTGGACTTGAATTTGGCAGACAATGGGCTAGATAATGTGGAGCTGTTCACAATGCCAAAAGTGACCTTGGAACATTCAAACATTAGCTACCGCCACTGGCCACAGGTTAAGCAATTCTAATGATAAAACCAAGCTAGTATAAGCTTAAGGTTCTGATGCAGTCATCATGATGTATTTCAATCCAATTGTGCACAGATGGGATGAATTGATCCCTTGGCCTTCTCAACCTCTTCCTCAGGGTTTTGCAGAAATGGCTCAATATGAGCATGAAAATTTTGGTCCAACAGTGTTGGCACCCACTGATGACTCCCAAGATTGTTCAAACCTGTTTTGAATAGTGTGATTATTGAGGTCTGAATTGCTCTTGTGTATATATTGTGTCAGCTAAATCTCAATAGATTTCGTTTACAGGTGCTAATGGTGTCTCCCTTCAGAACTGAGTTTCTAACACCCAGATTGCTAGTTTAAATCTATTCAGAATTTTTATAGCTCTTTTACTGGATCTGTGAACAAAGCTAAAAACTTACTCAACACCCAAGGGTTTAAGACTTCAGATTGTGGCGACACGTCCAACATGTTTTCTGAGATCCTCAATTTTGGAGCCATGCCTATTTCTCAACATACAACATTCTGCTGATGAGATGGCCATCAAATAATGTATATTTTTGGCATTTCTAAATGGTCTACTACTGGTACATTACCTGGTCAGTAGTACAGCCATGATAACATTCAGATAAACCAAAGATAATAAAAGACCTATATGTATTATACACCATGTTTACAACTGGTATAACACAGTACCATGGGCACCTCATTGAGTTATAAATAGACATACAGCAATAAACTGAACCCCACACCACAGGACAACCCAAAAAGCACTTATCTTGCAAACGTCATCAACAGAGTCTGGAACCATGCACATGATTATCAGCACTATGAGCCGCGGTTACTCCTTGACAACACTTGGCATCACCACTAAGATAAAAATAGATGTGCACTTATCTATGATCTGCACGCTGCACTAAGACATGCTACTAAACCAAACAGTACCATTGGCCACAGATGTGACTACCTGTTGGACTGCATGTCTCAGACGCCTAACAATATGCCAAGGAAGCTGGGCTTGAGAAACTGAGTCAGTGATCCATAAGCTACCAATAGATAAGATAACATATGAGCAGACTCAATGGCAACAAGACCATGCACAGGTGTGGTAAGCCAATCCAGGCATCCACAGAATGATGTTGTGCTGTGCCTAGTCGTGTTTTACTTGTATCCTTATAGAAAGAGACTTATGCGGATAAAAAGCTAAGAGTCTTGGATGATAAGTTGTTGAGACAGTACAAATCCTTGGGTCCATGGACTCGCATGGCCAAGGTAAACTCAATGTAGTATATGGTCGTTTGTAATAATAAAGATGCCAGGTCTGAGTAGCATAAAAAGCCATGTAAATCTAGTAGAAAAATAAGCAAGTAGTACCCCTCGAATTGACATTTTCATGAGTCCATGGACCAGTGTTTATTAAAAGCAAGAAGCTTGACTTTGTGTGATAACAACAAGTTGTGATTGATAAAATATAAAAGACTTGATATTTGATTTATAACAAAAGAGTGAAACCTCGAAATAATGACCCAGAGTACAAAGAGTAGCCTCCATGGCTCTCTAACACATCTAAGTAACATAGTCTAAGTGACAAATTGCAGGCCTAAGTGGCAGTCTAAGTGATGACACAAGCCTCAGTGGCACCAGTCTAAGTGACAAATTGTTTGAGCCTTAGTGGCATACATGTCTTAGTGACTTCAGTTTGTTCTGTGGAATCGTCTTAGTGACAAAATTAAACAGAACAAGCCTTGCCATTTTATTGAGAAACAATTCCTAGTATTAAAATCATACAAAAACCTATTAAAAGAGCATCCATGGTATACAGAAATCTAGCAACACTGGTTAATTTGTTGGTCGGTGACACTCTCCCCTCTGACTAGAAGTAGAATTAAATTGATCAGGTATTGCAAAAGAGAAGCACTGTGGTTAGAACATGTTCCTGCAGGCATACCTATTTCTAGTCCATCTCATAGCAAGTACTTTGTCTGGAGACCACCACAAGGGAGGGTTAAAGCTTCTGATAAATAAACCAATTGTCCATGGACTATTATGCCAAAGACATTCAAAATAAAACCAATCGTTCATTGATATAACTGAGCACTATAAAGACAATAACTCATACCAATAGAGTTAAATCTGACAGAAGCTCATTCGGCTAAAGCACTTGCTGAAGCTAAACAAAAGAGAGCTAGCAGTTTAGCAGCCATGGACACATCAAGCTCATCATTGAGTAAGCTCCCAAGGCAGCAAATCAGCAAGACCTCACAGAAAGCAAGAGTGCACGTTTTAGAATCTACAAAAAGGACTAGACAAACTTCAGGAGCTAGTAGAGCTACACCAGATACACAATCAAGGCATCCATGGACATTAGTAGACAAGGTTAGACACCTACAACCACAGGACCAACCACTGCCATCATATTCTCTTGGACAACTTGCTACCTGGCAGCCCATTCCAACTCCTAGACTGTCTGAGAACTGTAGAGAAAGTGTTATACCAATTTCTGATACCACTTTGTTTAACAGCGGAGACCAATCAAACTTATTTATGCATCACATTATCAATCAATCTGTTAATCCACAAATCCCTATTATACTGAACCCTATTAGACAGTGTACCATGGCACACAAATTGTCTTTACTGATGTCTAAGGACACTCCCAAGTTCACTGAGGACAATGAGAGCAACCTGTTAAAATTCCTAAAAGTGATGAACCAGTTGTTTACCAACCATGATATCACTGGGATAGATAGAAAAGAGAAGTTAGTCTCATATGTGGACCAATCCACAGAAGACATCTGGACAGCAATGCCTGAGTATGTGGCAGCCACAGCCAGTTATGAAGACTTCATTGATAAAATAAAAGAGAGTTACCCAGCAGTCGTAGATGCAAGCTGTGGATTGCTTGTGTGTCTCCACCGTGTATTTGATGAATATGAGAACATAAGGCCTAAGAATCAGACAAGCCTCTATGGACTTATCCAAAAGACAAGAGCTGAGACTAGTAAGCTGAATCAGATGGGAAATAATATTTTTACAAACCATTGAGATGCTCACTATCAGTCTGCACAAGAACTGCTACCCTAAAACACACCCTATGAGCAGAGCAAGGCTCTATAAGAATGAGCTATGCAATCCTAATACAAAGTTATTAAAGTAACTTTATATGCTTCTGGTTATAAGGCTGGGGTAATGTTTTGTAGTAATTTTGTCTAGATGATAATAAAACACCTCAAATTTGTTTGGGTGGACTAAATTATACAGAATCCTAAGTCCCAACTATTGTGTAGACATGGTTTTACAGTGTAATTTGGGTTTGGGAATGTGTTATGACTATTTTATGGTTTTTGCTAGGGAAAACTGTGGGAGTCGCTACACGCTCAATTCTGTGCACTTTTCTGCTCATATTTCAATGTTATACTGCTGTTCTTTACTATGCAAATGTCCACTGACAATTGCGACACACTAACACTGCACAAATTCCAAGTTATAAGCTGTAAATTGGGGTATAGCTAGAGACTACTGTCCTATCTAGCGAAGTAAGTGTCTCTTTTGTATGTAAGGCTAATCTAATACCAAAGTCCACTGACTCTAGTACTTGATCTCATGTTATGGGATACAATTGCTTGTTCTTCTACTGTAAAATACTGTTCTTTTTATACTAAATGCCCATGACCTGATATAAAAATAACATAAATAACCAAAATTGAATGAAATAATCATGAAACTGGGCCACATAAGTGACCTGTGTGTTCTCAGATGTGTTCCCTACACCTGCAGTACCAGAAAGTTTGTGGTTACTATGCTATCTCAGGCTGTACAGGCTTTAGCGCTCATTTAGCGCTCGTTGGTAAGACCGGACTGGTGAACAAACTATGCTCCCTCCTCCGCATTGGTCATTCCGTGACTTGTTCTACTTGGCCCCAGCATTCTCTTTTGGTAATATTCTCATTTTTGGGGTGTGCTTATCATGTTTGGCCGTCATATGGCCTTATGGCGATTTCCTAGTGATTTGCATGGTGAATGCATATTTGATGGGCTCTCAGACATTGCCAGACAAGTTGTAAGTCATGATGTTGGCTTGAGCACACGTGCGACCAGGTGCTAAAGGTGGGATCAGCCAGTGCCTGTGTTTTGGTATTATTGGTGGTAGCCAGTATAACGTATATTAGTTTTCCCTATTTCACTAGTCAATTCTAACCTGGATATGTGAATACAAGATTCTGACCACCTCTGAGCTTGTTGTCAAGGCCAAGAACTTGGCCATTGTCAACTACTACCATTGTGGGCAGGTACTAAACATATCTCAAGCCTCGCTGACCTAAAACGGTACTCCCAAGTGCTATACCCCTTGCCTGTGCACAATAATGCAACAATGCTAGGGTTTTGTGATATTACATGGCCAGCTCGATTTTGGCTCTGTCACTGGATGGGCCATCTTGCTGCGATGACAAGACTGAGATGAGGAATAAACCACCTGCTGACTTGCACAGGTGGTGGCGCCGATCTCACATCCCTACAAGAGTGGAGGAGTGTGCTAGCAGCTTTTCTTTGCACTTTGAGACATTGGCGTCAATTGAAGGTCATTCAAACCTTGGAGGAGGGGATGGGAGGAGTCGGCAGCTCATTTGAGCTACCTGGGGTACCTAGAGTGGGTAGTCTTCATTAGTAACACATTCAATAGTAGTATATTTATTTACTCACCATTTTTGGGCTCACATATGAGGCAGATAAGGCAGCAGAGAGGTTGTGGCAGAGGTGGAAGCAATGATCAACGTGTCGAACCACTGTTGATCACATGTTTGGCTGTGCCGGAACAGGTGGTCCATTTCATCCAAGATGCCCGAGTGTCATTCACCATGTTGTAGAAGGATGCCAAGGACATTTGGGAGCATGATAAAACTACATTGATAGATCTAGAGTGTATTATAGACAATTAATTAACTTTATCTATGCCAAATAGGAATGTTTTGAGGCATAAGCAAGAAACATCAATTGATAATGAGATTTTGATATGAAACCTACTTTGAAACAGCACAAAACCCTACTACACTCAATACATGACTGTAAGTCCCTTGACTCATTGGAATGACTATCTAATTCTGCTTCTAAAAATATCTAGAGTACTTCTATCTACCTACATTTTCAATAATACACACTCATGCTCTCCAATTACAGTGAATTGAGCTCAATGAGTGACAATGATCACCTCACAACCAAGATGTTTGACTTTTTGAGACATTCAACAGTTCAAAAAATTAAATAAGCAAACATATTCCTCAATTTATTATACTACTGACTTATAGCTACTTAAAACCCTTATCCACCACTTGCTTACTATGGTGCAGGACGTTCAGGACATTCTCAAGTGCAGTTGGTCTTTCTGGGCCAGCTATTGGAATTCTCTGCAATAGTGATCAGCAATGTTTCATCGATGTTGATCCTTCCACCTCACCATGATCTACTCACTCTCCATTCTCTTCTCTACATCTCCCACCTCATGAGACCTTGGAAAAAGATAAGTAACTTATTATTTATGTATTATTGTGTAGTACTAACACACTATATCTATATTGTAGGTCCCTGATTGTGCTCATCGGCAGACTGCCAGCACTACCCCACATCTGGCTGGATATCCGCCTATGGGAGTGCCTGAAGGTGCCAATGTAGGCCGTGCTTGCATTTTTCAATGGTTGGCACTCCCTCACCTAAAGCCAGTGGGGAGGTCTCTTGTCAATAGTTGACAAGCATACCAGTACCACCCAGTATCTGGGTGTGTATTTGCCTCCAGTAGCGCTCAAAAGTGTGAATGCAAGTTGCTGGGTATCTCCTCCTCTTTTCAGGGATGTGAGCCAGCACCTCCACTCATGCAAGATAATGGGTGTTCCCAACCTGCTCGAACCTTCCTTCAACAGCGACCACTGCCAATCCCCATTCCAGCCAACCAGGACAACCACAAACACAAAGCCAGAGTGTTGCCATCTTGTCAAGACTCTGACAATCTCAAGACAGCACAAGACAATCCCGTCAAATACAGCACCTTGGAGCACTCATATTGTGGAAGCAGATCCTGTCGCAAGGGCAAGCTTGAGGAGTGTTCAAGCAGACGACAGGCATTGGAGGTGGAGAGGTGTTGGCTGCATATTTTGCGATTGATGGTGATATAGGACACTCATTCTTTCTCATCCATGTCTTCCCTTTGATATGGGTGGGGACTTGGGGCATCACCTCTCTAGTTCACATTCAACGAAGGCACCACCATTATCTCATTTGTGTTGTTTTGTATTCAATAACATTTCACATTTAATGACACAGGATATGCTACAACCAGCACCTGCCTTCATAATTTACGCTTGATGGCACTGGGCATCACTATTATGCCATTGATGAGAGTAGGAGATACACCTTCCCCTACTTGTGTTTGCAGTGCCACCTCTCTGTGAGCTGGGTGGCTACTGCCTTATTCTCTTGCATTCAATTCCAACGACTGGTGTCTGTCATCTCGCCCTACCTGCCACACATCTATTCAAGCCAGTACAATCGCTCATGAAGTAATGTTAATCTTGGTTTGTATTCTATGAAAGGGGACCTCTTGCCACCAACATCAATGGAGGATGTATCTCATCTTACGCAAACAAAGAGTTGAGCATCAGAGATATCATCCATCGAGGTTGATATGGCTAGGCTGGGATTTGGGCAAATATGGCTGCTATCTCACAGAGGGTTGTGCTGTATAGGTATGGTAATGGCCAGGACTGTTGACAACATGTTGTAGCTGGTATAAAGTAAATTAAGTAGTTCATGGGTGACCTTTAGCTAGTTTGTGTGTATCCCTACGTAGCTGAATTGAACCAAATTTGCAGGAGCAACCCTTTGACCGTGCACAGGTCATGTCAATTTGTTTTATTGAATCTATTACTTTGAAGATAATTTGCTATTGTACATGAAGACACTGACTGAGTGCATAAGACAACATACAAGTTATAGTCTACAGAATGCATACTCATGAAACAGACAAGGCAAGTTCAAAAACAAACATTCCCAAAATGGTAATTCTCAAAAAAGCGAGTGCCAAGGCTCTGTATGTGCTATTCCCCAGCACATTTTTTATATTTAGAGTAATGCTATACTACCCAAACAACATTCAAGTAAACTACAGTAAATAGAAGAGCACACATAGTCCAGGAATCCCAATGTGTGAAGCCAGTGTGCTGGGCACTTGATGACATCATGGGTGCTCAGGAGGGGTTTTGGAGTCACAGAGTCCTGCCACTACCAGATTTTCTGAACGTGCCCTATCCTGCCCCCTCTGGCGCATGCAAAACATCCCAGATGGGTTTATTCATACCCTAGGAGCAGGATGTACAGTCATCACCACTCCTGAATGGTGCCCGAGGAGATGCAATCGTGAGTGCAAGCACCCAACAGTGAGCAGCACCTGATTTGGCAGTGCTGATCAATGCCATCAATGCTGCCCATCACATTCATCATCCAGAGCATCTGGCAATTGCAGCATTCTCCCACAGAGGTAGGTGATGGGAAGCTTCCCACCTGAATGTATGGTGTGAAATAGGCAATTGCCTAATTTGATGTATAAATGTAGCAGCTATGGTTGATCCCAACACTGACTTACTCCAGGGCTATCCAGTTCCTGACCCTTTCCTCTTCACAAGAGGTGGTAAACCTGAAGACAAAATGGCTGCAGTCTGGAATATGGTGTCATGGCTTTACGTGTGGTTGAAATGGACACCATGCATCACAGGACCCCAGTCATCTGGCAAGCCAGTAAAGATTCCTGGACCCCAACACCAGTGGAACTTTCTCTATCTTGTGGCAAGAGCTTGAAACCTTGCTGATGGTGTAGAAGATGCAGATCCAATAGGGACTAAGAATAAGTACATGAAGACCATTATAGATCAGACCAAAATGATATTTGCAGATTTCATCCCTCCTTCTGGTCCTTCACTGCCAGTGCATTAGAATGGGAAGCTTGTGTTGTCTGCTCAGGAGATTGAGAAGCCGTTTATTTTTCCTGTTCTTGTTGGCATGCAGATCGTCTGGGAGTCATTAGAGAATAACTTCCACCTTGAACTACTCACCCTTGATAGATGTGTGAGGCCCCAAGCTGGCAATGGCACAGAGCAGCAGGATGAAGAGGTTCAAAGGATCTTTCTGTGCTCAGCTTGGATGGTTCTAATAGTGCCAAATTGGGATGAAGGTCTTAGGGCAGCTCAGGCTGCAGATTGTGTGGCATATGTGGAAAGATTTCAGAAGTTGCTTGCCTCTTGGCCTGAAGATACAGCATTGCAAGAAATTTCTACTCTGGTGGATGAGAGAAGCTCTGATGTGTACAAGGAAACTGTGGTTCTGCGTGTTGAGGTGGTTGCATATCTGTTTTATTGCTGCACCTTCTTCAAGTACTTTAGCCGACCTCCGTCTGTTCCTTACCAGCTGCCATTGTGATTGAGTCCACACCTTAGTAAGTGGATGATTCAACTCTTAGACATTTACTTACCTGTTTCTATGAGCAGCTTTTTTGTTGTGTATATAGCTGTCACATGAGTCTACTGTCCTGATTTGGACCTTGGGCTTTTTTTTTGTAGTCTTTGTTGCACAGTTGCTTCCTGGCAACCTTCCTAATAAGTATTTCTCTGCTCATAGTGCTTGAGAGTCATGTAAGACTGATATGATTGTGATAACTGTTGATTACATTCTTATTCTCCAACCCTCATCATGTCATACATCTTGCAGCCAGAGCGTCCACCTGCTGAGAACCTCCCTCAGAGCTGGTTGATTTCAGTAAATGAAATTCTGAAAAAGCGACGCCTCTATGGTTCCAAAGATATAGCTGATTCAGCTAGTAGCCATGTCATAACTCCAGCAGGAGTCTTTTCATATGTCATTGACATAGATGGAAATGCCAAATCTGTTGGGCATCACACACTGGCTGAGGATGATGTGAACAGCAGTATGAAGGGCATTGAGACAAGTGGAGCCATAACATATGCTAAGACTAGTAATAGGACAGAGGTGTTACAAGATGTAGCAGAGATTAAAGCAGAGCGGAAGAGGGCAGATAAGAAACAGTGTCAGTAGAGGAAATGGAGTGAGGATATCATTCCTACTCTCCTGTAGCCATATGTGTCTCTTATGTGTGAGACAGAGTCATTGAGGCATATTGACTCTGTTTGAGGTTGAAAGGGTTGTCAGAGGTGTGTGGCAGGTCGACTCATTGATGTTTCTTGTGTTTATTTCAACAGTAAGTTTTAAATTCTTATTGGCAACTAAACACCTTGATACTAGAAATTGAGAACATTAAGATCTGCACTTGTCATGAGGTAGCACTGCAACTTCTTCAGTGTTCCTATGTGCACTATCTTTGCCTTCACTGGCTGTTGATTTGGAGATGCTGGATTTTGTTTGAGAGCTATTTGTGAATGCTGCTCTGAATACAACTGCCTGGTGTGAAACACCGGAGGGTTTTCTGAGTGCTCATAAATTCAAGTTAGCAACTAGAGTAAGTCTTATAAATTCATGATGTTGTCTTGCTGTCTCATTCTGTTATAAGAATGGTTTATGTGTCCGCTTTGGCAGTGCCAGGCACTGGTATGCAACTTTGGTCAACACATCAAATCTTAAATTACATGACTATCTCAACTCAATTTATGGAAGTATTCTGGATATGGATCAGGATGATCCTGAGGAAGCATCTGGTATATATTTAACTGATCTATGGACTTATGGAAATTGACCCAGCTTTTAGAACATACTATGCATATTCCACATAATGTATCAATAGATATTGACATGGATACTCCAGGTGGGTTGATTACTAATATTATTGTCTATTGAGAAGTATTAAGCTGTCTTGAGTATAGATTTCTTGTCAGCTGAGTCAATGACACCTAGTCTTAATCATCCAAGTGAATATCTACATGAGAGATGCCCACTCTGTTTTGGAGGATCAAACTATGGTGCAACACGCCTAGTCACCGCTACTTTTGTACAGCAGCGGAATTGGTCGCGAAATTTTTTGAAAAAATTTCTGACGGTTTTGTACAATAAAACACTTCCCCAATGAGGTCAAACAGGTAAAGAGAGTATTGCTGGGTGTTTTCCCATGGGTCCGTACCCAGCGTTCACCGTAATCGGCCTTGTCATAGTGAGGACCCTGAGTATATATATGGTAATACCTCCCATATATGGGTGCGCGGCGGAAATCCTAAGGGACCAAAATTTATAACTCCGTCAGTTTTCACGCAAATGAAAAACGGTCAGAAGGTTTTGATCAGCTCGTTGAAAGGAGCAATTTGACCAGAGGAATGAGAAAACCAGGTGAATTTGACCTTCCTAATTCGGTTGCACAAAAGTAGCGGTGACTAGACGTGTTGCACCATAGTCCAAACCAGATGAACTGTAAGTAAGAATTAAATTATCTTGGACATTCTTTGATCAAAATACAGTGTGGATTCTATTGTATGCTTGGACGCATGCTTTACATAGAAAAGACGTAAATCACAAGGAAACAGTTAGGCCTCTTCTTGCCAGCATCCAGAGACAGTCTTTGTTTCTGTTCATGAGGCTTTGCAGATGGAGAAAATTGTTGAGGGTATTTGGCCATCATGTTCTTCTAAACCTGGTCAGAAGTCAACTAATACTGCTGGTGCAGCCTCTCAGACTGCAGCCCCAGAGGAACCAGACTATGAACCTGGTCTCAAGGTTCCTATGTCTGTTCTCAATGAATGTAGTGAGTCATTTCTTGCAGCTGATGCCAATCGTATCAAAGCCAGTACTCTATTTTTTTTCAGATACTGGGCTTATGGCTCTGTTGTGTTGTCATAATTGTATGCTATGGGTGGTCAATATGACCTCAGCAGATGAGAAGCAGCATTATGCTCTCTGTCTGTTAGACAAGCTGTTTCAGCATGTTTCTGACACAATGCGCATTGGTGTCTTATCTGACATTGGTTGTCAATTACACTGTAGCTATGCAAAGCATGGTTTTTTACCCAATGTGCTAGATCGAATTGTGTTTGGAATATCTGTCTTCTATGCATGTGGGCATCAGTAGCCATGTCAAGTGGTTTATCATCCACAGAAATATAAAGATTTTGGCCTGACTGATGGTGAAGAATGTGAACGGTTCTGGAACTCAATCAAGTTGCTCATTTCTTCACTCCAGGTATCTGGTTACTATAACCAGATCTATACTCTTGATGCACAGATTAAGCATCTTGACAAAAATTCAATGCTTGATTTGGGTCTTTGGCTATGATGGAAGTGGCAGAGTACAGCAGAGCAAAAATTAGATGCTAAGAGAGTGTTGGAGAAGTTGGAAAAAGTTGGAATTAGTAGAGAGCATCTTGAAGCTCAATGGATGGAGCAGGTTCAGGAACAGACAAAGCCAGCAAAGTGTCAGTCAGCTTTGCTGATTGATAGGAAAATCTTTGATATCCTTGTGCTGATGAAGAGTCTTAAGAGCTATGAGGAGGAGAAGCACTTATATCAGAAGATGCTAGAGAATGGTGTCTATTCTGATGGGCTTGTTATGGTAGATCTTTCTTCACTTTTGGAGAATGCACAAAAGAATATCAAGCTGACCAAGAAAGCAATTGCTAATAAGAGAGGCAAACTTTCAGTGTATGGTTGCTTGAATTTGACAAAGCTTGTGGGGAATGAGTTTTTGAAGAGAAGAATGAATGCTCTGGCTCTTAAGCAGAGGCTTTGAGATCAGCTTTGAAACAGAAAATTTGAGTTGGCAAATCTGGAATGTGCTATTGAAAGACTGTTAACCATCTCAAGCTTGAGAAAAATGCTCAGAGCTAGATCAAGAGAAAAGAGGCTGGACTACAGAGCTTGGTTTGAAAGTATAACAAGCTCTGTGTCAATCTTTAAAAACTAATCAAGGCCAAGAAGGCACCAAGAGGTGCAGTTGCTCCAGTGGTTATTGAGGTTGACAGCCTCTATCAACTGAATGTAGATGATGATATCTGGCAAGATGTAGGACTTAGTGATGAATATGATGGAAATCACACTGTTTCTGAATGGTTGGGAAATGATTCAGTGCGAACAGAAATTAGGTCTTTGCTGGAACTTGAGCAATGTGAAGAGAAGCAGTGGAGACTATTACATGAGTGGTTGGCTATACAGAAATGGATGTAGAAAGAGTGGTATATTTTGGGGTGTGGTCTAGAATGGAGTGAGGACAAGGATATACAATATCAACTCAATAGGAGTATCTGTTGCAGCTTTGTATCACATGGGAGAGTATGGTGCAGGGAATCCCATGTTCTTTCACTGATAGTTGGGGCCCCATATCACAAGATCTTATAGTCTTTTGGAGATACAAATTTTCAAGCCAAATAGTTGATGAGAATATAGAGGTCTATGAAGTTGATGAAGATGAAGGCTTTGAAGATGCAGATTTCTTGGACACCTTGGAAGAAACTGTATTATTGGATCACTATAGATTGAATCTCTAAATACTGTTTGTGTTATGATTCTCATTTCTTTCTCAGACTATCTACAATTCTCTACTATATGATCTAGTCATATTTGAGACTGTGCTCATCTTTTCTTCTATGACTTATAGTGAGTCTAATTATGTACTCAGTTTCTTATATGCTTGATTTGTATAGACTCTCATTTGACTTATACACAGACCACTGATATCACTATAAATACAGTAGAGTACTAGCTTGTATTTCTTAGCTAGTTCTTAACAAGCAACATGATATTTACTCTATCAGACAACAGCCTGATCTAAGACTATTGTCTCAGTTGCTACAGTTTCTAGAATATGAATTAACTTGTTTATTGTTCACATAACAGCTGTTTAAACTATTCTGATTTTCAAAAGTATTTCTGTGTAGTGAAATATTTTTCTCAAATACTGTAAACTATTTTATATGGTATAAAATACTTCTATAAAATAATAAATATTTTCTAATGTTTAACATAGTTTGTACTAGTTGAAAAAATATTTATAATCATATGAAATATTTAAGACTATTGGAATTGAAGAAATATTTTGCTCTATTATACTATTTATATAACTATTTCTTCAATCTAGTTAAATATTTTTGAGAATATACAAATAGTTATGAAATAGTTTAATATAAAGTAAAATAGTTATGAACTATTTATTAAATACTTATTAATAGTTGTAAATAGTTATAACTTTGATTGATTTTACAATAGCAATTATTTTAAAAGACTAGATGGGTATTGGTATACTGTACCATTTTGTTTAATTTGGCCATCTTCTGTCCTACCTGATTTTTTCTGATACCAGATTTGAATGTTTCAAATATTTTCTGATTTTCTGGGATTTCTAAATAAATAAAAATTCCCAATCTTTGGCTGAATTGATTGAAATGGTATAGTAGTGTTGTTGGTATTCTCTACCACTTTCCACTTGTTGCTGATCTCTGCTGGTCTGGTGAGTCTTATAATAATTTCTTATTATATTCAGAGTTATAACTCAACTAAGTTTCTTTAAAAATTCTTAGACTTGATCTAGACATGTCTTGAAATGATCTACTCTTTTAAGTTACAAGCTTAAATAAAACAAGAAGTTGTCTCTTTAGTTAGCCTGTCTGGTACTAGTTGTGACAGCTAAGTAGCTGACAATAGCTGAATATATATGACGATTTCATACTTATTTGTTTACTAGTCTAACTAGCCATGAGTAGATAGATGCTGCAGCCTGGGTATGAGTGATAAAAACACTCAGGAAGTTATTAAATTGGTTTATATATATGCTTGGATTAATTTCTGTCATACTGAGTGATAGCACACACTTTTGAGTGATCCATATTCATATGCTTCTATTTTAGCCCACATTCATATGGCTATATATTATTGCACTTTTCTAAAATAATGGCACTCCAAAAATAAATGTTTTGTTTTGCAACGTGATGTCACACAGTCAAACTCTTTGCCTCTCGCCACCATGGTCAATCGACGAATCAGCGACGACTTAAAGATGGCTGCTCTAAGGCTCAAGGCGTGTGGACGTGATACACTTCCTGAAATCCTTGACATAGTCAAGTTTTCCCGGAGGACCTTCTACAAGACCCAGCATCGGTATCAACAGACTGGCTCAGTTGCAAAAGCTGCTGCCATTGGTCGTGGGCGGCCGTGGAAAATGATACCTGGTGACATCCAATACCTTTTACGCCTTGCGAAGCACAAGCCAACCATGTTTCTTGACGAGTACCAACGACGCCTGGAACAGTACCGTTTGCTCTCAATCTCTATGTCAACAATCCACTGTGAATTTTCCAGAGCTGGTCTCAGTATCAAGCGTGTTCAGAAGATGGCTGCCGAGAGGAGCCCTACTAAACGGGCTGACTTCATACATAGAATATCCCAACATCCCATCACCTCCCTCATTGTTCTAGACAAAGTCTCAAAAGACAACCGCACGTATGCTCGCCTCTGGGGTCAATCAGGACGTGGAGAACGAGTTGAGGTGCCTCAACCCTTTGTACGCAAGCGGCATTTCTCGATGCTGGCTTCTCTTGTACTTGATGAAGGGATTGTTGCTGCACAAGTAGTAGAGGGATCATTCACTCGGGACTTGTTCTTGAAGTATCTGCGTGACGACTTGGTGTGTAACCTTCATGCATGAGTGTTGCTTTGCTGATCATGGCTGTTGTCTATAGCTTCCTTTGACCAGTCCATACCCAGGCCCTCAAAGTGTTCTTGTAATGGATAATGCCCGCATCCATCATCACGAAGATATCACTGCACTTGTTGAGAGCTATGGTAGTATTCCCAATCAATGTACCTCCTGATTGCTAACAATTTGTCAGGTTGTCGCATCGAGTACCTGCCGCCATATTCATCAGACTACAGTCCTATCGAACCTGCATTCTCAGTTATCAAAGCACACCTTCGTCGCCAAGGACTTTACTTCTACCAACAGGAAGCTTTATACTACGAGTTGTATGAGGCGTGTTCATGTATAACCCCAGAGATGAAATGGGGATTTTTTCAACATTCTGGGTACTATGTGGGCTGAAAGGTTGTATTCGACAAGATGCATAGCAAAGCAGTTATAATACATATCGTTTTGTATCAGAATTATTGAAAGCTGCAACGGTTGACCTAGCGCTCTTTAGTATCATGGAGAGTTTCCACTTCACCAATCATGAACTGACCCTCACCACAAAGATTGTCATCCTTGATAAAGTGTAGTGCGTGCAGTCCTTGTACGCCGAGCTTACAAAGCTTCTCTTGAACTTCGTGAGGTAGATCGAAATCATCGCAGAATGTTGCCAGGTCCATTTTTGGCCACTTGGAGACTTCGCTAGTCAGTTTTGGAGGTGCAGCAGCAGTTACAGTGGAAGCAGGTTGATTCTGAGCCCGAGCACCAGGAGTGTGTTCACCATGTATCAGTTCGACTAGACCATCAAAGCTAACATAGACATTAGACCCAGAGTTAGATGTAGCTGCTGCAGCATGTCGTTTTGCCATAGATGCCACATCAGCGACTGAATTCACTGTTGTAGCATCAAATAGCTTCATATTTGGTGGTGTGTCGTCATCTACGCCTTCAGCTCCGGTTTCCTGGAAGAAGACAACGAGTAAGCAAAGAAACAATGACCTCAATCAAGCTCTGACAATAGCTGAAGCCCAAGTGCGTAGATAAAGGTGGGTCAAGTGTATGTGATTGGGTCCTTCAGCAGTAACCCAACATGGTCCAGCAAAGGTACACTTCTTGTCCTCGCACATGTGCTTTGCGCTCAAACGTTCGATGATGATGGTTTGCTCATTCTCTTCCTCCGTTGGAGCAGAGGCCTGTAGAATAGGTGAGCAGCGCACAGTGTATAGAGTTTATGATACCACAAACCTTTTTCTTCTTCTTCTTCTTCTTCTTACCCAGTGCTTCATCATCAGAGGTGTCCTCCCCATCCTTGTCATCTTCCTGTAAATCATTAGGTTTCTGCAATGAGGACATTAGTCAATAGCATTGCAAGAGAACTTTGTAATACTCACCTCCTTCTCTTTGATAAGGAGCTTAGCCTGACCCTTGACACTAGCCTCCTTCATGAACGTTTTCCAGTCTGACTGTGAGGAGAGTCCGATATTTTTGAGGGTTGTGTTTCGAGGAATGCTGTATTCCATTGTAAAGAGCGTCTGGGCCTCAAGATGGCCCCTGGTGTCCAAGTCTCTCTTACAGAGATCCCTTCTGTCAAACTCCACAGCCAGGATGATGACCACAGGGTCAAGAAACTTCGCATCTTCATGGATATAGACAACCTTTGTTGACAAAGGCAGCTTTGCATTCGTCCTTGGACGCTTCTTGGACGATAGACACCGCTCAGTAAGGGTAACAGTGAATTGGATCCCCTGACCATCGTTATGGATGCTCTCTGTCACAAATGATAAGCCTCAGACAATATTCCGCAAGGTTGGTGCATATACTTACCTCCTAGTTCATCGTTTTCCTCTTGCTCAGCTTGCTCAGCCTCCTCCTCCTCCTGTTCAGATGTTGGAGAAGTGTGGTTAGAGGCTGGGGCCTTCTGAGTTGACTTTTTCCGTGTGGCCATGGCTCAGATACAGCAAAGTTGGGGAGGAGGGACAGCACCAGCGACGTTGGGGCTTCGATTCTAAAAATTTCCAATTTGGGATATTTTCTCAGGATGCCATTATATTTGAAAAGCGCAATAATCTACATCTGTAGAATGGTATATGAACCTATACCAATACTCACATTCATCCAGATGTATGGGTCTGGATCATTTATATATATATTTAATAGGGAGTAGGCTAGACTCTTGGATCTCTTTGCCATTGAAGTATGTGATAGCCAGGATTAAGACAATCTAGACAAGCTTTTGGCAATCAGAATAGCTGCAACCAGTAGCCAGTATTCCTGTTTTGATTTTAGAACCTCTGGCACCCCTAACAAACAAAGAATTAGTTCTACTAGATAAATACTTATAATCTGATATTAAAATATATATTTGAAGAAAAAAATAGCTTCTGAAATAACTATGTATGAGAAGAAATATTCTAAATAAAGATAAAGTGCATAAATATTTATAACTATGTATATAGATATCTCTAAGATGGGTTTAAATGCTGGAATTAAACCTATCCTAGAGATACTATTTAGGGGTCTGCTGAAGTGGTTTATGCATTTCTTTTTCAAAATATAAGAACACTTTAAATGTTTTATTTTTTGTCTCCTGGCCTTCAGACTGATTGAATATAATTGATGCCAACACTAATGCTGACTATGAGGCTGATGCTGATGCCAACATTTGCATAATTCATGGATAATGATTTCAATTGCGACTTTTGCAGCCATGTTACAGTTGCTTTCTGTAGCATATGAGCAAGACTGAAAAGAAGAGTAGACTCCAACTCAGCACCAATGCCAATGCCAACTCTTGCACCCCTATTTGACTTGGTGATGAAGGCTGTTGCCCCTTGGCACAGCAGAACAAGTCCCAATCATAGTTTGGTTGTCATATATAGTTAGGCAGTACCACGGGTAACCCTGGGGTACTTCTGTGCCTACCCGTACCCCTACCCCAGGAATACCCTACCCACTGTCAAGGGTACGGGTTTTCTACGGGTACGGGTCATGGGTTGCCTATAACCCGTACCCGTGACTGCGGGTACGGGTTTTGTGCTTAATATGATTTGTCGGACGTATCTTGTGCGTCGCGGAATGCACGGACCGGCCCGTTCCGCTGGGGATAATGTAGTTGATTAGCGCTCACCGCTTTCACCACACTCTCTGCCGCTCTGCCCCTCTCATTCATACGACACAGGTCATGGGCCAGGTAAGTAACATATATTATTTGTGCTACTAACAAAAACTACGCACTCTAGGTACTTGGTAGCTCGTTTGAGCTGCCAACCTCGGAGGATGGTTTCCCGTCCAGAGGACTGTTCGAAGTGCGACGAAACATTGCCAGCCCACTCTCGTAGGGATGTGGGACAGTCGCCACCACCTGCCATGAAAACAGGTGGTCCCTCTCTTCTTAACTTCCCCATCGCGTCAAAACCACCACCATCACCCGCCGACAAATGGAAAATGACATGGCCGAGTGTTGAACCCCAGGCGTCTGTAGAATGGGATGGGCATTGACGCAAGGGCGAGGATAAGTGGGTGTGGGGTCGCTGATTGCCGCAAATTGAAGGTTTTGAGGGCGGTTGCAGGTGGAGGTAGCGACGGACAGCGGAAAGTCAAGGTGGTAGCAGAGAATACTCGTTACCACCTTGCA
>Ga0247742_10000753_pt1 | contig 24944 bp, 26 predicted proteins | sample UWRJL208509C2_FD_180944 | JGI IMG/M metagenome (GOLD analysis project Ga0247742, IMG submission 180944) | Plant litter microbial communities from Arlington Agricultural Research Station in Wisconsin, United States - UWRJ-L208-509C-2 | ecosystem: Environmental > Terrestrial > Plant litter >... | reverse complement strand
TGATCACCGGCGATCTCATTCACTCACCCATTCAGTTGCGTTACCCCGAGGCATACTTCTCAAGCGATCATGATAAGGAGCTAGGAATACAGACACGCCGAAGTTTTCTCGAGAAGTTTTCTGACACTCGTACGCTTTGCTGCGCATCGCACTTCGCACCCTCATCAGTCGGCCATCTTAAGAGAAGCGGGAGTGAATTCCGATTTGAGGCGTTCAATGCGCCAACCTCGAATGGCTGGGACGATATCGCATGAGGACATCAAGGTGAAGGGACTTGAATCCGTGAAGGCGCACGTCATCGCATGCCAAGAGCTGCATTATGGAATGCTAGTGGCCGAATGCTTCCTCCGCTAGAAATCGTATGCCTTCGTTGGATTTCAAAGGGCAAGTCGCTCCAGGACATTGCGTTGCTCGAAGGTATTGAAAAAGTGATGTCGAAATGCATCTGGCCCGAGCCGTCTCAACCCTCGAAGTCAGTTCGATCGAAGAGGCAAATGCGAAGATTGCGCGATCGTAGCCCGACCAGGCGTTTTTTGAATTTTGTGCGTTGGTGCGAGGCGGAGGCCGTTGATGTCTGATTTCAATGCTGAGCTTCATGCTCGTCCGTCAATCTACTTCGCTGGGCCGGCGTTTGTGGAGCACGTTGCTGTTATGCATGCGGACCAAAGTCGGCAACATGGCGCGGTGGCGTTGCGAGGCGGGGACGACGATGTCCGGACCCAGATTGAACACCATACTGAGTTCGTCACAATCACGCGCGTGACAAAAATAGAGCAAAACCCTTCCGGCTGGCCAGCCTTGAGTTTGGGTCTTTCTGAGGTATCTGCGCTCGCTGCGATACAGGCGCCGCAACTGATATGCCGGCTTGGCATTCTTGTTCTTGGAAGTCCTCCATCCGAGCTCGGCGCTACGCTTTCGACGTTTGATTTTGCCGATACAGCCGCTTCATCAATCGGTGGAGGAGCAGCGCAGGCCTGTTCTGATTTCCGGGTCAGGTCTGACCTTTCGAGTCGAGCCCTCTTATTCAACAATGACCTGAACGCATATCGTCTGGGAAGGATGGTCTGGCGGATTTGTGAAATCGAAACCTATAGGTCCATGGCGCTCCTAGGTCTTCCCGAGGCTCGCCGGCTTGCTCCTCAGTTGAAGGACTTCGATAGCAAGCTGGTCGAGCTCACAAACCGAAACCAAGATCTACCGGCAACAGAACACAAGCAACTTCTCGACGATATCTCGACGTTGTCGGCGAGGATTATTTCGGAGACAGCAAGGACCCGCAATCGGTTTGGCGCCACCTCGGGTTATGCAAAGATTGTGGAGGAGCGGATCTCTGAGCTCCGGGAGTCTCATGTTTCAGGCTTTCAGCGTTTTGGCGTGTTTGTCGCTCGTCGGTTTAAGCCGGCTATAAGAACATGCGAGGCCACGGCCATTCGCCTCGATCAACTATCGCACGCGACCATGCTACTCGACCTTCTGCAAACCCGTATCCAAGTCGAAATTGAGTATCAGAATGCTGTTCAAATCCAGGCGATGGCCAAGCGGGCGGAAACTCAAGTGCGGATTCAGAGGGCTGTCGAAGGCTTCTCAATTATAGCCATCAGTTACTACCTACTGAGCCTGATAAAGGTCTTCTTCGAGACGTTGGATCACGCTGGATACCATGTAAGTCCCGTAGTAATGCTCGTGTCTGTTCCGATTATAATTGCAGCGGTGGCTATTGCGGTTCTTCGGGTCAAGCACGCTCTGTCGGAACGTTCTTGATGCGAATGCTTGGACAAAAGCGCGATCTACTATTTGTAGTTCCATAAATTATCTTATGTGATAAGTAATAACATAACGGTGGGTTCAAGGATGAAGTGCGACTTGCAATAGATAACAATGGCTTATCACTTGCAAGGAATGAGACATGGAACGCACCTACTCGCAGATCGACATGGATGAGCGGCGCAAGATCGCGCGCTGGAAGACAGCCGGCATCAGCGTCACAGTGATCGCCGAGAAACTCGGTCGCCATCGGTCGACCATTTTTAGAGAACTGCGGCGCAATGCTTTTGAAGATTCCGCTATGGATGACCTCAACGGCTATTACTGCGTCACGGCCCATGAAATGGCGCGCGACCGTCGCACAAAGCTGCGCAAGCTTGCCAGGTTCTCCGATCTGCGTCAGGCCGTCATCGACCAGATCATGCATGGCTGGTCTCCACAGCAGATTGCCGGCCGACTGCAGGTCGAGGGCCAAAAACATTGCGTCAGCCATGAGACGATCTATAAATTCGCCTATTCATCAGACGGCCAGGCGATCAAGCTTTGGCGACATCTGCCTGAGCATCGGGCTCGCCGCCGTCCGAGACATGCCAGGCGTCATCACGGCCGCCGCTTCGGTCCCGAAGTCAACATTCTCAACCGCCCGGAGGCTGTGGCAGAACGCAAGCAATTCGGTCACTGGGAGTGCGATCTCATCCAGTTTCGGCAGAAGTTCGGCAAAGCCAACGTGACGTCGCTGGTCGAACGCGTCAGCCGGTTTGCCGTCCTCTTGCGCAACAATGACCGCCAGTCGAAGCCGATCATGGATAAGCTGATCGGCGTGTTGCAATCCCTGCCCCATCTCGCTCGCCGCTCGATTACCTTCGACCGCGGCACCGAGTTTACCGACTGGCCGTATTTGCAGGCCGGGATCGGCGCGCAGACGTGGTTCTGCGATCCACAATCGCCCTGGCAGAAAGGCACCGTCGAAAACACCAATCGCCGGGCACGCAAATGGCTTGCGCGAGACACCAATCCCTTATCGATCACAGAGAGAGATTTGATCGAGATCTGCAACAGACTGAACTCAACACCGCGTAAATGCCTGGGCTACAAGACGCCGGCGGAGGTCTTTCGTCAGAAAGTTCTCGCCCAGATCAGGCGAGCGGGTTAGCTTGGGAAGCGCGCAAGTCGCGGTTCGCCATGAACTCGCAAACGCAATCTTGAGTAAAGCGCTTATTACTGGGGCTTAGTAGCACAAAGACAAAAAGTGCTTCGAAAGATTTAGACTTCAAGTATATGATATCACGTTTTATTTATCTCCCCCGGGGAAACTTTTCCCTTCAAATTTTACGAGCCGCTAGATAAACTCACGGTAGAATCGAACATCCTTCGCTCCCGTTCCGCAAGGCGACTTCACCGAAGATTTCTCATGACGAACTATATAGATACCGACCTTTTCAATTTAGCCAAGCTTCACGCTAATGCCGCCGCTGAGCTTCAATACCTCAGAAATCGCGCCGCCCATGACAAAGAAGGCATTCTCGCTATCACGAACGAGGAGGCTAGGCTTCGGAGGTTAATTTTCGAGTGCCGGCCGACCTCGAACCAAGAAGCTCAGACAAAGCTTTTATATGTGGTGAACTTCCTTGGCAGCACCAAAAACAGCTTGAGCCACGATGAACTTGCAACCATCATGGGCTCTATCGCGCATCTCCTATAGTCCTCCGACTTTAAGGATGTAGCTTCCGACGATAATAAGGTCAGATCATTTTGGTTCGCCTTGCAGGACCGAGACGGCCTCGAGCAACGACACAATCGACGACATTGTCTCTGCTGGGAGCTCTTCCAACAATTTCATCATTCGAAAACGGGTTTCCGCCTCCGGCTCTGTCGCTCCCCACAAGTGCGGCGCTGTCGCATAGAGCATTCCCAGGGGTGACACACCGAGAATTTCGCTGAGATGGATGAGCCTGCTAACCTGCATCCTCGACGAGCTTCGCTCGTATCGGCCGTATACCTGTTCGCTTAACCCAACGAGGACAGCGACATCCGACCGGCTCAGATCCTTTGCCTGCCGACAATTCCGCAGCTCTTCACCCAGTTTTGCATCGAGTTCCTCGAACGTAGAGATCCCGTCAAAACCTTCACGCCGGTACACCGGCTTCTCATTATCCGGATCATTGGTTTTCACCAAGCCGAGGTCCGCAATTTGATCTTCTAAACTCTTGCTCATATTCCATTTGCCCGAAGCGTGAATATACCAACCATACATCACGTCGGGGGCGAATAGCTATGTAGTTTATAAAAATGCCCCCCGAAGCTGGCTTGGGCTGGGGTCATTGGCAGCACGTGCGCTTATGAGCGCTACAAGAAACTCCGCCGGATTGATCAAACCCCGGGCTCGGTGCAATATGTCTTCGCGTTTCATTTCTCTAGATTGAACCAGAACCGACTGGTCTGATGAGTCTGATCGTCTTTGATGTCGAAGTAATATGGGTCGGTCCGAAGCGGCCGTTGTACGGTCTCGATGGCCGAACATACATTTCGGCCGATGACGGTGCGCGTCACCGTGTTATTAAAACCATTGTGGCCTCCGCCGGGTGCCTCGAACGGCTGGCGAGTTTGTCGACTGCTGCAATCATTGACCGTCCGCGTACAACGCGACTGCTCCTCTGATCGGGCGCGGTCAGACCCGCTGTCACCTCCGGTTGGCGTCCAACCGGCAGGACAATCGGCGTATCGATCATAGCCAGGCTTTCCGGCACCACCTTCCGGGCATGTCGGCCACGAGAAACCTGGCTTTTCCATAGCATCGATCAAACGCTCCATCGGTGGATGGCAGGTCTCAACGCCTTTCCAGGAAGGATTGGACGATGAGGCACACAGAAGCACCTCGCAGCCCCATTCACTGGCCTGCCCTGGTGAGGCGGTAGGGATACTAATCACGATCGTGAGGCATAAGACGAGGGCATTTTTCATGTTCGCTTCCTTCTGCAGGGCTATCGATCACGTCGTCTTGGCTGACAGCGAGCGTCGGCAAACGGCGGCGAGATCTCGCTCTCGCGGCTGGAAAGGAGATTGAGATCGGCCTGAGGTGTCCGATCCAGCGTCTTGTCGATTGCCCTGCGACGCCATTCGTCCATGTCGAGGACATATGTCCCCCAGATACCGTAGCGTGCCGCCATCGCATATTGCTGTGCCTGCAAATAAGCTTGGTCACCTAGACCTGGTGCTGAATATCTGGCCAAGCCGACGCGAAGCATCTCGAGCGACAGATCGTGGGTTTGGACGTTGCACACACCAGTCACGCCGTTCGCGCCATTGAAGGCCCGCACAGTGCAGCGTACGAGGTCCAGGCCGACAAGGCGCTTCAGCCATGCTTTTGCCAGCGCCCCGCAGGCGACCGGCGCCATCGGGCGGCTCGCTGATGATCTTCGGTTCGGCAGGAAGGCCCACTGAGGCACTTCGCAGCCCTCGAGGCCGGCGAGGCGCACGGTGAGCCGGCGATCGCCGAACCAGAGGGACCGACCATCGAGCACAGCTACTCGCCCGGAGATTTCCATTTGCCTTTCCGCCTCAGCTGCATTGCCTCCGACATAATCGGCGGCTTCGCTGTGGATTGTCAGCAGGGTGCAGATGAGGATGCCCAGGGAAATTGATCTGATCATCGCGTCCTCGCTGCATTCCTGGCGGCCTGGCTCAGCAGGATGGCGGGATGCTGCACGTCCTTGAATTGCCATAGACCCTTTCGGGCGTCGCGCGCTGTCTGCTCCGCGACGGCGTAGGGCGGATAGATCGGCGCGCCAGCATTGTTGAGACTGGCAAAGCCGTATCCTTCCGTGATCATCATCAAGGCAAGATCCAGCCTCTGGCCACTAACGGTCGCGTAGCAGACTGTATAGGTGAGGTCCGACTGTTCCACCATCGGCGCGCAGATCGGCATGGTGTCCTTGACGAAAGCGGCCAGAACAGCGATCGACGCCTCGCCGCAGTCCCGTTTGTGGGAGGAAGCGTCCGTGTATGAGGTTCCGCGCAGGCACGATTGCAGGCCGTAGAGCCGGTATCGCTTGCCTGCCGATGTCCAGGTGTCGCCCGATTCAAGGACGGCGTCGGCGGCGAATGCGAAATACCCCGCTGGGGCGGCGGTTGTCACGAGTGGGCGCAGCACCACGGATGCCAGGACGCAGATAATCAGGCGCTTCATTGCCTTTGCACCCGCGGGTCGGCCCACATGCCGAAGCCGCCCCTACCCGCCTTTTCAGCCTCGACAAGGTCCGGGCGCATTGGTGACCCGTCCGGTTTCTTCGCCAGACGCAGCGCACCGAGCGACACCATCTGCTCTTCAAAATTATCGACTGTGTCGAGAGAGCCTGGGTAATTATAGTAGCCAAAGCAGGTGGCATCCTGCTGCGTGGCACCCCGCTCTGTCAGAAAGGCCCGGCAGAAAATCACCTTTGCCGACTTGGCCAGAATTTCGAGTTGCTGGCGCGCGTATTCACCGCAGGCGCCAGCGAACCCTTCTTTCTGATTGACCATCTCCCCATTACAGGGCTCCAGGCCATAGAGATGCACGGACGTTGCCTGGTCGACGGCGATGTCGACCGGCGATTTTACTCGGAAGCCCGACGACGAGGCAAAACCCTTTCGGTCCACGACGTGGCCGGAGGGATCGTAATACTCGATCACAAGCACGGTTTTCCCAGGTGCCACAAGTGACTTCACGTAGGCCGGATCGATTTTACCCGCAGCCCATGCCGGAGAGCCCACCAAGGCGATCGCGAAAGCAATCAAGGATCGACCCTTGTCACGACATTTTACCTTTTTGGTTTTCATCAGCATTGCTCCTGAAACAATTTTCTTTGTTCTTCGACTTGAAATCGTCGAAACAAAATGAACATACTTGGTAACACGCTCGACTCAAAACGTCGCGTATTTTCGACAAAAAGGCAACCCGCATAAAATCAGATCTCTCGTCGGTCGCCATGAAATCGGAGCATCCCGCGTTGAACAGAAGCGCAAAGTCACTCGCCATGTTGCTAGCGATAGTCCCGCTCGATCCGGCCTTTTCATTCGATTCGCAGCGCTTTTCGAGCAATGACGATTCGCTCGTGATCAACACCGTGAGCCGCCCCGAGCCAAAACTCGACAGCTTCGACCTAGATCCGTCGGGCAAGATCGTCAGTGCACCCACGTCACCGGCGATGAACATAATCGGTTTTACTCCGCTTCCTAAAACTACCGATGTTGAGATCTCAACAGCTCTTGAAGTGTCCCAATCGCACGTTGGGACTATGAACACCTCTTATTCACAATCTGTCAGTCGGTCAGCGTGCCGCACCTCCAGCTTGACCGCTCTGGACATCGAACGGCTTGTTGACGCGCGTGCGCTGACCTACGGCGTCGATCCGGCGTTTGCGAGGGCCGTCGCATGGACGGAGAGCCGGTTCGACCAAAACCGAACAAGCGCAAAAGGCGCGCAAGGCGCCATGCAATTGATGCCGGGCACGGCGCTCGAGCTTGGCGTGGGCGATCCTTGTAATGCGACGGCCAACATCGATGGCGGTGTTCGAAGGCTCAAGCAGCTGGTCGATGAGTTTCAAAACCCGATGCTGGCGGCAGCAGCCTACAATGCGGGCGCCCAGGCTGTCCACGACGCTGGCGGCATTCCTCCCTTTGGCGAAACCGTTCGCTACGTCGCGTCAGTGACGAACTACCTGATGGGCCTGCAACCTCCAAACGGGGCGAGTCGCCGTCATGCGATCACGTCTCGTCCAGAACCCGCCCAGCGGGCAATCGATGTCATCGGCGCGAGCGCGAGCCGCTTCGTCAAAGGCGTCATGCAATTCTGACCATGAAGGAGATCTAGAATGCGTATCACCCTGTCCTCCCGCCAGAAGTCGATCCTGAAGGCAACTGCCATCCTTTTTGCCGTGATTGCCGGCACCCAATTGGTGGCTGCCGACAGCGCCATGGCGCAGGCGACGAACCAAGCCTTCGCGCCGTTGCAGACCGTCGTGCAGGCGGTCGTCGATTTCATCACCGGTCCCTTCGGCCGACTGGTCGCCATTATCGCTGTCATAGGCCTTGGCTTCCTGGCGTTTGCGGGCCGCTTGAGCTGGTTCACGGCGGGTGCGGTCGTTCTCGGCATCGGTCTCGTCTTCGGCGCGCCGGCGATTGTCGACCAGCTGATGTCGACCGTCGGGAGCAACAAATGATCGGCGGCGATGATGAGAAGCCGATCCTGACACCGCTCGTGATTGGTCTCACCCGTTCGCCGACGCTCTGGGGCGTACCCTACATGGCCGTCGTCGTGGTGATCGGACTGACGATCATCGCCTGGTTGGCGATGAATTCTATCTGGGCTCTGTTGACCGCTCCTGGTGCCTATCTGGTTCTCTTCACGCTTTGCACCTGGGACAGCAGGATCCTCGACGTGCTGCAAGTCGCAACGCGGACGACGCCTAAGACGCCCAACAAGTCCTTCTGGGGCGCAAACTCCTACGGACCTTGACCGTTATGCTGAAGCTGATCCGCGAAGAACTGGGGTTTGGGTCAATCGCTGGCCGCGAGAAGGCGATGGCGAAACACATCCCCTACCTCAGGCATGTTGCTGACACGGTGATCAAGCTGGAAGGCGGCGCGCTGCTGTCGATCATCCGCCTCGATGGCCTGTTTTTCCAGACGGAAGACCAGGCCGAACTTAACATGCGATCCGTCGTCCAGAACACGATGATCCGGGCGCTCGGGTCGAGCCGTTTTTCCCTTTGGTCGACGGTCATTCGACGCCAGGTGGACACCCACCTCGGCGGGGCGTTCGACGATGCGTTCTGCGATCTCCTCGATCGCCGCTATATGGCGCAGTTGAGCGAAAAGCGGATGTTCACAAACGAGCTGTATATCAGCGTGCTGCGCTCCGGCATGCGCGGCGCCCTGGCCGTCGGTGACAAAGCGCGCCGGCTTTTCGACAAGGCAGGCTCCCGCGAAGCTGCCGACGAGCAATTGCGCGAAGCGGTCGGCGAACTGGAGGAACTCGTCGGCAATCTTTGCCGTGATCTCCAGAAGTACGGCGCCAGGCCCCTCACCATCGTTCATCGCAATGACGAGCCCTATTCCGAGCCCTGCGAATTCCTGCACACGCTCCTGACCTGCGGTGTTCCTCGCAAGATGCGTCTGCCGCGCATGGGCATCGCCAATTTTGTTGGTGGATCCCGTTTGCATTTTTCCAAGCGCACCATGCAGGCGCAAGGGGCCGTCAACGCCGACGATCGGTTCGGCGCGATGCTGTCGATCAAGGAGTATCCGCCCTTCACAGGTCCGGGCATGTTCGATGGGCTGCTGCAGGTCAATCAAGAGTTCATCCTGACGCAGTCTTTCACGATTACCGACAAGCCGATTGCCCAGGAGCGCATTTCCCGGCTCAAACGACAGATTGCCGCTTCCGATGAAGCTGGCAGTGATGTCGAGGACGACATTGATTTTGCCCTCAACAGCCTTTTGAACCAGGAGGCGGTCTTCGGGCTGCATCACATGAGCCTGTTGTGCCTGTCGCGTGATCTTGATGGCGTCAACAAATCTGTTGCCGATCTCGGCGCCTGTCTGACCGACATGAACATCAACTGGCTGCGCGAAGACCTCAATCTCGAAGCCAGCTTCTGGGCACAGCTCCCCGGCAACCACGCCTACATCGCCCGCAAGGCGCTGCTTTCCAGCGCAAACTTCGCAGGCCTCTCCTCGATGCACAACTTTGCCACGGGCAATTCGCAGGCGAGCCACTGGGGTACGCCGATCACCATCCTTGAGACCAGCAGCCAAACGCCCTACTGGTTCAATTTCCACCGGCGTGACATCGGTCATTTCCTGGTCACGGGTCCCACTGGCTCGGGCAAGACCGTCGCCCTTACCTTCCTTCTGGCCCAGGCATTCCGCGTGCGACCGACTCCAAAAGCGGTGTTCTTCGACAAGGATCGCGGTGCGGAAATCTTTGTGCGCGCCATGGATGGCGCCTATGAGATTCTAACGCCCGGCACGTCGAGCGGCTTCAACCCCCTGCAACTCGACAATACCGGCCCGAACCGCGAGTTCCTGCTGCGGCTGATGAAAGCGATGCTTGGTCGGTGGGACGGCCAGGATTTCGAGCAGGAGGAAGAGGATATCCTCGAACGAGCCTTGTTGCGCCTCATGCAAGAGCCAGCGGCCCAGCGCAACCTCTCGAATCTTTCCGGCCTCCTGGTCGGCCGGTCACGGGCCGGGCCCAACGATCTCAATGCCCGCCTGCGTCCATGGATCGACGGCGAGAAGGCGTGGCTCTTCAACGCTCCGCATGACGTGCTGTCGATGTCCGACCGCCGGATCTTCGGCTTCGACATGACCAGCATTCTCGACAGCGCAGAATTGAGGACGCCGGCGCTGATGTACATCTTCCATCGCCTCGACGAACTCCTCGACGGGACACCGGTGATGATCTTTATGGACGAAGGCTGGCGACTTCTACAGGATACGACCTTCAGTGACTTCATCGTCGACAAGATGAAGACGATCCGCAAGCTGAACGGCATCGTCGGTTTTGGGACCCAGTCAGCCGCCGATATTGCGCGTGCGCCGGCAGCCCACACGCTGATCGAACAATCCGCCACCAACATCCATTTCCCCAATCCGCGTGCGGATGAAGAAAGTTATATCCGTCGCTTCGGCCTGACGGTGAAGGAATTCAACTTCATCCGGACGACACCACCGGAAAAGCGCACCTTCCTCATCAAACATGGTAATGATAGCGTCATCGCCAGGCTCGATCTCGGGGCGATGCCCGACATGATCAAGGTCCTGTCCGGCCGCAAGGAAAGTGTCGAGGAATGTGCGCGCCTACGGCATGAGTTTGGCGACGCACCATCAGCCTGGCTTCCATCTTTTTGCGGTTGGGAGGGCTGGCCGTGATGCGATTGCCCGTCCCCCTCGTTGCCGCCGTCCTTTTACAGGTCCCGACCATCGCCCTTGCGGACGTGCCCGTCATCGACCAGACGACGATGAAGCCGGATACGAGCCGCAGTACAGCGACCAGCGATATCGCCAAGACGGACGAGGACCGCCATACCGTCAATACTTCGGTGACCTGCTCGATGTACCGCGCCTCCCCACGCAACGATCCGGTGGGTGCTGCCCAGCAGAATTCCGAGATTTCGGGATTGGTCCGCCGTGTTGCCCGCGAAGAGGGTGTAGACGAGAACCAGTTCCTGTCGCTGGTCTACCAGGAGAGCCGCTTCAACCCTTGCGCCAAGTCCGGGGCCGGCGCGAAGGGGCTGACGCAGCTTATGCCGGGCACCGCCAACCAGCTCGGCGTCAACGAGAACAACATTGAGGATAATCTGCGGGGCGGAGCGAGATACTACAAACAGCAGCTTCGTCGTTACGATGGCAATGTATCGCTGGCGCTCGCCGCCTACAATTCGGGTCCTGGCAATGTCGACAAGTACGGCGGCATCCCGCCCTTCAAGGAAACACAAGGCTATGTGCGCAGCATCACGCAGGACTGGCTGCCAGCATTCGGCGGTTCGGACAAGTCAGGCATTCCGCTCAACTATGGCGGTGGCGAGACGGCCTATACCGGGATGCGGGATTCGACGCTGAATGCGATGGGGACTACCAAGGCGACATCGGACAGTCTGTCAAATGTCGGAAGCTGGTACCAGCAACTGGCGGGACTGCAGACCGGAACCATCCAGGACAGTTGGGACCACAATTCCACCGCCCGCAACGCCAACCTCGATATGCTGAACGAAGTCATCAAGCTCGGCAATTCCATGGCCGACCTGATCAACGCCCGCAATACTGTCGGCCTCTCGGCTGTCTCAAGCTCATCGCAGTCAACGACGATCAAAGGCAGCAACGACAAGCCTCGCGATACCACAGGCCTATGTGATCCAAAGCTCAATCTCGTTTGGGATCCCGAGCAGAAGGCATGCGTCGCAAAACGACAGGATGCCGCCAATGTCCAGCTCTTGCTGCAACCTCAATAGGAGATGATGATGAAGCTGATCATATTGACTGCCGGCTTTTCGGTCCTGGCATTGAGCCTTGCCCACGCCGATGTCCCGGTCATCGACAAGCAGAACTATGCGATTGCCAAGCAGACTGCGGATACGACCGATCATATCCTCGACACCAACAAAAACATCCTGACCACGGTCGAGGACACGCTCAAGGCTGTGACCGGCGATCGCGGCAGCACTGCCCAGCCGCTGCAGAACCTGGCAATAGGTCAAGGCTTCAGCGTCTCGTCCATGCCCTCGCTCGATAGCCTGATCAAAGACGGCATTCCAAACTTCGGGAGCATGAGCGGCGATGTGTCGAAAGTTGCGACCAGCTTCATCAACGGACTGCAACTGGTCAAATCGCTGTCGGGCAAGGACAACAGCGATCTCGCCAGCGACAAATCCTATGAGCAACTGGTCAACACCGTGCTCGGTGTCTCAGCGCTGATCAATGGATCGCAGGGCGCCGTCGAGACGCGGAAAAGCGCCTTCGAGGCGGCCGGCCAGCAGATCGGTAAGGCGCAGGACATCAAGGGCTCGATCGACCAGAACACCCAATTGCAAGTCCAGTCAGGTCTCACCCTGAACGAGATGATCGGCGTGATGAACGGGGCCGTGACATCGTTGCAGGCCGACAACCAGCGACGTCTGACCGATATCTCCAATAGCAAGAAGGCCCTCACCTATGGCGACTGAGGTCATGCAAGCCGCCGTCCGGGTCGGCGTCGTCGCGATCGTGGCCGCCCTGTCCGGCTGTGGGAGCGTCAAGGAGAAGACGGCGCCCTGCAAGCGGCCGGTGGAATTGAGCTCCTTTGCAGAGGATCCGCGGCACAGCTGCGGGCCGATGCATGCCGTCAACGATCCGGCCGCCGCCTTTACCGCCATCGGATTGAACTGAGGTCGGTTGATGGAAGATTTTCTCGGCGACCTGCTGAAGCGCATCGAGGATTCCGGAACAACATTTTCGGAGAAGGCCTATGGCGTCGTCAGCCAGGAGATCATGCCGCTGCTGCAGATTATGCTGGTGGTCTACGTCGCCTATTATGGGCTGCAGCTTTTCCTCGGTACCGCCCGCATCAGCGTTTCCGAGATCATCGGCCGCATCGTCCGCATGATGATCATCCTCGCCCTTGTCGGATCCTGGGCGAACTTCAACAACCTGTTCTATCACTGGATCAACGACACGCCTGAGGACGTCGGGCGGGCGATCTTGGCCGCATCCGGGACTGGCATCACGGAACCGACCAACGGACTATCGCAGATCTGGAAGACTGCCAACCAGGCAGCCTCCGCCTTTGCCGAGCAGTCCGGATATTTCTCGATCCTTCCGAGCGCGATCGGCGTACTGATCATGGTCGGCGCCGGCATCTTCATCGCCGTTGCGCTGGCGATCCTGATCCTTTCTAAGGTCATGCTGTGGGTGTTGATCGGCACGGCGCCGATCTTCATCGCCTGCATGCTGTTCGAGCGCACCCGAGGCTATGGCGTCGGATGGTTCAACCAGGTTCTCACCTATGCGCTGATCCCACTGTTTATCTATGTGGTCGCATCCTTCCTGATCGCAGCGATGAACCCGGAATTGACGAAGATCAATGCTGCGACAGGGACGCGGACGCTGACGCTCGCCGACATCGCCGGCTTCCTGCTGCTTTGCGGTGCTGGTGCTTTCGTCATGCTTTACATCCAGTCGATCGGCCAGGGGATTGCTGGCGGCATCAGTGCCGGTATTGGGTCTGCAGCCAGTCGCGCGACCCAGGCCGTTGGCTTCGGAATCTTTCGCGGGGCGGCAAGTGCCGGACGCAAGGCATACCGGGCGGGTCGGGCGCTTAGAAATCGGTCGAGAAACAGGGACGATGACGACGATGCGTCGGGCGCAAAAGCGGCGATGCAGACGAAGATTACCCAGAACAGCACTCCCGCCTGACGGCGGACGACGTCCAGAGGCATGAATTTTTATGGCTGATACCAACGACGAGCGATTGCGCAGTTATTATCAAAGCGGGGATATCTGGGAACAGGAGATCGTCGGCCGGGCACGGCGGTCTCGGGCCCTCGCCTGGTTTGTCACAACCATATTCGGTGCGATCACGCTCGTGAGCCTCGCAACGCTTGCCATGCTCGTACCCCTGAAAAGCTTCGAGCCCTATATCGTCGAGGTCGACAAGAATACCGGCTATGTCGAGGTCAAGACCGGCCTCACCCGCCCGACGAACCTGACGGAGCAGCAGGCAATCACCCAGGCAAACATTGTTCGTTATATCCGCTCGCGGGAGGGCTATGATCCCTTTGCGATCGAGCAGAATTTCGGGATTGCCGCCCTGCTCTCCACCGGCAATGCAGCACGCGACCTCCAAGACCTCTATAGTGCGGCCAATGTGCAGAACCCTGCGAGGGTCTATGGTCGGAACAAGCATGTCACGACCGAAATCGCTTCGGTGACCTTTCCGAACGCCAGCACCGGAATCGTTCGCTTTTCGACCGTCGAGCAGTCCGACGCCGAATCCATACCGCGGCACTGGATCGCCGTCGTTCGCTATCGCTATACCGACACGCCGGCGACGAACGAATGGCGCTTCGAAAACCCCTTGGGCTTCCAGGTCTACGACTATCGTCGCGACCAGGAGACGGTGACGGGGGAGAACGGCTGATGATCCGGCGCACATTCTATGCCGCAGCGATGTCGCTGTGGTTCATCCCCCATGCCTATGCGGCTGAAACGCCGGCACTCGGTCGGCTCGATCCGCGCGTGACCAGCGTCGTCTACCAGGCCAACAATGTCGTGCGGGTGTTTTCGACCTACGGTGTCTCGACGATGATCATCTTTGACGAGGATGAGAAATTCGAAACCGTTGCACTCGGCGATACCGACAGCTGGGATGTCGTGCCGACCGACAAGGGCAATATCCTGTTCGTGAAGCCGCGCGCCAAGAATGTTGCCACCAACATGAACGTCGTGACGACAAAGCGGATCTATTATTTCGAGCTCAATGACACAGCCCCCGAGGACGGCAAAAAGGTCTTCGGTATCCGCTTCGTCTATCCCGACAAGGATCTCAACGCGTCGCTGCGAAAGGAAGCGGAAGCCCGGGCCGCCAACCCAAACATGGCCGGCATCGACAAGGCGAACGTCAATATTGACTACTCCTTTTCCGGCGATGGCACATTGAAGCCGCTGATGGTGTTCGACGACGGCAAGAAGACTTTCTTCAAGTTCGGCCCCAAGGTCCCGGCGATCTTTGCCGTCAACAGCGACTTCACCGAGACATTGCGAAACTTCCGGCGCGAGGGCGACTACATCGTCGTCGATGGGACAGCGACCCAATACACCCTTCGCGACGGCAACCAATGGACTTGCATCTTCAACTTGAGGAAGCCGGACTTCGGTGCCCCTGATCCTGGCATCATGGGACCGAGCCACGACGAACAGGCGACGACGCGCCGAAGGAGCGGAAATTGATGCAGCGCGCTCCGGAACTCGAAGCAATGCTGGCTGGCGATGAGGCCGCCGTTAGGGACAACCGAGCTCGGCGCAAGCAGTTGCTCGGCGGTGCAGCCCTTCTGCTTGGTGGCGCAGCCCTTGCCTATGTCGTCGTCTTCGCACCCCACAGAAAGATCCCGGACAGCCTCGGCGGCGATGAGGAATTCACGACGACGACCTTCCGGCCGCCGTCTTTCCTGAGGGACGGCGACAAGAAGCCCGATCCGGCACCTTCCCCGGTCATCAAGCTTCCCGATCCTCCTCCGGCAGAAAAAAAGGACGACGCATCGGATACGACGAAGTTCGACGTTCCGCCCCCGCCCGGCGTTGTCGTAGATGTTGGGCCAGAGAGCCCTGCCGTCCCAGCCAAGGTGGACGAGTTTCCAAAGCGCTTTCTGTCGAAGCAGGTGATCATAGACTCAAGCAAGAACAACAGTGGCCAAGGATCGCTTGGCGCGGGCAACGCGGACGGAGGCCCAACGGTTGCCGGCGAGGATCGCAACAGCAAGTTCCTCGCGACAGCCTCGTCGATCGGCGATCGCTCCGCCAAGGCGCGCCAGATCGACCGGATCGACGCGATGATCCCGGAAGGGACACTCATCCCCGGCATTCTCGAGACAGCCATCAACAGCGACCTGCCTGGCCAGATCCGCGCGATTACCTCGCAGGATGTCTATTCGTTTGATGGGCGCCGCGTCCTTATTCCGACCGGCACCCGCCTCATCGGCGAGTATCAGTCCGATGTGACGCGCGGCCAGACGCGCATCTTCGTCATCTGGACGCGTCTCTTGCGCGACGATGGTGTCTCGGTCCGGCTGAACAGCATCGGCACGGACAGTCTTGGCCGATCGGGTCTCACCGGCATCGTCGACAACAAATGGCGCGAACGCTTTGGCTCGGCCATCCTGCTTTCGATCGTTGGCGCCGGTTCTTCGTATCTGACCGGATACGGCGGCAGCCAGAGCAGTTCGAGCAGTACCACCGGTGAGACTGACGCCGATCGCGCGGCCGAGCTTGCCCGCGATACCATTGCCCAGACCTTCTCCAACATGGCCAACCAAGCGCTTGGGGAAAACCTCAAAATTCCGCCGACGATCAGCGTCCACCAAGGTGAGCGCATCTTCGTCTATGTCCGCCAGGACCTCGATTTCTCCGCGATGTATCCGGATCCGATCGAGGACGCGCTGAAGGAGATCAAGCATGAACGAGGCCTTCGCCAAACTCAAAGCCGCTGACACCAGCCCGTACTATTTTCTAGATCGGGCCCTGAGCCCGCTTTCCCGATTTCTCGCTGAACCGGATGTGGTCGAGATCTCGGTCAATCGGCCAGGCCAGGTCTATGTCGAGCGACTTGGCTCCGACGCGATGGAATATCACGCAATCCCGGCGCTCACGGCCGCCGAGATCGAGCACATTGCGGAACGGGTTGCCGCAGCGACCCACCAGTTCATCAGCCGCATCAACCCGATCCTCAGCGCTGCCTTGCCGACCGGCGAGCGCATCCAGATCATCCTGCCGCCGGCCGCAGCCGACGGAGGCGCCATCTCGATCCGAAAGCAGGTTACCAGCACCTTCACGCTCGAGGACTACCGCGACAATGGATCGCTGGACAAGGTCGAGGTGGCCGTCGGCGGCCTGAGCGCGACCGATCGCTCGCTGATCGAGCATCTGAACGATGAGCGTATCTATGAGTTCATTCACACCGCCATCCGCCAAAGGGTCTCGATCCTGATCAGCGGAGGGACGTCGACTGGCAAGACGACATTTCTCAATGCCTGCCTGAAGACGATCGACCCTGTTGAGCGCATCGTGACACTGGAGGACACGCGCGAACTATTTCCGTCGCAAAAGAACGCCGTCCATCTGCTGGCGTCGCGCGGTGACCAGGGGACGGCGCAGGTCACGATCCAGTCGCTGCTGGAAGCCGCGCTGCGGATGCGACCCGATCGGCTGTTCGTTGGGGAGATCCGCGGCTCGGAAGCCTTTGCCTTCCTGCGCGCCATTAACACCGGCCACCCTGGCAGCATGTCGACGGTGCATGCGGACACGCCGCTCGGCGCCTACGAGCAACTGGCCATGATGGTCCAGCAAGGCGGCCTGTCGTCCGGCTATCCGAAGCAGGATCTGATGTCCTACATCAAGATGGTGATACCCGTTGTCATCCAGTTGCGGCGCGATGGCGGACGTCGTGGGGTTTCGGAAATCTACTTCGCCCGGCACGCCGCATGACCAGGAGCTATCTCGCCGTCTATGTCCTGTTCTGCAGCCTCATCGCCGCGGCTGCCTGGCTGATCGGCTACGGTCTTATCATGCAGTTCCTCTACAAGGACGGCCGGATCCTGCATTTGACGGTATCGGCCAACCCCCTTGCTCCGATCCAACAACTACTCGCCTACCCCGACAATCGCTCGCTGCGGGTCACGGCGCTCTTGGCCCTGATTCCAGCGCTGATCGTTGCGATATCCGCGGGGATGTTTGGCCTGCACAGACCATCGAGCCCGCTGGGCGATGCCGCATTTCAGGATGCGGCATCGATCCGGCGTGGGAAGTGGTTCCGCAAGGATGGGCACATCTTCGGCAAGGCGGGACGCAGTATCCTTCGGCGGCTTGATGATCGGCACCACCTCGTCATCGGCCCGACCCGATCGGGAAAGGGCGTCGGATACGTCATCCCGAATGCCTTGATGTTCAGCGGGTCGATGATCGTCACAGATCTGAAAGGTGAGATCTATCAACATACCGCCGGCTATCGGAAGGCCACGGGGCATCAGGTCTTCCTGTTTTCGCCGGGCGCCGAAAAGACCCATCGGTGGAATCCCTTGGATTTCGTGCGGACGGATCGCGGCAGCCGGACGATCGACATCCAGAACATGGCGAGCATCCTTGTCCCCGAGACGGTCGGTTCCGACAATGCTGTGTGGCAGGGGACCGCCCAGCAGGTCATTGCCGGCGTCATCAGCTATATCCTCGAAAGCACACACTATAAGAATCGGCGCAATCTCGGGGAAGTGAACGCACTCTTCAATGCCGGCGTCGACCTCCAGGTCCTGATGAAGCTCATCAAGGAAAAGGAGCCTGATCTCTCCCGCTTCACGACTGACAGCTTCAATGCCTATATTTCCTTGAACGAGCGTGCGGCCCGCTCGGCCCTGCTTGATATCCAGAAGGCCATGCAGCCGTTTCGCAACGAGCGTGTCATCGCTGCAACCCATGTCACCGACATCGATCTCGCATCGATGCGCCGGCGGCCGGTGTCCATCTATCTTGCGCCGAACATCAGCGACGTCACCATCCTTCGCCCGCTCCTGACGCTGTTTGTCCAGCAAAGCATGGATCTCTTGACCCGGAATTTCGATCCAGGTGCCCTGCCTGCCTACTTCCTGCTCGACGAGTTCAGACAGCTGAAGAAGATGGACGAGATCATGAACAAGCTGCCTTATGTTGCTGGCTATAACATCAAGATGGCCTTCATCATCCAGGACCTGAAGAACCTTGACGAGATCTATGGAGAGACCTCACGGCATTCTCTGCTTGGAAACTGCGGGCTGCAACTCATTCTCGGCGCCAACGACCAGGCAACCGCCGAATACGCCTCGCGCGCGCTTGGCAAGAAGACCATCCGCTACAAGTCCGAGTCACGAACCCTCGAGTTGATGGGCCTGCCACGACGAACGAAGGTCGAGCAGATCCGTGAACGTGATCTGATGATGCCACAGGAGGTGCGGCAGATGCCGGAAGATCGCATGATCCTGCTTGTTGAAGGTCAGCGGCCGATCTCGGCCAGAAAGCTGCGCTATCACCAGATGCCCGTGTTCGAGCGCGCAGCAAGTTTCTCGCTGGCAAACCAGCCTGCGGTGCCCGAAGCAGAATTTGTTGCCATGTTGCCGGTCGCGGCACTGCACGAAACCGCTGGTGCGGAAGGTCAGCCTGCTGATCGACTGAAGGCACCGGCTTTGCGTGAACCAGTCGGAGACAATCCTCTTATCATGCCGTCGGTTCCCCTGAGACCCCGCGCGGGTCGCGCCAACCATCTCATCGTGGAGCGCCGCGACGCGGGGCGCATATCGGACGCACACATCGCGGCCGTGGAAGCAAAGCTGAAGCCGACTGCAGAGCGCTTGCGCGACGCCATATCGACCAAGCTTGACCACCATACCGAAATGTCAGCAGGCAGCCGGCTGAGTATCGCCGAGGTCTTGAAACAGACGGTTCCCGACCCCGTGGAGTTCGGTTTCACGGGCTAGCCCCTACCCGAGCCAAGCCGATTTAGACTTTCACCAAAATTCGAGCTATAACTGAGCACAGGTCTGCACATCGGACTTTCTCCGCAGATAGCTGCTATACAAATCGATTTCTGGCCAGGATGGTTTCTGAATTAAGTTATAAGTTGATTTAATCACATAACTGGAATATATCGAAACCATAGTTTCATAAACGCCTCTCAACTTCATAATCTGAGGCCAAGATAAGGTTTGCTTTCATGCCGCTTAGGACTGCGGATGTACTCTTTAAGGATGAGGTTGCCGGCTCATTGACGGAAACCTCATCTGGAGGCACGCGCTTCTCTTATAACGGCAGTTGGCAAAAAGGCGACATTGCATGCAGCTTGCCTGCCACGCAGCGCGAACATGAATGGACGGTGGGTCTCCATCCTTATTTTCAGCACCTCGGCCCGGAAGGGTGGCTGAGGGAAGAGCAAGCCCGCTCCGCGCATGTGATTGAAGAAGACGATCTGGGATTGCTCCTGCGTTATGGGGCTGACTGCATCGGTGCCGTCGGCATTCGACCGCCTGGAGGATTGGCGGATCTGCCGCAGATCACCGAAGCTGTAGCCACACCAGGCCGGACGGTTTCCGGTGTGCAAAAGAAGCTCCTTATCACCAGGGACGCCGACGACCAGTTCGTCCCAGCAAAGACAACGGGCTCTGCGGAGTACATTGCCAAGTTTAATTCCGAGAAGATCACCAGCCTGGTACGCAACGAAGCGCTGAGCCTTCGATGGACGGCGGCTGTCCTCGGTGCGGGCGAAGTGACTGCCTTCAGGACAGCCTATATTGCGGCGGTTGATGAAACTGCGTTGATCGTAACACGCTTCGATCGCAAGCTGACTGGCGAGAAACTTCGGCTCGAAGATTGCGCCCAGATCCTCAGCAAGCCAAAAGGCCAGGATTATGGCGGGAAATACGATGCCGCCTACGAGGATGTCGCAGAAATCATTCGCCGGCACTCATCCCGCGCCCAGATAGATCTCTTTCGTTTTTTCAACCGCCTGATCCTGTTCGCGCTTATCGGCAACTGCGATGGACATCTGAAGAATTTCTCGCTGCTGGAAACCGTGAATGGTCTGCGACTTTCGCCTGCTTATGACGTCGTAAACACGGCGCTCTATGATGGGTTCGATCAGACATTGGCCTTGTCGTTTGGCGGCCAGAAAGTCCACTTGGAAGCGGCCAACCAAGCGCTCTTTCGGTCCTTTGGCAAGGCAATCGGCCTGACCGAGCCGGCCATCAACCAGGCCTTCAGCCGGATGAAGCGACAGGTGCAGAAGGCCACACCGATCATTCAGCCTTCAGATGCCGAGCCTGCTGACGGCTTCATGCACAAATTCAAAGAGATCGTGGACAACTCATGTTCGAGAATACTGGAAGCGTAGCGCCGTTCTCATGGCAGCGCATCGTTGATGAGGCCCTGCGCCGTCGCAAGGTGGAAGGCCTGACGCAGAAGGACCATTCGGCGCTCGCGGGCGTCAGCCATCCGACAATGGCAGCTTTTGAGCGGGGTGAAACGACGCTGACCTTGGCAAAAGCCCTCGACATCCTGCGGGTGGTCGGTCTTGTCGACGAGCCTGTGGAAGGAGATGAGCAGTCGCGCTTCGTCCGCCAAGCGTCTGAGCGCTGGCGCCAACTCACCACGTCTCTTCCGCCTGACTCACCTGCGCGCTTCCCGAATGGTTTCTATCGGATAGACTACTGGCTTGAGGGCGACCTGAAAATTCCCGAGCTTGGTGCCTTCGAGCGCATCCTAGAGAAAGCAGTCGTCCGGAAGACAGGATGGCCGCCTTTCTGGCTCCCGACGCGCGAAGAGATACGGCCCTATCAAATCGACGGTGCCATCGAGTGTTGGCTTGCACCACAAAGTGCCGATCTCGAGCGCGGTTTCAGCGACCCTGCCCACTGCGATTTCTGGCGCGCTTCCCCAACCGGCAACATGTTTCTGATCCGCGGCTACCAGGAAGACGGCAGCGAGACATTTCCACCGCGGAGCATCCTCGATACCACGCTTCCGCTGTGGCGGATGGGTGAAGTCTTGCTGCACGCCGAGCGCCTGGCTTCGCTTCTAAGGAAGAAACGGAGCAGTTCTGTGGTGATCCATTTTCGTGCCATGTTCACCGGGCTTGGCGGTCGCGTCCTTCGCTCTTGGGCGAACCCGCTGAGTGACATGCTTTTGGAAGGACACGCCGCACGCAGCGACGAAGTCGTCCTTGAGGCGACGCTGTCTGCAGATGACGTCGAAGGAAAGTTGCCAGAGCATCTTGCGCCTTTGGTTCGGTCGCTCTTCGACAGGTTCGGAATTGCCGGATTGTCTGTGAAGCGGGTCGAAGCCGAGGTTCATCGCTTGCTGAACAGCCGCATGAGTGTGACGCAACCGACTTAGAATGATCTGATGACGGTCGCGACCTTCTCACTCGCGGCATCGATGATCTTGCGCTGCTCGGCTCGAGCTTTCTCTAAAGCTTCCAACTTGTCCTCGGCGGTGTTCAGCAATTTCTCAAACCGCGACTTTGTGTCTCCGCTGCCAAGCGACTGCAAATTGCTTCTGGCCCGCTGTTGCTCCGCTTCACCGCGAGCAAAGTCATCATTCAACGCATCCAGCTTCCGGGTCGCAGCCTCCTGTTCGGCCTTGGCGGTCGATAACTCGGCCAGCTTGGCGCGGATCGCCGGATCGGTCGCCGCATCCTGCCACTGAACCAGCGCGTCCGGTTCCGCGTCCGCCAAGGAGGTGCTCTCCTCATTCACGAGCGAAAGGCTAGCTTTCACCGCCTTGGTCTCCCCAGCTTTTAAAACAGTTTTGATCCGGTCTTTCGTGACGGTACCATCGATCATATCATCGCCTTTGAATGCCCAACCCGGGCGCTTCTCCTGCTCGATTACGACGGTTCGGGGAGCATCACTTGCGCCCTTGATTTCGTAGACCGTGTCCTCACGCGTGATCGAGGAGGTATTGATTATACCGTCGATGACCTTGATCCGCGTGATGGTCGTTTCTGAGCCGGGCTGAGAGGAGATGGATACCTTTTGATCGAGCGCAAAGCTGACAGCCTGCTTTTCGCCGGTAGGAAGAGCTGCTATTTGGGCGTCTCCAACATAGCCCTGCTTGCCGTCGTATACCGTGATGATGCCGGGCGGCAGGCTGACGCCGCTGTCGTTGTCGATCATTGCGGCAGCCGTCGGATGCTCGCTCCCACTTTCCGGTCGAAACAGCGATACCATCTCCGCCTTGACGCCCTTGTCCAGGATAGGAACAGAGAGTGTATCGCCATTCCTGACGTCGTATTTTCCTGCGAGCGCAAAGGTGGAGGTGACATCGCCTTCATCGGTCAGCACAGGATCGGCATCGCCGGCCATCAGTGCGTCGCTGCTCTCGCTCATAGCGACCAGGGGAGCCGGGGGTGGTGCCGCCATTGCCATCACTGGCATACTTCTTTTGGCCAGTGGTTTCTCAGCCATGATCTGATTGATGGCAACGGCCGTTGTATCAACCGGGATCTCAAGGCGCTGCTTCCAGAACAGGCTATGAAGCCGCTGTCTCAACGTCACCGGTTTCCCGGATGACAAGGTGATGCCGACATCGTTCCAGTCCTCGCCCGAGGCATTTTCGAAGATGGCCCAGGCCTGCAATCTGACGGTACCGTCTTGCCCTGTGACAAGCCGATAGGAGGTTTTCCAGATTGGCGCCGGCACGACATAAGATATATCGACGTTCCGGCTGTCCGGACCATCGAGCTTGATGCTGATGGTCCGGGCGCCATCGACATTGGCTTTCGAGATTGCCTGCATAGCGGCCTGGAGCTTAGCCTTGATCGTCGGGTCAACAATAGTGATGGCTGTCCCTGGAATGGGAACCATAGCGATGGTGCCGTCGTCGTGAAGAAACGACAGTTGCCAACTCAAGGCCGATTGGGCATCGCCCGGGATCTCGGTCACTCCGAGCACCAGGCCCTGCTGCCCTCCACCGACCTGAATGCGGCTACCCTTGATGGAGTTGAGGAGGGACGGCAGCGACGTCAGATCGGATTTCTTGAATGGCAGCCTCTTGAAAATCTCATCGACTGGTGTCGGGCCAGCAAGAGACAGGCTTTTGACCTGACCTTTGTCGTCGCGGATGACAATGCTCTTGAGGATGTCGTCGACCTGATCGAGGGGAACGTCGATATCGATCCCGGAATTCTTATCGACGGTCGCTGACCTGACGATCTCGGCCAAGCCTCCGGACGAAAGGGTTACCGATTTGACCGGCCCGTTGGCGCCGGCAAAGGCCGTGGAAGAAATTAGAGACAGCAGAAGGGCCGGAAGCACGGATCTTGGAACGAACATGAATACCCCCGAATGTCGAATTGCAATCGGCTGAACTCCTGGAGAGGTGTCAGCAAATCGTCTCAACCCCAAGTTCGATGGCGAATGAAGCAAATTTGCGGTGCATGCTGGGTGCTGTACCATAGAACCTTAGGCGACCACTGGGCGATCACCGCCTACCGCTTTCCCTGTTTCACAGGAAACCCAATATTAAGAAGCGACACTTAGTATGGGGGAAGACGGCAAGGTTGCGTTCCGTCATACGGCTCGCTGCCTTCGGGACCACCAGCGAGCCGTAATTCATACAGACTATACATCGTTTGAAAGCATCAACCGATCTTTAAGCCGGCCATAACTCACCGTCGAGTTGCAGGTGGTACCGCAATTTCGATCGCATGAGCGGCACTACCTTCTGCTAATCTCCTTCCAGGAAGCATCTGACGACAGTCCCTTATGGTCCGCAATCCGCCGGCTATGGATGCGGATTGGAAAAACCGTGGCGCTCCGATAGGGCGGCAAGTATCTTGTCCTCGTCTGCGATAAACGCTCGGCCCTGATACGTGCCTGTTTGATGGGGAGACTTAGCCCTATCCGCCAGCACTAACAGCGGAAGGGACTGGTTTTCCTCGCCAACGATATCAATGACTGGAAGCCTCGGCCGCCTCCACTCAATCCGTTCTACGTCGAGCTGCTGAGGCAGACCTGGGAATGACGCTAGGACCCCTTCTATGAGGGCACAGTGCCAGCAATAGAATTTTTGGCCCGGATAAGCCGGGTCTTCAAATCCCGGAAGCAGTAGGAAGAGTTTGTCGCGATTCATCATAGATCCAATTACGCTGCCATGGCATTGATGATAGTCCGGCGCGCAGAAGCTATCTACACGCTTAACTCAACCACGGCGACCGGACGTCTCTTTTGTTCGAATACCCCTCGCTATCTTAACCAGGTAGCAATCGTCGTGAACAAAACCGTCAGGGTATGATCGACGACACCGATTGCCATGATGATAACGAACAGGGTACCGGATATCTTTGCCCATCCTCGTCCGGCACCATGATCACTTTCGACAACAATAAGACGTCGCTCGTGCTCTCTCATCCCCAGCCTCCTATCGTTCTCTGT
>Ga0247742_10000752_pt1 | contig 24951 bp, 25 predicted proteins | sample UWRJL208509C2_FD_180944 | JGI IMG/M metagenome (GOLD analysis project Ga0247742, IMG submission 180944) | Plant litter microbial communities from Arlington Agricultural Research Station in Wisconsin, United States - UWRJ-L208-509C-2 | ecosystem: Environmental > Terrestrial > Plant litter >... | reverse complement strand
AGCAATTAATAATATCGTCAGCTCTGAGACTCAAGGAAGTGCCTGACTAACCTACGAGTTCATCGATTTTAGGCGATGATAACGCACAGAAACCCTCACACTGTGCTGCGCAAGCTGCTTCTCTTGTCAAGCAATAAGGCCTAAGGGGTGAAATGCCCGTTGAAGTGTTTGCTTGGCGAAAGCGCTCAGGACCCAGGTGACCGAAAAGTCCAGAATCGCGGCGATGGGAGCTCCGTTGGTTTGTCATGCCCATTATTGGTGGCTTAACAAGACTTCTCAAATGCTATGCTATATACATGTGGTACATACTCAAGACGAATAAGAGAGGGTCGTGGTTAGACAAATAAAACGCAATGTCACAGTGAGGGGTTCGGCAGCTTCGGCTAGAAGATAAGCAGGAGGAAAGAGTGCGAAGCGCCGAAAGCGGCTAAAGTTGATGATCATGATGATTACGTGAGCTGAGGTAGCAACAGTAGTCTTTGCCGTTCTTCCGGTTCGCAGAGAGTTATCGCGCGAAAGCCAGCATCGACGACGAGCTCGAGCTTTCGACCCTCCATCACCTTCACTAGCACCGTCCAGCGGACAGGCTTTATTGCCTACACCCTTCTCTCCTTTTCTCCAAGTGTCGACCCGCAGGTAAGCTGGACTGGGACCGCACAGCATTCTCATGTTAACGCCAAGTCCCCGTTTTGTCCCATCTTGTCTCTTTCCTCAAACCGTCATTCTCTGAAATACCCCACATCGGCCTCTGTGGTCCTTGCAGGCGGTTCTCTCCCTCTTATGCATACTCTCAGGTCTATATTCGCGCTGGTCGTCCTTCTAGTGGGATCATGGTCTCAAACATCCAATGGTATTGTGTTCAGCCACTCCCTCGAATTCTTAGTCTGTTCTAAAGTCTTAACAGCCCATAGTACAACTGCTAGACCTTTGAAGAGGGTTGCCAATCCATCTACACGTTCCCTCGAAATCTTGCCTCGAAATCCCTACGTCCCGCCACCCACAAATCTGAGTAGACGGCTGCCATCCCCACATCCAAACACTCTCCGATACGACGACTCATTTAGGCTGATAATCTCTGCTTATGACGAAATATTCCACCTACATCTGCGACCCAACGATCACCTTGTCCACCCTGCTGCACGGGTCGACTATTACAAGACCCTGGCTGATGGGCGGGAGGTGCTCAGCCACAGCGAGCCTCTGCTACGACAGATCGTCAGGGCCTACCTTGGAGAGGTCGTCGCTGAATACCACTCATCAACTCGTATGCGTGAAGATGCTGCACGAGTATATCCACAACCACACCCTGCCAACCTGGGTTGGGCTCGTATCATGGTACATCATGAAGGTGATGCTGACAGCGGTATTGCACCAGTCTTTGAGGGCGCATTTTCTGCCAGGGGTGTTGTGTATCACATCATGACCAAGGAGAATTACCTACGCCATAAACAGGAGCTCGATCCCTCTCCCGAGGCTCTGAACCATATCGACAGTCGGCTAGTTGTTTGGAGAGAATCTGATGAAATGAGCCTGGAGGAGGAACACTTCGCTAAAACTGGCAGCCATCCGACCAAGCCTATCATTGCGCCCCAATCTTGTGGGCACGACCGCTTGCAGTTTAATGACCCGACGCAAAATCCTATGCTCAGTATGCCAGTGGCTCACTCATGGATCGAGGGCCTTATTAATCCTTTCCTAAACGACACCGTCTATCGACGAGACGATGCACCTGTTGGAAGCAATGGCATGGGCACAAAGTCCGTGATCTCCGTTGGTTTTGTTGATATTTCTTAACATAGTTCTCGGTTGTAGTTTCAGGGATACGATTGGTTCGACTGCAGGATGTCCCAAGTCGCAGAAAGTGGTAAGTTGCACACCTTCATTGTAATTTGATGCTGCCACCTCATGCACATCTAGCTGTACATGGGTGTTGCCGCGGATTGCACCTACGTCTCAACTTACGGCGGTCAAGAAAATGCCACACAGCAGATTCTGAACAACTGGAACTCCGCGAGTTCATTGTTTAAGGTCCGTGGACGTCTTCTCGAATCGTGTATTTACATTAACATTCCTTTTAGAGTACCTTCAACGTCAGTCTCGGGATCGCTGAACTCCAAATTCGCAGTTCAATGTGAGCCACCTATCTCGTTTCGTTTCAGGACGCGATCTCAATACCAAACACGATGCAGTTGTCCCACTGCGCCCGATCCTAATTTCCCCTGGAATACACCGTGCAGCAGTGCGGAGCTCGATACCCGGCTTTCCCAATTCTCGCAATGGCGAGGCCAGAAAGGGGACGACGGTAATGGTCTATGGCATCTTATGAGTGGATGCCCCACTGGATCGGAAGTTGGCATCGCATGGCTCGCAACACTGTATGTCTTCAAATTTCATATCTCCAGGCTTGACTTGGTAGCTGACGCCATTCTCTTGATATAGCTGCCAATCAAAGGCTTCTGGTAGTGGTGCCTCTATTGTTTCAGGAGCAGCTGTTTCCACTGGTGGCCGCACTGAGTGGCAAGTGGTAGCCCACGAGATTGGACATAACTTCGGTGCCATCGTAGGTCCCATTTCACATCCAGTCCATTGCTAGATCTAATGAACTATATTTTTAACAGCACGATGTAAGCGCTTCAACGATCGTTTTCGGCATTAACCATAATCTGATCTGACACTCTCCTTCAGTGCTCAGGAGACTGCACGACCAATCCACCTTGTTGTCCGCTGAGTTCGACAACATGTCCAGCTGACGCGCGATTCATTATGAGCCCTGTCGCTCAATCTGGAGAGAAGGTCTTCTCTCCATGCAGTGTAGGAAACATATGTGAGTATTGCTTTCATATCCCTTCATTAATGGTGACTAACGCCGTTCTGCTAGGCTCTGTTATGCAAACAAGTGCCGAAGGTGGACAGGTGAACACGACGTGCCTCGTCGATCCGGACCCAAACCGACCGACGATATCGCTCCAAATGTGTGGTAATGGTATCGTCGAGAAAGGTGAAGATTGTGATCCCGGCAAAGGAGTCGACTCAGCCTGCTGTGACTCCAAGACTTGCAAGTTTAAGAACAGAGCAGTTTGCGATCCAGAAAGTAGCCCATGCTGTACGGCTCAGTGCACTTTCGCAGCCGCGACCCAGATTTGCCGTCCATCTAGAGATGCAAAGTGTGATATGGCGGAGTTGTGCACTGGCAACTCTTCCTCGTGTCCCACAGATGTGATTGCACCCAACGGTGAGTGTTCTTAACGCGGTTTGCGCGGTCTTGCTGGATTTGGGAACTTGTGTGGTTACTGACATGAACCTGCCCCCTTCCTGTCACTTCCTTTTTGCACGATTTAGGGCAGAGCTGTGGGAGTGGGTCACTGGCGTGTGCTACTGGACAATGTACATCTGTCGCCCGTAAGTCGTTCCTGATCTATACTCTCTGTGGAGGCACCCATGAGCTCATGAACCTCGTGATCTAGAACAATGTCAAAACGTCGGCGCTTCGATGGGTCTCAAGGCAGCGTGTCCCGACCGCAATGATCAATCATGCCAGATCTCGTGTCAAGACCCCTCCAATGCAGGGGCTTGCATTCGACTGACCTCCTTGCTCATTGACGGATCCCCTTGTGGTACGTTTGGCATTTCGATTATGACATCTCTAATCTTACCATGCCTGACACCTTGTCGCGCACAGGCTTCGGCGGTACTTGTCTAGCAGGCAAATGCCAATCAGCCGGCTTTTTGGATACCGCAAAGGTAAGTTTCTGCTACCCTTGCTCGGGGTTTTCCTAGGTTATTTTTTTTTGTTCATGATTGACAAGCATTCCCATCTTTGTAGGCATGGTACACTCAAAATCTGCAGATCTCCATACCCGTCACTGTAGTGGCTGGTCTTGTGGTATTGATAATCTTATGGGCTCTCATTCGAGGTGCGTTACTCATGTCGTGCTATCGTGAGATAAGCACATTATGTTGATCGCTGTCACTAAACTCTAATCTTTCGGCATATTCGCATTCTTAGCTATTGTACGGTGTTGTGGCAGACGCACGCACTCCCCTGTGACGAGGAATGCGCTAGCCGCTGTCCCACCGACAAGAATGGCGACCCATGAACGCCTCGCTAGTTACGAGGCGCAAGGCTTTGACAGGACTGGAGCCAGACGTTCAATGGCAGGATCGGGGTGAGTACTCTGATCCTCGGATTCGTATATGTAGTACTTGAGCCCTGACTTCTTTTATCTCTTTCTTTGCTCTCCCTGCATCTAGTACGGCCTACACACGCGTGCCACCTATGGCTCATAATCACACGGGTTCCGGCGGAAGTGGTGGCCAAGATCAGCGCTATAACTACGCTGCCAACAACCGCATGGACTGGGTAGACGACAGCGTTTTTAACGGCCCAAGACGTTAGGCGTGGTCCTGTGCTTTCTCTTGTTTCCGATGGGATCCCTTTGCTCTGGCTATCACATTCGTGTAGACTCTGTTGCCTTTCTACCTGCATGGACTATGAATACGTGTACATGAAGCTTTAAACTAGTATCTTTTGTTTCGGTATTTCTCAGGCTATACTAACTTGCATGACGGTGCAATATATTCATTCTTTGCAAACCACCAAGTTGCTGACAACCATGCATGACATCTCCGTAATGGAACTCGTTGAACCACTCGAGTCATTGACAAAGGCAGGAGCATTATTTAGCGCTGGTCGCGCAGCAGCTATTTATTCTGCCCAAGGCACACTTGACGATCACTTTGTCTCTTTTTTTAGAGTTTGTAGTCACTCCTGGACACGGAACTGAACCGATGTTCACGCGAGGGACCACGAGAGTTTGTCTCTCTAGTTGGATGGGGGATCGGCAGTCGGTGACCATGGCATGGTTTGAGAATGCGGCTAGACTTATTGTGACACAGATTACAACTGGATGTGTTTGGACCCTAGGATCATTTCCGCCGTGTGGTAAGCACCGAAGGTTGAGAGAGGGCCCGCGAGCTTCATGATCATCATATAGAATAGCCTCCCGGGGAAGCGTTCCCTGCAGGCAGGGCATTTAGCCAGATGGGTCATGGGATCATTCACACCTGACGATGGGTTATAGACTTTAAGCATGCTGCCCTAGGACCATTTGGTGTGTGTCAGTCAATTATAGGGCGCCCGTTTTCAAGGGCAGCATAATATCACGATCCTGACAGATATCACGCTCTTCTTGTAGTTACTCGTTGGGACCATATCACTTCGGAAATGGAACCTTGTTCTGACTACAGAGATCAGACTATTCTTGTGATATCTAAAATCATCGCTGAGCCGAGTGTGGATCTGCGGAGATGAGCTTACAACAGCTGCCGTTTCAACTTGAATCGGGCTGATATTCATGACATGCACATGGTAGAAGGACTTCGGAAAGCAGTGAGGCTCGGCTGATTTATACCTAGTACACATAGAGAGCTTCCTCGCGCAAGTCCATCGATGCGGACTATCCGGGTTAACCCCATTGTGAGAGTGGGGTCCTATTCTGATCCCGTCATTGATGATTGTCAAAGTCTATCCCAAAAGCGTCGCCAGGGGAAGCAAATACAGCCGTAACTCGGTAGGTTCGCCGATGGGATCGAAACGGAGTATGTAGGTGGAGAGCCCAAACCTTGTTTTTCTCGAGCTGTCAGCGGCGAGAAGGCAAAGAAGCCTCCAGTCAGAGGGAGCCTTCGCTGACAGAAAAAGGGTATCAATACCGTCGATGAAGAGGGTGATTCAGGAATCGCCGATGAGTGAGGCCGGCGTATATAGAACGCAGCTGAGCCAGAGTTAGCTGGAATAGCTTTGTCCGTGAGGCAAGGAGGAGGTCAGCAGAGTACAGAAGACGCGTAAGATCCATTGAGATTGTGTTATATTCTTCCCAGTAAGGAAACCAAATCCGCTTTCAGATTTCAAGGGGACGCTATTTCTTCTTCAGAAATACAAGAGATTACTCAGGAGGCGTATCAGAATCAGAAGCTGGTCTTTTTTCTAGGATGCCGTCAACGATACCAAACGCCATCGCTTCTTGTGCTGGTTGAAATTATTTAGAGGCCATGCTGCAAGAACTGCATGGGAGAACTTACCAGTCATGTAATAATCTCGCTCTAAGGCCGTTTCTGTGGATGTAGCAAAGGTAGTTAGCATCATACGGATGGGGCCAATATCTTGGGTAATCACCGAAACGCGCGAGGCCTTGAGCCTCCGTTTCGCCTTCTCTGGAGCAATGCCGCTGGTAAATTGAAGTCAGAAGTTGACGTATCCGTAATATCTCCTTTGCATGGATGGCAATGTCACTGGCTTGGCCCGAAGCACCTCCGGATGGTTCTGAATCGGGTTTAGTGGGCGCTCAGAGGCAGAGTACAAAAGCTACGCACGATGGATCATGATGCTTGCGTTTGGAAGACAATGCCGCTTTCCCTTCTCACCAGAAGCAAGTAAGAGGGAACCCATGGATGCGGCTAATCCTAGGCTATAAGTATGAATGGGAGAAGATACATACTTGGAGGCGTGTCAATATAGGTTTCACATCGCTGTGAGAAGGTCATCCACCTGCATCTGGAAGTTCCAGCAGAAATGTTAGTTAGGAAACTGAATGGAATTACAGGATACTCACTGTATCATATATTGCAAGCCCGGCTGTCACACTTCCACCTGGAGAATTAATATACAGATGTATAGGTTTTGTCGAGTCCTCTGCTTCGAGGAAGAGAAGTTGAGCGACTATTAGTGTCGAATCGTCGTCACGGATCTAGAGGATGGGATTTAAATAATTTTTTTTTGGATCAAATGTCAATGACGAACACGTACCGGTCCGTGTAACATTATAACGCGCTCTCGGAGGAGCCTGGAGAAAATGTCATAGGAACGCTCTCCCCGTCCCTGATCAGTAATTCAGCACGCATCCAGGTAGGCTTCGAGTATACGAACAGTCTGTTCAATGACAATTGGCACGAGATTCGCAGAAGGTCTTTGCCATTCGTTCTGAATTGCATGAAAGTTTTGACCAGCCAAAGGGTGAAATAGCCTCCTGGAGGGTGCCATAGTTTTACGACAGATGCTCGAGACCATTCTTGAAAGCATGGCCCTCTAGATAAAAGACGAAAGCCCGAAAAAGAGAAAGAGTACGACAAGGCAAGGTCCAACCTTCGTTCGGAAGCGGTTGATCGGGAAATGATGGAGGGCCACGTGACTGACGCGTCAACGAAAAGTTGGTGTGTCACTCTGAGTCCCTGTCATCACAACCTCCACAACCTCGCTGCTGTTCCTATCCAGAGTTGACCCAAAAACTCATACTCAGTTTGATATCTGTTGAAACCATACCCATATATGATCTAGAGGACACGCCTGTGGCCGACATGAGCTCACGATTTCCATCCTACACACAACGGTCGAAGGAGGCACCTATGGACTATCAATGGACAAATCGAAGTCCAATAAAACCAGCTTGGGCGGCTGGTGAAGACGAACCCAGCACACCTCGAAAACGTGAGCATCCTCAAAGACTTTCGTACTTGAACGACTAACAAGAAATCAACTACAGGCTCGCATGACACATTGAATCTTTCAACACCATCACTACTGAGTACACCGCAGCCAACATTTGGCTCAAATCAAAATGTTCCCTTCCTCTTTCAACCACCTGTACCTCAAACTCCGCAATCCAACCACCCGTGGGCACCTCCGCCACAGTTCGACCCAGCCAGGGCATTCCCACTTCAACCTGAAATCAGGGACATCGACATGGGCGAAGCTAGTCCAGCAAGAAACGACGAAGATATGAAAGATGATGCCACCCCAATCAAGGATGGAGGTCGGACTGTCGCGACAGGCGCTCTGCGGCGCGTCTTTAAGCAGCGCATGAAGCGTCCTGCTAGCAACCTGCTCTCGCGACGACCTGGCTCGCGGGAAGAGGATGAAGGATTCTCGGAGGGGGCAAGTGAGGACGAAGGGACAGTTGCGCCCTTGAGTCAGACTACATCAAATCATTACACCCTGAATATGCCCGCTCCTGCACCACCTCAGTCGGACCTGCCATACGTTCTTCTGGGGTACGTGAATTCATTAATCTTGGACTGTCGAACGTCTTGATTGACTTGCTGTCAGTTATCTGCAGTTTTTCTTCAACCTATCCTTGATTTTGATCTTTCTATATCTCTTCGTACAGTTTATCTTTACTGTGCAGAGGGATGTAGAACATCGAATCTCAGAATATTCGCAAGGTAAGTTTTTGTTCTTTCACAGCCACCTATCCCCTTACGGGGTTCCAGATATAATTCAAGAGATTAGCATGTGTGCGATGCAGTATAAGAACAACCTGTGCGCTACAAGTCCCATACCAGCGATGGTCCAGCAATGTGGCAACTGGGAGACATGTATGAACCGTGATCCCACCATTGTTGGACGCGCGAAAGTTGGCGCCGAGCTGATCGCAGAGGTAATTAATGGTTTCGTCGAACCGATCAGCTGGAAGACCCTGGTACGTCTATTCTACGACTGCGTGTAAGAGCTAGGTTGACCTGTTGTCGCTTCTGAACAGATATTCACATTGACTTCACTGGCCTTCCTAACCGTATTCATCAATACCCTCCTTTCCCTATATCGCTCTAAACACCAACCGATCGCCGATGCTCCACGCCATCCGACACCCTCATTTCCCATCGCACCCGCTACACCCTTCCCTCAGCATTACGGATACCTTTCGCCTGCCCCCACGCCTAGCTGGGGTCGGTACCGGTCCGAACAAGATCTTGAATCGCCGACAAGACGACGACGTCTTGAAGGAGGGTCGATTGCTAAAATCAAATAGTCACAGATTGGCACCTACGATATCTGAGTTGTCTGCGGAACACGTTATGTTATTTCTAGGCACTTGCATAACTTGTTTAATGTTCAATTCTATTCAAATTACGCGATATCCCTATGCCCACCGTTAGCTGTCAACACATAAGGTAAGCACCATTGAATATCGCTCCGTGTACCTGTCGTCATTGAATGAATTCCAGATAGATTGAATGGAAAACGCCGGCGTGCCTTTGTGTGTCTCCAAATATTGGGTACACCATCACCGTTTGGGAACATCAGCGTGCCGCTCACGCCTCTCTTCATTTATTTCCCGGTTCCTTCCGACTCGTCATCCTCATTTAACCTCGTTGACTGCGGCGTCTATTTCAGGATGGACTCCTGATCTCCATTCAGCCATCTCGGATGTTCACAGCTTTTCGCCGAAATCGGTGACGATCATCGGAATTTGGAAAACGATCTCCACTGCAGAGATCTGCTTGCGGCTTCATTACCCAAGGCAACCCATACGATCGGCGAGCCGAGTCTATGCTGTCATGTTTTTCCTTTTCTGTATTTTCTTTCGTGCATGCTTGCCTTGTTAGAGTAAACCCTGGGCCTTCTTTCGACAAAAGAAAACATATGATCCCACGAGTGGCGGCGAGAATGTCAGAAAACTCTTGCTCTTCTTTGCTCTTGCTCTTCTCGGGTCCCTTCTTCTGGCATTGCCAAAATACAGGAACAGGACCTCATGCGAAGCCGCATGAGGTTGCTAAGGAAGTTAGATGCCGTTTGTTTTTGGGAATCATGATCAGGGCTCTCAACCCCCTTGTGCACCCTTCCCCACCTGGACTTTTGATGAACCATAACTGTACCACCATGGCTCAATAATCAAGGATCCAGGATACGTGTTGTACTCCGGCCCTTCCTCTATTGGTAAGCATTGGTACTTGCTGATGCGCTTCCTGCTCCCGACACGCGAACCCACTTGTCGATCAGCATCGAATATTTGTGATATTCCGTGATCATTTCAGGGGTATACAAGGAGTTCTTCTTGGTATTCACGCTGATCGTTACATCGAACACGCTTGCGGGACATCGGATGAATAGAGTTCGGGTGGTAAGTGTCACCGCCGCGCTCAACAATTGCTTCCAACCCTGATTCTGGAGATGGACGAGCGCCTGAGACTCTGAGACTCATATGCAGGTGACTTTCCCATCTCCTTACGGATACTCTATATATCGATTGTCCCTCATTATAAATCCAGGAATTCGAAGCGATGCCAGAGGCCCACGGAGGAGCCAGCTGTATACAATTCTCAATATGTGTATACTCGTCGATGTCCTAATTTTTACCGAAGGCCGGGCGTGGCGCAGAATTGATTCCATTTTATAGATTCCAGACAAGGCCATGTTCGGTTGGATGCTAGGCCACGTTGTCACATCGTATATACACCCTTCCTTCGCCAATCGCCAATCGAACCGCTTCTTTGCATCTGCTGGTGCTGTGCGCTGCGCTGCCCGGGTTTGGCTCGGTTGGTTGTTGACTTCAATGTCTTGAGTTGGTGGCGTGGCGTGGGCCATGCTGGACCATTGCGTAGTTTGGGGGTGTCAAACGATGGTGGTGGCGGCGAATTTCAATCACTGATCATTTTGGTTGCCGATGCCATTGTATTACCCCTCAGCTGAGTCACCTCTTGTGATTCACATTTAGAATTCAAAATCGGATCTGTCTATGGGTTGTTCAAGAAGCTCAGGGTCTTGCTGCTGATTCCTTTCCTTTCTTTGATGTCTGTCAAAGAAGACGCAAAGAGTCCGAAACCATCTGTAAACAGGTGTTGAGGTCTATCATTGGCAATGCAATACTCTGTCCGATTACTTTAGAATTGACAATGCACAGTGTGCAACAAGTCCTCGGGTTGGATGATCGTGGCAATTCCAGACGGGTTTTATGGTGGTCTACTCCGTTGGTGCTGGCACTTGTGTTTGTCTACTACGCATAGACTCCGTTCAGAACTCCGTGCTCAGTGCACGGGTGGTCGGCTGTCAAACTTCTTCGAAGTTCAAATGGCGACACCAGGAGATATATGTATGTGATCTATGAATATAGATCTATGATATCCATGAGCAATACAGTTTTTCCAGATGGATCTACAATCTACATTTATATATGTATAAGCTTTTTTTGTCTTGTTTCGGCCTGTCAAGTCGCTCCGGCTTTTAGCATAGCATACTCTAAGCTGTAGGCGCCGCCGTGTTATCTGATTATCAAGATCATGTATGTCGCTTACCGCTCACAGACGGCCAGGGGTATCTTCCCACATACCGTGGCATGCGTCCTTTTATTTATGAGCCTTGGGTTCTCCTCCTTGCACGTCAAAGTTCGTTTCCTGTGTGCAACGAAATCGACGATGTAAAAGTTACGAAGATCGTTTGATGTTCTACTGCAGCTGTCATAGATGTCATCCTTCAAGCTCCAGCGTCATATGTATCCTCTGCATTGTTTATCTATCAGGAAGACCCGCAGATGCGATTTGAATCATCGTCGTATACCCCCGCAGATATCACTCACCTTCCACTGACGACTCGCACATCAGCATCAGCATCAGTACTAGTAGCACCACAAAGCCGTACGTGCATATACGCCTACGTACAAAATGTCGTACACTATCTTGGAAGAGCGACAACCCCCATTTGTTGTCGCATAGGCCATCTGCATTCAATTTTCAATCGGTCACGGCTCAACGTTTTAACCCTCGTACCCTGCATTTCCCAGCTGCCATTAGGCCCACCGCCACCGGCTGGGGCCTGGACTACGCGCCCTGCAGCTTTACGGTAGGCTAATCAATGATTCATGAACTGGGGTTGTCATTGTCAATGGCCGTGGGTTGATCGCATTTAGCATATGCATTCTAGCTTCGTTGCGTAGCAGGGTACACTGGCATGCGCACGCCTGAGCGAGGGGTGCATGCCGGTCTAGGTGCATGGCATATGCCATACCTGATTCGTTACATTAACCATATGTACCCCTGCCTGATTTGCATCTAAGTTTACTCCTCATTTTGATGCTTTAATCCGCTTTTATGAAATACAGGCTCGTGTGCGCGACTTATTCATGGGTGCTCAGGCCTGCTGGAATATAGATTATCCTCAGGGGGCAACGTACTTTGGGCAATTGGTGTAGCATTGAAGTCGTGCTTATTACTATGGTGTTGCCCAGTTCCTCAAAGTTAGATATAAGTTCTCCTATGGTATAGTTAATGGAGTTTGGCTTCTTAAAATTGACATACGTACAGCATACACGTTGTCTAGGTGTGAGCCCTAGGGGTAATGTATATATATATGTTTAATGTAGAATTGTCGATGTGGTAGGGTGGTCGTCGATGAATCAAGGAGCCTGGTCATCGTAATACTACAGACTAGTACAGTGGTATCCTCCCAGTGGTCTCCTCGAAACTTGTCCGGACATCTGATGGGGATGTATATGCGCGCTATTGCGGTCTCTGTAATAGGAGCTGCTTTACCAGAAGTCTCAATCTCCTAGATCATAAGATGCATGACAATCTAGATCACGATGTGTATAGCTATGATATCAGCCACACTACAGGACAATGGACGAGGACTCGAGCGACTGAGCATTACTGCAGTGCACATGTAGTTTGAAATCAAGAGTAAGCCAAGACAAAAATCCAAGCTAGAGCCAGAACCCGTTCAACGTTCATCCCTAAACGAGGTTAGTTGTGAGACTGAGCAAAGAACACAGTACAGCAACGGTGATCACGGCGGCACCCCACTCCGGCGTGATCGACGCGAATATTACGGATCGTGCGTTGCTACCTAAGGTAGAGCGCCAGCACTGAGATGATCTCGGAGGGTTGGATGGGTATCGATTACGATTGCGATACAATTGTGAATTGTGATAAATGCGTATGTATAGTTACTTATGGGTATCGCGGTGTGGATGAGGGTGAGTTGCCATGTATGTCAAATAGAGTCAGAGTCGGAGAGATCCATAATACAGTAATGTTATGCTAACTATAGTCTAATCAATTCAGTCCAGTGGGCTTATCCTAGGTGCTGGAGTCAGTAAGCACATGTAGTTGTGTCCACTCGCATTCTTATCCGCTGAGTTGAAAATCCGATTTCCGAACCCCAAATCCACTGTATCGATACCGATATCCACGAGTACGGCTCGGGGTGGCAAATGTCATGCTACAAGTGCTAGTGAACTCACACGGCCGGAGGTAGGCAAGATATAACGTGCGTTTGGTTGAAAGGTGTACTATCACCTTATGACGTTAACTTGAACGGATCTCTGATTGGATTTGGACTGGATGGATGGATGACTTGGTTCCAACTTAATGCTCTTTGTCACTTGGAGGCGTTCTACATGGATCGGTGTCGGGGTATGGGGGCAGTTAGAATAAACGCTTGACCCAATTCAGTGGATTTAGTCACCGTAGATCGCCTTTATAGGCGCCCGTCAGATCAGCTAGCACACCTCTAAGGTCGTAATCGATCTCATTCGGCTCCGGAACGCAAATCCACAGAGTGTATGGAAGGCGAGACTGGAGAGAGTCAAGAATTTACTTGCTTCTATCACACACTATCGCGAGAGGTGGGTGATTAATTGGTTATAGTCTGGCATTGGATCATAACAGGAACACCGTACTACATCGCCAGTGCTAGTGGAGTGTCAGTGTCATGGCCTTTTATGATCAATGCTGATCGAGCATAACTGGCCAAGGAGTCTCGGAGGCATGAAGATCGATTGCAACTCAATTGCGTCCCTTTGCGGCTCGCGGTGCGAGGATGTAGCGGCGAAATCCGCAACTGACATGCAGTCAATTCAGTTTGGTGGATGTACTGGAGCCGCTCTGCGTCGGGCTATACATTGTAATCGTAATCGACTATGGTAATTGAACGCTCAGAGCACAAGTTCAGAGTTTAGATCCCATTCGATTTCCGAACCCCAAAACATGGGGTGTTAGCCGGAGGCTTCTGCTGTTGCGTTTTTACGGAAGGTGGGTAAGAGATAGTGTGAGTTTGAGTGAATTTTGTGATGGGTACCTTAGTTTAAATAGACAGCACGAATAGAAACAGTTAAATTCATATATTGAAAACGCAGATTTGTGCTGCTAACGTTCTTATGGGAGGTAGTAAGAGATAGTGTGAGTTTGAGTGAATCTGTTGTGGCTCTTTACATAGTGCGTCTGCGAGAATAGAAACGGCCGAATGCGTGTATTTAATCACGTTCTCCGAGTAACTGCCAGGCGCAGCTGTAGCAAGTAACCGAAGAGACTGTGTTTCTCGAGTTCCGAGCCAAGATTCAAAATCGAAATGCAAAATCGTATTCGAAATTCTGGACCCCAAACCTATGTCTGTATGTACGGACAAGTAGCAATCTGGGGTGGGCAAATGTTAAGCTTTCGAAGTGGAGGCTCCTCCTGCTGCTGCTGCTGCAGCCTTTTCTTCTTCCTTTTTCTGGGGTGGGTTAGTCCAAAGATACGGATAAAGTTGATGCATGATAGTGACCTTTTGCTTTGCGCGAAGGATCTCGGCATCACTAGAGAGGTGTCAATCCCATGAAGGCGAGCGTGAGATCCCAGACTAACCTCTCCTTTCTCTTTGCCAGGTTCGCGGCGCTCTCCTTTGGCTTCTTTGCGCTAGCTGCGGCCTTTTTCTGGGCCTTGAGCCGGTCTTGATCACGTTGGTTTCCCCCTGAAGATGAGAGACCAAATGAGTGAATCCATGAAGCGCCTGACGGTGCAGAGCGGTATTAAGCGGACAATAGGGTTGGGGGTACTTACGAGTCATTGTCGGTGTGAGGGCGGTGAGGACGACGCTGGCGACGTGGCCTTAATGGTGGTAGGGGATTAGAATTCAGGCGGAGCTGGTTCGGAGCCCGAACCTTGACAAGCTCAATTAAATTTGCCGATGCTGTGCAGTGCTGATCGGGTGATCGCTTCGTCATCGCGGTGATGGGATCGAGATGGGTTGGCAGCCATTTTCGGGATTAGCATTCCGGTGTCCAAAAGAGGAAGATGGATATTCCGAAGTTTAGCAGGAGACTAGAAGGTGGGTTCCCCGCAAATGGGTCCGAGAGGAGTCGGGCCGTGCGGCCGATTGGGGTGGCCGCTGACCCTCACGGGGCCGCCGATGGAATCTGATCGGGGTGGTTCTGATATCGATCCTCGATTGGCACGCGAGAGATGGGATCTGGGCGGAAACAATCCGGGAAAGGCACGCGGCTGTTTCGATACAGAGATGACATTTGAATGACATCCTAAACTTCCCTGAGGCCCATTATATATATCACAACGCCACCTTCGAAAGCTCTTTTGCCCCCCCTCCCCCCAACCATGTCCCACAGACACATCCCCCGCCAGGGTGATGCCCATCTCAACGGCGCGCCCCCCATCCCCACCACCCCCAACGGCACCTCGCCCGCAGTCCAGACAGCAGTCCCCAACGGCGCAGGCCCAACCACCATCATCAACAAACTCAACACCGCCAATGAGCAGACGTGGCTCCTCATAGGTACGCTTTTCTCCGCAGACTTGTTTCACCCTCCAACCACCACTTCCAGGACGCGTAGCAGAGCAGATGGGCGATCTCGAACACGCTCTCTCTGCCTACGAGAATGCTCTGCGGCACAACCCCACCTCGGTCTCTGGCCTCACTCAGGTGGCAGGTATCGCACGGATCAAGGAAAATTATCCCAAGGTAGCTCCTTTTCCCCTGTCCGCGGAGTTTACTCTTATGTCCATAATAGGCAGTTGACTTTTTCCAACGCGTCCTGCAGATTGAGGAGGATAATGGCGAAATATGGTCTGCTCTCGGTATGTTCTCTATTAATTTTTATCAACTCGTCGCTCATCATATCTAGGTCACTGCTACCTCATGCAGGACGACCTGCAAAAGGCCTATTCCGCCTACCAGCAGGCTCTCTACCTCCTTCCTAATCCCAAGGAAGATCCCAAGCTCTGGTATGGTATTGGCATCCTCTACGACCGATATGGCTCCCTCGATCACGCCGAGGAGGCCTTCTCATCCGTTCTTCGCATGTGCAAAGGTCAGTACACATCGTTCATTACACGAATGGCAGTCCTGATTAATTTGTAAAAGATTTAGACTTTGACAAGGAGAACGAAATCCTCTTCCGGCTCGGCATCATTTACAAGCAGCAGGGCAAGTTCGGAGAGTCGCTCGATTGCTTCGACCGCATACTTCGCAATCCTCCGAGCCCTCTCGCCCATGCCGACATATGGTTCCAGATTGGCCATGTGTTTGAGCAGCAAAAGAACGTTCGTCATCTTCCTTTCTTTCTCTCCTCGACTCCCATGACTCATCGGAGAAATAGCATACAAGAGCCAAAGATGCTTATGAACGTGTAGTTGATGCCAATCCGGGTCATGCAAAGGTTCTGCAGCAGCTTGGGTGGCTATACCACCAAGACGGCTCGTCCTTCCAAAACCAGGATCTCGCGATCCAATACCTCACAAAGTCTCTCGAAGCAGGTAAGTTCGCTTTTATTCCCGCTCCGATCTACTCTGAATTCATTTCCGTAGACCCATCAGACGCTCAGAGCTGGTACCTGCTCGGCCGAGCTTACATGGCAGGTCAGAAATACAACAAGGCCTACGAAGCATATCAACAAGCTGTGTACCGCGACGGGCGCAATCCTACTTTCTGGTGTTCTATTGGTGTGCTCTATTTCCAGATCAACCAATTCCGTGACGCCCTCGACGCCTACTCTCGTGCCATCCGCATCAACCCCTACATCTCGGAGGTGTGGTTTGATCTTGGATCATTATACGAGAGTTGCAACAACCAGATCACCGACGCTATCGATGCTTATGCGCGAGCGAGCGAGTTGGATCCGACGAATCTGGCGATTGCGACGAGGTTACAGTTGTTGAAGAATGCGCAGGCCACAGGGACACAGCTCCCTGCGGCTCCTGGTCCTCAAGACGTACATCCGACGGCTTATGCGAGCGCTGTTGTACCCCCACCTGGATTGAACGGACCCCCGTTGATGCTGCAGGGGAACCACAGGCCGCCGTTCAGGTCTGATTCAAGGGGTCCGTCAGAAATTTCCTTGCCTCCCCCGTCGCAGGTGAATCAATCTGGCCGTCCATCACCGCCTGCGCCTTTCAGAGGTGGGCCCCCACCGCCCGTCATCCTCGATGAATCGCGGCATATGCCCTCGCATACTCCCTTGGCACCTATGGAAGTGGATCGGCCACCTCACCATGGCGGTCGTGATTACCCTCCTTCGCGTGGGGAGCCCTCTCGTGGACCGTCTGGCCATCAAAGCTTGTTGCTTCAGCACCCTCTGCCACCTCAAGGCCCTTCGGACGATCCTAGGAACGGTGCTCACCCTCATCATCCTGATCCTTACTTCCGTGGGCGTCCCCCGCACTCCCGATCTGTTTCGCCTGCGCCTCATAGTGGGCGTACAGCTCGATCGCCTCCACCATTCCAAGGGTACCAACAACCCGTTGGACCTGCTCAGCCAAGTGCTGGTCCTCAACGGTCACCTCGCGGCTATCGCCACCGCGAGCCACCTCTTTCAGATCAAGAGCCTGGTTGGGAACGTCGCGGACCTGGTCCTGAATGGGATCGGGAGCCCGAACGTCGTGCACCTAGGCACAACGGCGAGTATATGCACCCAGCACAACAAGCTGGAGGCCCTTTCTACCCTCCCCGTTCACCTCGCGCACATAGTCCCCCACAGCCCTCTCCTCGCGTCGGTCACCAGACGCGTTATTGGGATAACAAGCCCACAACAAGTGGTCCGACCAGTCATCCCGCATTCCGTGCGTCTCCCCCGCCGCATCAAGGACAACCTCCTCATCACGAACAACAGAGGCGCTACGATCCTCGACATGACGCGAGGGATAACAGAGAATACGAGCCTGAGCGGGGGGATGTGCGGAGCTATCCTGTCTCTCCCGAGGGTATGCGCTCGAGGAATGGTCCTCAGGTGCATCTATCTGGGCCTAGTACAAGGCGCTCCGAGAGTCCTCATGGAGCACCGGCGTTGGTCGATTCGAAGGCGGGTAGAAGAAGGAAGGGAGGTGATGATCTGCAGATGCAGTCCCAACAACCCCCAACACCGTCGCAACAGCATCCGCAACCAATTGCTCCTCAGTTCCCGCCACCCCCGTCAACAACGCCTGCCTCAACGGCGATCTCAATGCAGGAGCCGGCACCGAAGAAGAGGAGGAGGGCAAATGGGAAGAGGAAGGACGAGGGGAGTGTGGAGAGTCAGAGAGGTCCAGGGGGGGTTCCTGGAGGCTTCAAGATGCAGTACCCGAAAGGTCCTGGGTCGCCCGAGAACAGTTCGCACTCTGGCTCGTCCCGTTCGATCCAGCCCTCTCCGACGAGCGCCACCCCGCGTCCGCCATCGAGAGTCGTGGATGAGGATTACGATGAGGGTGTAGCCGACGCATTGATGGGTCTGGCGAATGGCTCATATCGTGGCCCTTCTGGAGAGAGCAATGGCGAGCCACCAGCGCATTCGCCTACGGTGTCTTCGCACAGCAGGCACAGTATTCCCTCGCCGCGTCCTCTGCCTTCGCATCGTAACTCGGTGTCATCAAGTCACACTTCCCCACCAACGCAGATGCAGCCGCTGAAGAGAGCGTTGAGCCCTGGGCCAGAGGAGACGGATAACAAGCGCTCGAGGATGGAGGGCATGAAACAGCGTAGGATTTCGTCGCCTTCTGGTGGTCGTCGTACGCCAGTGCCTTCTACGAGGCCTTCGCCTATCCCTTTCCGCACTCAGGCAACGACATCACACTCCCCCGAGGCAAGGGATCAGTTCCCGCCTAGTCCTTCTCTTCCTGTTGTCCTTCCTCCCCACCCTCGACCAATCGGCGCTGGCCACTCGAATAGTGCTTCCGCCTCGATTGCGCTTCCACCGATTGCGACGTTGTCTCCGACGTCAACTGCACCTTCTCCGACGAACCACAACGACGACAAGATGCACATTGACGCGAGGTCTATCTCCCCGCCTTCTAGAAGTGGCAAGCTATCGTCGAGGTCGCCTGCGTCCAAGCATTCGTTGTCGCCGCCTACGGAAAAGAAGGAATCCTCGTCGTGATATTTCATCCCTTCTCGTTGCATCGCTCGCTGTTGGCTTTCTTCCCGTTCTACTTTGAGTTTTATCTTTTCATTATGCACTTTTTGTATGTAGCGTATCACTTTACGAGCCTTGTTATGACCTTCTTTTGCGCATACTCATTAGCACTCAGCACTCATTGTCTATAGCATCTCAATTTCAACATCAACGTCATCTTCACACAATCGCACCAATCAATTATTAGAAGTTAATATCTTGTATGCTAGATACTTGCCTACCCTATGTCCAATACAATACCCACCCTTTTGGTCTAGTTCCGTGTTATTTTACCGTGGTGTGAAAGTCCAAGTTCAGGAAGGTCTTTCGAAGACATCTCTCGAATGTATACTACATAGATGATCAACATCTTCGATGTGATGAACTTTCTAGACCAATCGAGAGCTTTCTCTCACTTTGGTTGGTTGGTGGATTCGAGGCCTGAACTTTAGTGAACACGCGACGTTCGGAGGCGGCTGAAATATCTTGAACTGAATCTGATGGTGAATCGCGAAGTCTTCGATCGGCTTTGTGGGTGACTGGCTTTTTATAGCCGTCAAGCAGTTGACTTGAGGGTTCTCGCTCGCATGTTGTTTACCTGATGAAATATCTCCGTCACCAGTCGTCATGGCCAGGGTGATGCTCACATACAAGACGGCGCTTAGGACGGCGGCCTGAAGAAGCTGAAGAGCCTGCTATATTTATATTCGTAGAGAACCATTTTATTGGGTCCTTGTCCTTGCAGTGTCCTTGCACGATTATTTCACCCGGTAACCACAAGTATTGCGCGGCAGCGGTGTTAGTAATCTTGTTAGATGTCATAAGCAATGTCTTCATCGATATCAACGAACGCAGAGTCGACATCTTGCGCGAGTGGGTGGATTGGCATCTGTTGATGGGTTTATGGTTGTTAGCAGATGAGCAAGCTGCGTGGGTGCACTTGTGTAAGATGCGGTCCAACGAAATTCGGTGCCACAGGGCCTGAAGCAGGGAATAAGTTCCCCAGAAAAGGAAAATCCGTTCATCCATAAATGTCTGCACCAAGAGCTCTGGGAGGGTGTCAATAGAAAACACATAGTAGATGTATTCGGTTCTTATTCCCGGCAGGGTACGTTTTCTTTGGTTTCGACGAACTTGGATAAGTTAAATACCACCCGTTTGTCCTCCAGGCCTAGAATACCTGTGGGGAGTTTCGGCTGCTCAAAGATGCCCAGTCAGGAATTATTGCTGCGGTGAATAACGAATCAGCGGTCAGGGTACCATACGCAAGGCATGAAGCGTGCTGTGTCGAATTTGACTTTTGGAGTTTATCGCTATGGCGGTCGATGGCCATTGGTCAATAAGGCCGGGCTAACTAGGAATGGTGTATTTAAAGCACGCACTGTCGTGCACTCCATTCGGAATACCAAGACTCGTAAAGGTCTCCTAGGCTCTAGCCTTCAAGAAAACTCGTTTGGGGAAGGTCCCCTCATGTCCTTTGAGAGCCTGATCAATATTCGATTGGCCATCGGAGAAACGGAGAACTTGTACGGAATGAATGCTCCTTCGTCCAGAATTTCCAATGGGCTTCCTTTCATTAGCCAAATGCCCGTTAGGAAGCTATAAGGAGGAGAAATTGGGGAGAAATCGCGTGTTATGCATAACAGAGATGGAAGCCTTGACTGATGCAGTGGCGCAAGGCACCGCTCCGATTTGGAAATAAATATCCATCTGTTTGGATGGCATGGCGAAACCTAACGCTGTCGGATGCTGTCGCAGTGTCGCTGTCGACTCTCGACAGGCCACGAGACTTGCTCTTCAATTAAGCTATAATTTATAGAGGCGTGGTCGACATGTGTACATGATATCACTATGGTGGCGTGGTCGTCGCTGGGGATACTTTTGGGCTGTTTCAATAGGCTACAGATCACGTTGCTCAGTTTGCGGCGGAGCAATGGATGATTGGGTGATAATATCTTCTCAAAAAAAAGGTATACAGGGTGAGAACCGGTAGCAGAACAACGATTAATGAAGCCTTGATATCATAGTTGTCAGACAAGTAAATCACAAGCTGAGAAATGAATGGTTTGGAATGGCACCGAATGCGATGTTTCCTCCGTCGAGACAGTAGCCCTGCAGTTAGAGATTCGCAGTAAGGTCATATCCTGAAAGGATTGAATAAACTTCAACTTGAAAGGCAATCGCCCAGCCTCGATCGCATCAGGTTGTCCAGATCGTTGAACCATGTGTACCTAAGGATCGAAGCAGGCACCGCCAAGTACTGTTGACAATCCGGTGGGTACAAATGTAATCTCAGCGAGTATCAGCGTCGCAGGGGTGGTTGAAGAGCAACGTCTTGACGGAGTTTCTGATGCAAATCTGTCTAAATTCAAGATAGATAATTGAGGATAATTGACCCTGATTGTTTTTCTCATCACGGATTTTCAATTGCGGGCATTTCAACAACTCAACCTTGCTCTCTTGTCGACTCTTGGTGCTCGCAGACTTCTTTGCTTGGTACACGAAGGTGTTGGATTTCGGAATAGCCGTCGATGTCATGGATATGATGGGTTCACCAGCCGAGACCGACCGTGATCGTGACCCTGTCTTACAGCAGTTGGTTGATGGCCCCACGCACACCGAAGACACTTCGAATTCATCTCAAGCACCACCGGCTCCAGCAGTGCACGATTTAGCGGCTGCAGGGGAGACAATAGGACAGGTTACAGCACCTCTGTCACCAACCGGGGTTGCTATTTCTGCCTTGGCTGCTCAGGATACGGCTGTTACCGACACTGCAGACGAGACGACAACCGCACCTGCACTTGCTGCTACCACTTTTTCGGCTCAAGAAGAGAGTGAAGAGACTATGGCATTTGACGGAGATGTAGGGTCTACTACGTTGGCGGAGCGGACACTGGTTGGTGATGGAGAGGGAGACGACATGGAGAGCGAAAGGAGGAAACAACGGCAACATGTTAGAGGTGCTTCGAGCAGCAGTCTCTCATTGCCTATGCAGAGCCTACACCATATACATCAGCATGAAAACGCTGGGAAAGCGTCTTTGGAGAGCCAGCGGGGAACTGGGAGTTCGATGGATCGAAAAACAGAGGGTACAACGGCGACTGCTTGGGACCCGTTGCACACCAATGCTGGGGAGAAGGCGACGGAGAAGGACGGGCTGCACGATGAGACTGTCATTGCTGAGGAAGGAGAACGGGATATTGTCGATTCGAAAGGGAAACTGTTATATTCTGAGGACGAGGACGACGGCCCCAGGGATCGTGTGATGGGAGGTGGACAGGCGGGACGTCTAGCTATCAAGCCCTCGCCTCTGAGTTCAAGACGTGCTTCACATCTACGGCTGGATTTGAAGGCACCGTCGCCGCCACCTTGGGAGCAGATCAACCCACCGTTGGACAACAACTTGAAGTCGATTGCGGGGTATTATTCGCCCTCGGCGGCTCAGAAGTTCAGGACATTGCAGAGTAATGGGTATGTTTTCTCACTCTTCCTGGATCTATTAACATGTAGTGACTTCGGCTGTAGTGCGCGACCACTGATACCTCAGTCCTCATATTATTTTGGACCTCCTGGTACGGATTCTGCCTATGGAACGGCACCTACAGGCCAGATTGGCGTCCACCATCCACGTGAAATCCTACGTCTCGAGCGAGATTACTCTGGAGGGGAGCTAATACAATTCGCTCCTATATACCCTCTTGAGCTGGAAGGCAGGGTATGTGCTGCTCTTTCGTCATTCTGTTGTAGCTAACTTCACGTTTTCAATTCAATGCGCAGATAACTCCCACTCAATTCCTCGAATCTGTCAACGCTATCAATGAGCTGCTCATTTCAGCTCACAGCCTTAAACATTCAGTTCTGGACAACGTGCTTGCAGTATTTACACTGCAGCTTTCCAGGCTAGTTAAAACGCCGCATTTCAACAAGGTATGCTTACTCCTCCTTGTATTTTCTATTTCCGTTCCGGATCGACATTATTCCGTTCGCCTTTCGGGAGTAGGATTCATTGTAGCTTGAATTGGACCTTCATGACGACCATTGATCATCTGACATACGATCGTTTAGGAAATGCAACGTCTCCGCGAGCTGATTGACGATCTGAATGCCGAGGTGTATAACCCAGTCGGCCTAAACATTCTGTGGCCTAGAAGCGTGGCTTTCCTATTTGTGAGTGTTCTAATCTTGGTGTGGAAAGTGTCTTACTGATCGAACAACCTTTCTTTCTTTCGTTTCTTCATGTCTTTCCTTGGGGCCTTCGCTTCCATGTTTCTTATCGGCTACTTGATTGTCTTCGATTGACGTCGCCTCGTTGTCTCTGTCGACGACATCTTCCTTGTCGATCTCCGCCGTCCAACGTATATGGTGCTGCTTTGTGCCCATAGCTTGAGATCGAGTACTACGTTAGTACTGTTTTCCCTCTCCGCGATCTTTTACTGACATCATTTCTTGTTTTGCTACCGCTCGTAGTGAATTGAGTACGGCGATGGGGTCTCAGGATTCAATCATAGCTGTTGTCAGTTGCCGTCGGTGCTACGGGGATCGGGCCGTACTTTTATGTCGGGATGGCGAGGTGTGGGTCCAAGACAAGCTTCTATTGAATGTCTTGAACCCTGCCCGAAGTGGTTTGTCTGTTGGGCCGCGGAGAAGCTGCTACACGTTCTTTTTTGATGATATTTCTATCTATCGTACTCACGTTATAATCAGGGCTTATGCCTGATGTCTGTCTCATTTTGCAAAGCAACCAGGGATACTTCAGTTTTCAGTCTTGCCAACGTTCAAGGGTGTCCGTAGACTTGTCGGACATGCTCTTCTATCGCTCCTCGAACCACCGCAGTTATGATTACCGGACGATCAGGAGGTCCTACAAACATATTGCCAAACGTCTATCAGTGTTGGCTGCGTGAAGGTCGGAAAGCCGTGAGCAACTGTAGCCATATTTAGCATGGGCGGTCTCAGGCGGTCATTCCGGTCAGTTCTTTGCCCTTCTACAGACGCCCTAGATGATGTGCACGCAGACAGGCGCTGTCAATTCAGACATCGGATAGGGGACCGATTGCGCAGTGCCTGCCGAAGGCAACGCGTCGCACCACTTTTCGGCACGGCAGTTAGAGGGGGGGGAGAGCGCACACGTGACCGTGGACATGTTTTGATCTGCTTGGTAATGTGATATCGGTCGTCTCTGTTTCACTGTTTCTCTCTTCTACAAACCAGATCGTCCAAGTCTCTTGCCGTCGTCTTTGCTGCTGCTGACTGTCTGCATTTATAATCTCCTACCCTCGTCTCAAGTATCAGTCATCCATGGACCATTACGCAGAAATCGCGCCTGTTCAGTGGGATCTATCCCACCATTCCGACCTCAGTGCCCTCGGCGAGCCCGACTTTCTCTCCATCCTTGCAAAGCAGTTTCCCTCTTCGAATCTGGGTGCTCTTGGTTTTGGGGGCTACACAAACGGCGTGAATCCCCAGAATTTGAACGCCTACGAACTGCCTGGCCTAACTCCACCGTCGGACGATAGTAGTCCTAGCCCTTCGAACTCTAACCAAGACCATCACAACGATGACCGAGAGGACTCTGTGCTCAAGCGCAAGGCCAGTGATGAGAGTTTATCCGATGAGCCCAGCCAAAAGACCCAGCATACTTGTGAGAACCATCCGTGATACCCTCAAATGTTGCTTACTCATCTACTTTTGTCATCTCAGCGGGCGACAAGAAGTCCGCTGGCTCACGGAGAAAGTCCAGTGGAGGAACAGTGAGTCAATCAGCATTGTTTTTTGGATCATTCTGAGAGTTTGGTGATAGGGTAAAGATGAAACCCGTCTTTTGAAGCGAAAGGAGCAGAATCGGGCAGCACAGCGGGCATTTAGAGAGAGGAAAGAGAAGCACGTTAAAGATGTAATTTGCTTTCATTTCCTGCTATTTCTTGTTCCTAATCTATCTCCCAAAGCTCGAAGACAAAGTTGCCGAACTCGAAGCCAAGAACGAGCGGGCTCAACACGAAAACGAGAATTTGAGAGACTTGCTGAATCGTCTGCAATCCGAGAATGTCAA
>Ga0247742_10000749_pt1 | contig 24998 bp, 25 predicted proteins | sample UWRJL208509C2_FD_180944 | JGI IMG/M metagenome (GOLD analysis project Ga0247742, IMG submission 180944) | Plant litter microbial communities from Arlington Agricultural Research Station in Wisconsin, United States - UWRJ-L208-509C-2 | ecosystem: Environmental > Terrestrial > Plant litter >... | reverse complement strand
CGCCGCGCTTCCTATCGAGAGCTTCCTTGCGAAAAAGTCCGCTTTCCATGCGCCCATCCTCCATGAACTTGCGACCTGACTCTAGGTTGGGTTGCAACGTCTTGCAACCTTGCAGTGCGAAAGTGCTAGACAACCCGCGACGTCCGTCACAAATTGCGGGCTGTCGGACTTCCCCTACAGACAATGGGCGTGCGTTTCTGCTATTTGGCTGCTGCGGGAGGTGTCATCTTGCAGACATAAACTCTGTCGCAATCGCGCGTATTTTCGGAACGAACACTGTTTCTCGTGTCGGTCCCAACCAGCATGCCCTCGTTGAAGAGACGGGCGAGCCCCTGTTCGACGAATTTGTACGGACTAGGCGACAAAGGATGTCGTCGTCCAGGGACGCCGACCTGGCAGCCCGTTACGCGGCGGACTCAAAATCCGTTTGTACCAACGCCCCCCTTGACGGACTTTGATTCCTGGGTACGTTGGAACCACCAACCCTCAAGGATGAGACCGATGCCAAGAATGCCCTGCATATTGCCTCCGAACACGTCGCGGTTCGGCGCCATCAACGAAACCCTGGCCCTCGGCCTCGCAATGCAGTACCGGAACCTCGCCCACGCAGCGATGTGCCTTGCTGACCGCGCCGACCCTGCGCTCGAGTGCCTGTCGTACACCCCGGACATCCATGATGACGGCGTCGTCGGCCTGACGCCCACGTCCATGGCGGCACTTGTCGACAGCACACGCGGTGAGTTGCTGTTCCTCCCGCTCGTTCTAAGCCGTGGCGGCGACATCAACCAGGTCGATTCGCGCGGTCGGACGCTGCTGCATTTCGCGTGGCACGACGTTGTGGCCCGCTATCTGCTCGAACATGGCGCGCCGGTGCCGGAGGACCTGCGAGCCCGGCTGCTCGATGCGCTCGACAAACCGCCACGCGCCAAGGTGTTTCGCGCCAACAGCCGGCCCGGTTACCTGGACGTTGACCGCAACCCGATCCCATTGGTGATGGCGCTTCGGGGCAAGAACTATCCCTGGTTTGAGCGGTGCCTTCGTCCAGTGCCGGACGGGCGCGTATCCGACGTCGTGTCCCCGGTTGTCGTCGCCGACATGGCGGCGCTGGGCTATGGGCATGCGGACACCGTGCAGCCGCGTTCGACACCCGGCACCCCGCCCCTGCTTGCCCGCTTTGACGCGACGGTGGAAATTGTCCATGCCCTGCGGGAACGGGACACCGCACGCGTCCACGGGTTGCTCAAGCTCGGTGCGATGGAAAGCGCGCGTTTCTTCTCGTGCGGCAAGAATCCAGAGGATCCGTATGAGGATTGGTTCGGCGCCGATGCACTGGGTCTGGCCGCCATTCTCGACTCGCGCGCCGGCAACGTGCACCTGATGCCTATTTTTGAAGGCTTTGCCGACTTCCATGCTGCACATTCGAACTTTGGCGAGAATCTGCTCCATCTCGCCGATTCGCCCTGGGTCTGTACGTGGCTGCTCGCACGCGGTCTTTCGCCAGATGCGACGGATGACGACGATGAGCTCCCCGACGAGAAGCTGTCGCCTGACGCGTGCGCCGTCATCGAGCGCTGGCGGTTGAACCGGTCGTTGCCGGCGGGGCAGGGCGAGGGACGCGGTCGGGCAAGGCTGTAAGCGGCTGCTCCGCTGGCCGGTCGTCCGAGGCATTCGAGCGATGGAAAGACGTCTAGGTGTCGACGACGGCAATCTCGTTATCGTGGATGTGCGCGCCAACAGTCCGCTAAAGTTGTCGGGGCCGCGAGCCGATAGTCTGAAGGTGGGACCTCAACCGGAAAAGATGAGCTCGAAAGGGACGAATGGAGCAATGGCGAAACGCGCTTTGATATATCCGGTTCGCGCAACAGGCCAACTTCAGAAACGCGAAGTGGTCCCGTTGGCTGACCTCGTCGGATCTGCCCGGCGCATCGCAGCGGTGGCATTCTGCTGGGTCGTCACGCGTGACGTACTCGGTGGCCCTCTCTCGTTGGCGCAACGCAACGCAGACATCACCGGTATCTTTGGAGCGAGTCGGCATTTCGATGGTGTATGCCTCGGTTGCGGCGGCTACGTCGTGGCATCCCGTGTGTTGGGGCGCTTGCTTGCTTGCGCCTTCACTTGCAACGGGGTAGCGGTCGCTGCGGCGGCGGGAGTCTCGGTATGATTGGTTTGATTGAACTACCCGACGCAGCCTCGGCGGTGAAGGCGGTTGTTTCCGTTCTTGCCGGACTGCCGGCCGTGTGCATCGGCTTTTACCGCGCATGGCGTCATGGCCGGACGGCGCGCTGGAAAGACGACAGTCAAAAGACCCGGGCTCTCAACGAGCTCATTGCCAGGAGGGAATTGCACTGCGTCCACCCGTTCGTGCTTCAAGAGGCCTTCTCCGGCGCGTTCGGATTCGAGCTCGACGACCGGATGATCCGTTTTGCCCTCTGCCGGCACGACCCCATCGAACTGCTTGCCAACCTCAAGCGTACACGCCCAATGTTGCGTCTCTCGCCGGACGGGCGCGCGCTCATGCCGGCTGGCCCACGCCCGGACAAGGTCAACTTCCGCCGGCGCGCGTGGAGGACCATGGTTCTTGGCATGACGTTGTACGCCATTGTACTGGCCACCGGCCGGTTACTGCCTCACAGCCTCGACTGGTTGTACCTCATCATAATCTTGGTCGCCATGGCCGCAACGAGCCTGATGGCCATGGCCGCTGTAGTGTTCCTGACGGCGGCAGAGCTGACCACTCGGCTCGACGAGGGCCATCCGGTGTGGGTGCCGGGCCCGGGGTCCGGCGCCTTTGCCGGAACATCGCGGGGTAAGCGGAGCCGGCGCGGGCGTCGCGCTGCGGGCGCAGTGGATGTTGATAGCTCCCAACAAGCGGACGCCGCTGCATAACGCCGGAAGAACGGTCAAAGCTCTTTGCGAAGGTGCGTATCGTCTTTGCAGCCGGTGCATTGCCTGGGGGCCTGATTGCCACCGTGGGCGATTTCTTCACGCCGGCTGGCGGCTGGTTGCTGCCCATGGCGTCTGGCGCGCTTGCGCTGTTTGTCCTTGCCGTCCTCGTCATCTGCAGTGAGCTCCACAACCACACCCGCCGCGTTCTCGACGGGTTGCCGGAGACCGAGGGGTATTTCAAGGGGCCAGTGACACGCCAGGCCGGTCTTTGGTGTCTCCTAGTGTTTGGTGTCACGGGCCTCATCGTTGGCGGATGGTCACATGGGCACCGCAAGGATGGCGGTGTCTTGGCCGAGGGTTTCACGTCCATCCGCGACGCCCAGTCAATGGTGCCGCTACTTAGAGAGAGTCTTGCCGTCCAGAAGAGGGTGGCCGACTCGGTTGATGCCATGGCGCGCGACGTCAAGAAGGAAACCAGTGACGAACCCCAGAAGGAGCTCCAAAATCGCGGGGTGTCCTGGCGGGCGGCGAACATGCTCGAGGCCGTCCGAAATGGCGAGGCCGCCACTGTTTCGCTCTTTGTCCAGGGCGGAATGCGCGCACCGGAGGGGACGTTGTATGTGGCGCTGCGCAGATTCGATGCAGGTGTCGCCAAGGCGTTGATGGCACAGGCGCACACCATCCAGCCGGAAGACTGCACAGGGTTCCATACCTACGAGCAATCGCTCGTGGATACGGACGAGAAGATGCGGTTCCTGTCCACAGTATGTCGGCAGGAGGGCGTTGAGCCCACGCTCCGGAAGGCGCTCGCTGATGCCTCAGAGAGTGTTTCGCAGCTCGAGAAGGCAAACGAGACGGTCGGGTCAGACCGGGCTGCGTGCATGGAACGGATGCGGAGGAAGTGGCCGCCCGAGCGCCTCGCAACGGTACCTTTGTTGGGCGACATCAACGGCAACCGCACCACCGGGGACATCCCTGAGGAACGGGTCGCGATGGAGTACAACCGCGCTCTCTTCATGCCGGCCACGCCGGGTGTCAGGCCATCGCTCGATGAGGTTTACCGAACAGCAGTTGCTGTCGGTTGCAATGCCTCTTACGCCGTGCGCCCTGTCAGTCATGAAAGGCGCGATTTCCTGCAAAGGCTTCTCGCAAATTTCTGACGTCCTGGGTTCGTCACCGGGACGCACTTCACGCTGGCGGCAGTCCTGAGGGCCGCGCGCTGTGGCCCGGCAGGACCGGTGACGCCAATTCCAGAGCCGGACGTCACCGGAGGGTTGGTCACCGGCCATAAGCCTGCCGCAGCTCACGCCGAAGCTTGTCGGCCTGGATGAGCTGCCAGCGCGCGACAAGCGCCACTACCACGGTCACAACGGCGCCAATACCGTGCTTCCAGAGCGGCACGTCCGCAACAAAAGTGACGCTGGCATACAGCAAAAACAGCACCGCGCAGTAAAGGGAAAGCAGGTAGAAGGTGACGCAGAAACCGAATCTCCCGACCTGATTGACGAAGGGCCAGTGCCAGGTGGGCGTGAATTCCCGGGCTACCACGTCCCTCGCTTTGTAAATCAGTGTCAGGGTGCGTGGCCCGGCATTTTTGGGGAGGAGACGGCGAAGGATGCGGGTGATGCGTTCAACCTGCGATAGAGCACGCACTATGGCCGAGAGGTAGCCAGCAAGCTGGGTCGGGTGTTCGATGAGGTCAACCAAAGCCGGATTCATGGCATTTCCTGAGGGGGAGTTGAGCCGGAAAAGTGCGTCAAGCAGATGATGCCTGACGCCGCAATCGCTCTGGAGTCCGAAACACCCTGACCATCCGTGATGGTTTCCCGGATTGGTGAACGGGCGCGTCGCGGGCCTTGTGCCGCCGGACATTCCCTCTATTGCAAGGTCATGCCATCCGTGGCCTCATGACCGTCCACGTATGCTGGGTGTCGGCAGGGAGCGCGACAATGAAATACTTTTGGGCATGGCTGCTTGGCATACCCGCTGGCTGCCTGTTGATGATTCCCATCCGGATACCCTGGCTGCCGCCCCTCGAGGCAAATGCCGCCACGGTCATTGCCGCGTGTTGTTCGACCGTGCTTGCCGTGGGCGGGGCTTTTTTCTTGTGGTGGCACCAGGTGCAAAACAAGCGTCGTTCCCTTGAGAGCGCGTTGGTGCCCATCTTTGACCCGCTTTACACGTCGCTTCGCCAGCTTCTCGACTTGAGCCAGACGGACAGCGCCGGTCGGCTGCTCGAGACGATCAGGCGGGCTTACGGACCCGAATTCGACACAACGCCTACCGATGAAGAAGCGGTCGTCTACCAAATCAACGGATTCCCGCGTGCTTTGGACGCGGCCATGACCGAGGCGCGCACGGCGCTCGCCCCCCTGACCGGCATACAGGATCTGGTGCTTTCGGTGTCCCCGGCGCTCCTTCCGGAGGTACTCGCAATGCAGCGCTTGGCCCATGGCGCGGTTGACCAACTGCCTGGCGTGCTCTTGGACTGGCAGACTTCGTCTGGGTTGGCCCAACTCGTTCCATCGCTGTCGACAACACACCAGGCGCTTTTGCAGTGGGCGGTTGGCCGCGCGGCGGTCACGCTCAATCGTCTCGACGGGGGCAAGCGCGATGAAGCGGGCTTTCATGCGATGCAAGCGGGCCGATTGGCGGCAATGAATGCATGGGCAGCCACCGCCGTGCACTAGAGAATCCGGCCAGCCGGCGACATGTCCCGGTGTCGTATCGGAATGGCCTTGGCCATTGTCCTCAAGAAATCGGCATCCTTGCCGATGCTGTTCATCAGGCATGTCACTCAGGGAGAACGGAAGATGGATCTGGTCATGGCAGGCGTGGTGGGCGTCGTACTGGGCGGGGCAGCGATGTGGACAATTCTGCGTGCCGCAGCCACCCGCGTGTCAGGCGAAGCAAACCGCCTGCAGCGGGACCTGCGTGAAATGGAGCGGCGGCTGCACGAAACCGAACGCGACCACATCGCACGCGCCAACGAGCTCGAGCGGGAACACGCAGGGGCGATGCGTGGCGTCAGGGATGTTGCCTTCGCGGAAGGGAAGGCGCTCGGTCAGGTTGAAGGAGACACCGTCCACCGGATTGAAGTGAGCGAACTCAAAGCGGCTCATCGTGAAGCTCTTCGGGACGAGCACGATGCTGGCGTTGTGCAAGGTCGGGCTGCTGCCGAGGCAGAACTCGCCAAGCGCGCCGAGCAGTACAGCGTGCGGGTCAGTCCGTTCATTGAGTCGTCGTCAATCGAATCGATGTTCTCAAAGAGAACGCTTCTCCGCGCCGGGTATCAGTACCAGTTGCTCATCAATGGCGTGCCCGCCTTCACGCCCCACCAGATTTGTGACTCCAGCTATGAAGTCAAGGAGCTCGACAGGGAGGCAATTGCGGAGGCCACGCGCTTTGCTCTCGAAGCGGCTGACAAGGCGCTTGCGCTGTATGCACCGCATGCGGGCCTGGCGTCCCGGGGCGAGGCGGTGTTGCGCGGAGGTGTGGAACGGGCCGAAGCGGCGATTCGTCACCGCGCGAATGCGTCGACGTCTCCGGCCTGATACAGGCTCTCTTGAACGGAATCGTTGGGCGCTGGGCAGGCAAGAAAACATGCATCCGAATGAGCTCGCCAAGATTCTAGTAAATTCGTCATTTCTGTCAGACCTCGACCGACTCGTTGCAGTCGTGGGCTCAGGCGGGCAACGGCGTACCGCCGGGGGTCCGGCAATGCCTGCAGACCTTGTCGGCCTCGGCCAGCTACTCGATGAGGCGACCGCTCGGGCGCGGGGACGGGCGCATCGCCTCGTCGTCGCTGAGAAGGATAACCATCCGGACAGCCCGCTGTTCGGGGCAGTCTCGCTCTTCGAGGCCACCGGACACGTGCGTTACGAAACTGCGCACACCCAGTCGCTCGCCTGGTTATTGAATCCCCATCGCTCGCACGGGTTTGATGACACGCTGTTTGACGAATTTCTCTCCGCCATTGACTGCTCTGTTCACCCGGAGCTGGATTCCATCCGGTGCCGCATCCGGGACGAACGGCGCGGAAGGCCCGTGGTGCACACCGAGTACCCAATCAACGAGGCCCGCGCTGACGTTTTCGCGGAAGGCCGTCTTGTAAATGGGGAGGGGTGGTCGCTCGTCATTGAACTGAAAGTCGACGCCGTCGAGAGCGAAGGCCAGCTCGACAAGTACCACCGCAAGGGAGCCAACTCGCTCCACGTATTTCTGACGCCCAGCGGCCGGGACGGAACAACCCATGGACGCAGGCGCCCGTGGGCAACGATGTCGTTCATGGACCTCGTGCGGGCGTTTGTCCGCCCCCGTTTGACCGACCAGAACAAACATCCTGGCGCCCCCTTCCTCCGCATGTATCTGACCGGGCTGCTGAACAGTGTCTGCGACATGGTCTGCGTCCCGGAAAGCGGGCGGGTCGAAACAAGAAACAGTCCCTACAAACTCGAACAGCTCCTCGGGCCCTTGCATGTCCACATCGACTGACCAGTTCGGACGTTCCCTCGCCCTCGGCTTCTGGGCGAAACACGCCCAGGCCATGGAGGCCCTCTACGAATTGAGCAAGGCACGCAAACGAATCAAGCCTGCTGGAGGCGAAATCGACGCTTCCGTGCTGGCACTGTGGAACGGACCCCGCCGCTCGGATATCGAGGCAGTAATTCAGATTGCCGAGGCCGACGGCAGGGCGTTCCTGACAAAAGCGATGGCAATGTGTGTCGCCGAGCTCACTCGAAAGGGCGCACCGTTCGTCGTCAACGATGTGACGACGCCGAAGAAAGACTCCTGGACCATCTCCGCGAAGATGCACTCGCTCCCGAGGCGTCCTGTACAGTCTCCGCTGACCCTGTCGCTCTGGCTGTATGACGATCCCGATTCGCGGGTCGTGCTGTATGCCGAAATCTGTGTGGAGGACGACGCTGCGGCTGCCAGTGAGATGGCCAGGACCCTTCAAGGTGCCTACGACGCGGCTTCAAGACCCCACGAAGAGTGGGACGACGGATCAGCCGTCTTCGTCGAGCTGCCGCTTCGCGACTATGTCGACGCTGCTGACGGCGCGGTGGACTTCGAACGGCTCGCCGCGCACCTGCTCGACAGGCTCAAGGCCCAGGACAACAATGTCTTGCAGGAGCTCGCCATCGTCACCCGGCGACGCCGTCGTTGACGGAGCGGCGGCAACCAGTTGCAGGCAAGCCCATCATTTTTCCACCCTGCGCGGAGAAGACGGTGAACAGAGCAAACGACGACGAACCGATGCTCGATGAAGCGGCGATACGAGCTGCGACAGACGCGCATCTGGAAAAGTACAGAGGTCTGGGCACGTTCGAGCGGTTCGCCATGTTCATGGGCATCGTGCAACTGCTCGAACTGGGCCTCAAAAACCTGCTCATCCGGCGATTCGGCGTGGACGCGGAGACCCTGGAGAAGGCGACCCTGGGCCAGGTCAAGGGCAGGTTGCAAGACAACGGGGTACGGCCCGACTTCATTGCCTTGCTCGAGAATGTGGTCGCCCGACGCAATCACATGGCCCACGGTTTCATGGCCGATGCGGCAATGACCCGTGCGATGTTCGGAAAGGAGACGAGATTCGAGACAGCCGAACTGGACAAGGGCATCCTGGAGCTTGCTAATCTCGCAGTCATTTTTGAGTGGACCGAGGCCAATGACGCTTGGGGTGTGGACTAGGGCGTCTTGGAAGGTTCTTTGCGACCGAGACGGATCAACCGGTCATGTCCAAATGACAAAGAGTGCTTTTCAGTCATTCCCGTAGTCGGGCTCGTAGCTGATTTCGCGCTCTTCCCTGACCGTGATTTCGTCGTCCATGTCAGCCGCCGAAAGCTCATCCGATCCTTCGAGCTTGAGTTTGCATGTCGGACAGATGAATAGAACGGGCGTGTACGTTGTCTCGATTTCCTCAAAACCCGGTTCGACTCCATCCTGGTCGTCCGTCAGCTCCTCAAAATCTTTCTCGCCGCAGAGAAAACCTTTGCATTCGCAAGCCGGGCACGCACGGTCCCACGCTTGCGGGTAGTACGTCTCTGTGTGATCCATGTACCGCCACCAGATGAATGCCTGCGACTGCGTACGCAATTCCTCAATCTGCTTTGCAGGACGCTTCTTGCCGTCGGCGCCAATCTTGAATTCCTCGCGCGCATGGGCGATGTTTTGCTCCGCCGTTTCGCGCCTGAGGTGCGACAGGTGTTCAATGAGTGCTTCCTTTTGGCCTGCTGCTTCGCCAATGAGATCATCGAGGTCCTTGTCCGTTGATTTCAGAATCAGACGTGCCGCGTGCCACAGTTTGCCCTCCCATGCCTCCAATTCAATTCCAACGTAGGCAGCGTGGCCCGAATGAAGTTCGGCGTTGCGTCTGTCGGCGAGGTCTTTGCATGCGTCATAGGCAAGCGAATTGAAGCCGGGTACGACATGCTTGAGGCGCAGAAACACTTCGTTGGCGTCGATGGTTCGCACGGCTGTCGCGGTGGAGACACCACACGCTTCCAGCATGCTGTTTGAATTCTTTGTGTCCACCACGAGCCCTGGGTGAATGCGGGCCAGGGCAAACTTGCCGAGAAGCTCGAGGGCGAGGGTCGCCCACAGCTGGTAGGCATCTTCTTCAGCATTGTTCTTTGCGGTCAGTGCGCGTCGTGCATACAGCACAGCCTTTCCGTATAGAGCGTCAGGCGAGAGTGCGGATGGGATTGTGCGAAGGCCAGGTCGCTTTCCAGTGTTCATCATTTCCCCATGACGGACAGACGCATCAGTTCCCTTCGCCCAGCGCCCGTTGAGGCAGTCCGCCGGTGAAGCAGGGCTTGGTTGTCGAAGACAAGGATGTCGCCGGGTGACCACGCGAAGTCAAGGCAGGGTGGGGTATCGTCCAATTCCAAAGCCTTGGCAAGGATACGGCCACGGTCAGACACTGGAGCCATGCACCCGGGGTCGTACCGTGCCCAGCCGCGATCCCGGCTGGCGATGGTCGAGTAGAAGCTGCTTCCCCCGTTTCGCACCATGAATGGCTCGCGGTGTGCATCGGCAGTGGAAAGCAGCGCGACACTGTCCATGCGCAGCAGTTCCGTCCTGGGTGCCCCGTCGCCTTCGAGAACACTGCAGCCGAGGACCAGATACCGTGGCGGCATTGGACGGTGTGCGCCGTCGATATGCCACGGCTGCAGCCCGCGCCCATGCAGGCGACTCAATGAACGCGGCCGGGCCTCATCCTGCCCGAGGACCTTCAGTGATTCGAGGACGGGCTTACCCCTCCGGCTGGGAACCAGGGCTCCGAGTCGGACCGCAATGGCGAGCATCGTATCTGCGAGAGCGGCCGGGCTGTTGGCGCGTACGGAGGCATAGCCGTGCTCACGAAGCAACCACTCGAGATCGCGCGTTGGCCGTTCCACCGATGGCAATTCCTGTGTGCCGTTGCTGGCCGTCATTATCCTCCAACTTTCATGGCCCGGCCGCGCGCGGTGAAAAGTGCAGAGGATGATTCGCCTGCCGTGCGTTTCAAGGAAGCGCAACCAGGCCCGAGCGGATGGCCATGCCACCGCCAATCACCAGCAAGACAATGGCGATGACAAAGCAGGCGACAGCAAAGCCCGTCCAGTGGTCACCCCTTCTTTCTTCCGCGTCCCACATTGCTGCATTCTCACTCCCCGCAAAAGCCGCTTTCTTGTAGTGGGCCTGGGCCACATAGGTCGCACCGGCAATGACGACGGACAGGACGAAAGCCGCATAAAAAAATGGCAGGGCGTGCATCAGGTCCCGGACGAGCGCGGCGTAATCGCCCTTTCCTGCGAGGTTCCCAACGAACGAGAGCAGGGCCGCGCCTGAGCCTCCGGAAACCAGCACAAGCGTGTTGAGAACCGCCTTGCCGGACTCACCGAGCGAGCGGAAGGCCTCAATGCTCCACTCGTGCTGAGTGTTTTGGGTCACGCCTTTCTCCTGCTTACTGTCGACGGTGGTGGACGCTCAATGAACGAACATCTGCGCCTGTGAAGGTCCCACACACAATCCGTTGAGGTCGCCGGGGGTAACGCGCTCGCATTTGAATTCGGTGGGACACTGGGCATCGAGCTGGCAAGAAACCATGTTCACTCGCGTCAGGCGCGGGGTAGCGATGACCGCCACGCCACCTCTGGTCGGTGTCGCACACACGCCTTCACCGCTGACCTGGCCATTGGGGACGACGCAGATCTGGCCAGTGTTGCAATCGGTGGCGGTCCGGCAGGTTCCGCTTCCCAAGGACGATACGGGAGATGCCACCACCGTCCGCGCGACGGGCATGACCGGGGTGACCGGGGTGACCGGCGACATGGTGCTCTCGGGAGCAACGGCATGAACAGGACGGCGGGTGGTGGCCGGGCGCGTCTGCACAGTCGGGGACGGACGGTCGACCATGACGCCGGCAACGAGAAGGGCGAAGTCGAGCTGTTTTTGCCGGCGCTCGGCAATGTCGGGCGCGACGCGGTCTACAGGCGGCACCGGTCTCCCGAGACGTTCCAGGCCTTTGATGGACGTCTCATCACCATATCGGGCGCCTTCGCGGTACAGCGCCGCCGCTGCGTCAGGCTGTGCTGCACCCGACACCTTGCCGAATTCGAGCAGGGCGCCGGCATTGGAAAAGGCGATGGGGACGCCGCGTTCGGCAGCATTCTGGTAGTAAGAAAATGCCCTGACCGGGTCGGGGGGGCAGCCGGCTTCCGGACAACCGGCTTCGACGATGGCGCCGAGATTGTTGACGGAGTAGCCGTCGCCTTGCGCAGCCGGCCCCTGCATGACCCCGATGGCGTCGACGCAGCGATGGTCCTCCATTGCAATCAGCCCCTGTCGGCTTGGCGCGCGCAGGGACGTACAGCCAGCCAGCGAGACCAGCACCAATAATGCTGAAGCAATCCGATGATTCATGGCATACATCCCCCCGGAGGCACTTTACCAATGGTGAGAAGCGCCGTCCGTAGACCTTTTGGCCAACCGGCGATGCTCGACGGAGCGATCCGGGTCGCAGCATTTGCGACCGCCCGGCGTCACACTGGCTCCCAGAACACGCGTCGAATCGAGTGCCCGACGGGCAAGGGGATGCAGGTGAGTGATTTGAAGTCGGTGGTAAGCGCCATCCGTACGGGCATGGACATCATCGTCGAGCTCGGTACGTTCAAGGGTGTCCTCTTCCTGTGTGGCCTCGCGGCCTTTTTGGACGCCGCCAGTTCGTACCTTGATGTCGGAAACCTGGTAACGCTCGACTGGACGATTCGCGTGGGGCCGGGAATATTGTTGCTGTCCTTCATCGTCTACCTCGGCGTCCAGTTCATCGGGGTGCCCCTGTTAGAGGAGTTGCTCGTCCGTACGCTCGGTGGGATTGCGGTCAAGATTCGTCATGGCAACAACGACGATGCATCTCGCGACGGATTCACGGCACAGACCTTGGCCGACCTTGCGAAGTTCGAAGACGATGAGGCACTGGCCAACGAGGTCAGTGCCGCCAGAACACGTTGGGCGGCGGAAGCTGAGGAGGCGGACAGGTTGATGCGGCTGTCGCTCGTAGCACTCATCTGGTCGGGAGCTGCCTTTCTCGAGCATGACTCTGCGATCCGCTCGGCGTTCGGCTACATTCTGAAGTCTGATCACCCGTATCTCTTCATGTCCCTGGCCGGAGCGGGGGCCTACCTCGCGGCGCTGCCTTGGCTGTTCCACCTCTCAACCGACCCCTATGCCTGCCGACGGCTTTTCGGGCCCTTCTCCCGACGCGTGGAAGCGATGAGGAGGGCGAAGTTGGGACTGCCACCCGAAAAGCGTGTTTATTTACAATGAATTCAGAGGGTCGTGCTGAGATGACACTGAGTGCGGGGATAGGTTGCACGCATTGGACTAGAGGCGATTGAATCCGACCTTGTCGAGTTCATCGGCCACCCTGAGCATGCCCGACCCATAACCCTCGCGCGGAACGGACGCAACGGGGCCGAGCACCTTGAGCAGGTGGGCTGCCGCGATAACCACGTCGTGGAATCCGGCCTCATGGGCCTTGGCGACGATGAGCTGGGCCCGAAAGCGCGCCTCATCAAAATCGCCGGCGAGGCCGGCGTCATTCATTGCCACGGCGTCCCGGACGATCTCCGCGACGGCTAGGATGTGGTCTTCGTTCGCCTGAGCCATGGACCATTGTAGCCGGATGAAAACTGTGCGCTGCAAACCCGACGAAGGATAATTTCGCGGTCGTGGCCGTGGTCGAGGCTGTACGCGGTCATGCATCCGGTTTGGCTGCGGGCGATGCCCGGTCACGTGGCTGCATCACAGTGCGGTACGCGGCGAGGACATGGACAAACAGGTCGTGGCCCTCGAGCTTGCGCGACTCCGTGCCGAAGCGGACCCACGTGGTCTTCGACTGGAAATACATCTCGTGCGCCGGTCCCTGTGGGACCGTAATCTCAACCACGAACGTATCGTCAAGGACGTGCGCGCTGCCGACCACGGGCCGGAAGCGGACTTCGATGGCGTCGAGCGCGACCTTTGGTGTGACCGTAGCGAGCTCCTGGTTTATTGCCCGACTCAGGTCATCGCGTTGCATCCGGTCGAGGCGGACGCCTTCCACCAGTCCAGCATCATCGATGCCGAAAAACAGCCGGCCCCCCGTTTGGTTCATGAAGGAGATGACGTACTTCGCAAGGAGGTCGCGGATTGTGTTGACCGGATTGGCCGAGCGGATGGCCTTGAACTCGCATTCCTCGGACTCTTCCCACCCGACGGTGTTGCCCAGCACCAACATGTCTGCGTCCATCCCGGCGAGCCAGTCATCGAAGGCATTTCCAACCGGGTCCTCTGACGCGCTGTAGTAGCCAGCGCAAACAAGCGCCGCAATGTCGAGCTCGAAGATGGCCTCGTCATCGAGGAACGTGCAGGCGAGGGCCTCGAAGGCATAGCCGCTCCACAATGGCGCCTGGTACTCGTAAAGATAAGAGCAGGTGTCGCCCCTGAGCAGGCTGATGACGTTCTTGTCAAAGCCGGTCTCGAACTGGCCGAACGTTGGTGGGTCGTTGCGACCGGCATGGGCCATTTTCACGAGACGGACGAGGTCGTCATCAGAGAGGCCTGCCGCATATCTGAAAAAGGTGGCGTAGGGGATTTCGTCAACATCCCGTGCAGTTTTGGCCTCCGCCACCACGACGGCTCGGAAGCTTGCAATGGATGCAGCCACGGTGATGCCGGTCGCGTCGAGTCGCCGGCGCAGCTCGACGACCGGAATGCGGTAGGCGCGCTCATAGTCATCATCGGCCGGTTTTCCGATGGTGACCATGTCAGCGGTATTGAAAAGGTTTGAATGTCGGTGTGGTATCTCGCGGGCAGCGCCGCCAAGATCCAGTCCACCGAGGGTGACTTGGGACCACGAGCTCATGAAGCTTCCTTTGTCAGCAGACAGGCGTTACTTGCCCCAGGCGCGTGAGACGCCCGCCGCCGAGGACGATGCTGGAGCAAGACGAAATGAATTGATTATTTTTATAATGGAATCAATAACTAATTTGACTTTAGTGGAGCAGCTGACTTAATATTTCTTGGTCTGTCGGACCAGCTGGATCAGACCTTCGCACGGTTTTGGTGGTGCTCGGATGGCATCTGGGCAAGATGTTGTGCAAATGGGCGTGGAGGCACCGACGTCCCATGTTGGACTCCGTGGTGAAAAAGATGGAACTCGTCAAAAAATATGCCGGACGCAAAGGAGGCAACAACGATGAATAATTCAATCGACAACCAAAGCAATGCCATGAAGTGGGTAAGGAAAGCAGGTAAAGAGCTCGGGATGGGCTATGCAGAGCACCGTGCGCTGGATTTGATCCTGACCTGATACAGGTTTTCCTTCGGGAAAGCCGTTAGGAAAAGCCCCGTAAGGGGCTTTTCCTTTTTGCACGGCTGGATTCGCTCTTCGCGCGTGCGGGGCATTCGCGGAAACAATCGAACACCAGTGGCTGTGATATTACCTCCTTGGTAAAGGGGCGCAATTGCAATCGAGAGCGACTCGACCTGTCGCCATAATCAGGTCGCGCGACGCCATGTCGTGTCGGCGAAAACCTAAACAAAGTCTGGGATAGGCTTCCGGCATCGTCGCGGAATTTGTGACAATGCGGCGTCACGCTTTGCAGAAGAGTCCGGGGGACGACGGCATGAAATCGGGTGGGGAAGCAACGGAAGTTCGCGCAGTTCTATCCCGTGGGGACGACTGCGCCAATGATGATGGTGGCACGACAGCTGACCCCACTCTTTCGTTGAAAGACGCTGTCGGGGCAGGCGAACAGGCCATCCGGATCCTCGCAGCCACGCGACGGTACAACCCGACGCTGAATCCGACGCCGTCGGAGAAGCTGGTCCGACATGTCGAGAGGCGTGCCTTCATCGGGGCAGGTGTTTCCGTTGCAGTCGTAGTGCTGCCAGTCCTCATATCCTGGCTCCTTGGGTGGTCAATCGCGGCGCCAATGCGGGAGGCGGGGGTGCTTACGCTTTACGTGGGCGTGGGCTGCGTCGTCGTGTTCCTGTTTGTCGACCCGGTATTTTTCTTCCTTCGCGTCGGCAGCAAGATGGATGAGCCAGGCCATCACAGCCTCGGCAGCTTCCGCCACGAGCAGGCCGTCGTCCACGAACTCGCTGCGTTTTCTGCAGAGGCTCTCGCGTCGGTCGACCACTGGCTGGTGACGCGTGTTACTGGCATCGAAAGCCGGGTTGGCGTGGTCTTTGGCGAGAAAGTTTCTGTTCTGGCCCTGCTGGCCTTTCTCATCACCGCTGGCCGGTCGTTGCTGGACATGCACACGACTGGGCCGCGCCTGGCTTTCGGATGGGCATGGGCCTTTGTCGCAGGTTTGCAGGCATGGTCATTCTGGGAGGGGTGGCGCTCCGCGTCATCTCGACCTCATATGCCTATCAACGCCAGCTCCTGGGTGAGGCCATCCGGTTGCGAACTGAGGCAGATGCGAGCGAGTGCGCTGCGCCACCTTGAGGTAACTGGGCCACATCGCGCGGATGTCTGGCGCCCGACTGACCCCGTCGCTTTTGGCGGTGGATCAGATTTGCAGCGGGACGGGCAGGACACGAGTTTGCGTATATCACCTGCTGGAGTCGAGCGCGGCGCAAAGGTTTGCCGCCTTGCCATAGACCTGGACGTCCGCACTGAACGCACGACGTGCATCAGCCTCGTCGCTCGCGCGGGCCTGTAGGTCAGCAAAGTCTTTCTGCCTGAAGCCCATCGCATTGTCCACGCCAGCAGGGTAAACGGGAGGGCGTTTTCGTCAGGTTTTAGCGGGCGCCGTACATGGCGACTTGACGAGCGGCGATTTTCTGCTTGACTGGCGGTGTCCACGAAGGACTGCAGTACCAAGGAAGGTGCCATGACATTCAAGACCGAGCGCGCGCTCTGCGACGCAGCGTGGGACGGGGACGTCCCACTCATCCAAACCCTCATCGCAGATGAGAAGTTGCTCGCGCAAAGTAACTTGAACACGGCGCTGATGCACGCCAGCCACAGGGGGCACCACAGGGCAGCCGAACTGCTACTGGCTTGCACCCGTGCGGACCCCAATGCCCGCAACGCCGAAGCGCTTTGGCGTGCTGCGCGCTACGGACGTGCCCGGGTTGTTCGGCTTCTGGCGCCGGTGTCCGACACCAGCGGCTGGGAGCAGTGGCAGTGGGATGAGCTCGCCCCCTCCATGCAGAAGCGACTCAGACGCTGCCATGCAACGAGGGTCAGTGCCTTCAGCGAGGATTGACTCCGCGCGGATGAAATTCGACATACCTGCGCGACGGGGGCATCCGCGACTTCGACAGCTACGGTAGCGACGCCAATCAGGGGGGCGCCACCCCGTGCTTAGCGGGGTGCGCGGGTCTGCCAAGGTGGATTGTTCGAACCCGCAGTTCGACGGTCGCGGTGAGGTGCGGTGATGCGATGGCGAAAACCGGCGGTTCGGCTTTCTCAGGCATGTCGTCCGGTGCCGGATAGACCAGTTCGAGGCGCGAACACTGGTAACGGACCGCATACGCCAGGAGCTGGTAGACATCTGCCTCACCGACACCCCAGTTTGTCTTTCCGGGGTCGATGCGCTTCCATTTGGCGTCGAGGATGCGGATGACTTCCTCACCCCCGTCGGCACGGCTCTTCCATACGGAAATGTCCGGCTTCAAGGTGAATGCAGGCGAGTCACCGCAGGTCGCAAGGTGGCGTGACGCCTCCTGTGTCCGCACTCGCGTGCCGGGCTCGGCACCTCTCGCCTCAACATGCTGCACGTACGCCTCAAACAAACGGTTCATGTCGAAGAGCAGGCCCGGCGCGTTGTCAGGCCCAGCTCTCAACGAGGGATTGAGCAGTCCAAGGAGGAGGCCGCACCAGTCCAGCAGCGGTTCGTAGTGTCGTGTGGTCCGGTCGCTGTGGAGATTTGCGATGTCGGAAGCCCCCATGCGCACGGAAGAGATGTCAGCGAAGCGGGCATGGGCTTCGAACCACATGCGGTGCCCTTGGCTCGTCTTTACCCACGGGCGACACACGTCGAGTGCGGCTCGAACAGCGCGGTTGTAGGGGTTGTCGGCGGTGAACTCATCGAACTCGCAGTGCAAAAGATGCGGGCGGGCCAGGTTTTCCCGGATGTGTCCGTGAACGTGAAACCGACCCCTTGCCACCGTGAGGTTGTCTGTCCGCGACAGGTAGCGAAACACAAGGCCGCGCCGTGCCTGGTCGAGCGCGCACTGCAAGAACGCCTGCACAAAGATTTCGAGGAGCGGTGTATGGACTGACGCCTGGCCGACATGGTCCATGGCGGTGAGGCGAACTTTGTTGGCTGTTGAGAGCATCGTCAGCAGTGCGCGCCGTGCCCCGCCCACCTCTTCGGGCAACCGGGCATCGCCCATGCCTGTCTTCGGCAGGACCTCGATGACCACGGAGCCCAGCCGGAGCACGCCGCAGTACTGTGCGAAACGGACACCCGAGGCCGTGCGCTCACAGAAGCCCGGCCGCACATCATTGATGCCGAGCAATCCGGCAGCCTCCGCTTCTGTCAGCCACGGCGAGGCTTCACCGTTTTCCTCAAGCGACAGGCGACGGTCCACCCCACTGTCACTGACTACCGGGACGGACTCGTGCTCGAGGACGGTTATGACCCGCGACCCGTCCATGGATTAGGCGGCCACAGTCACGGCTGCTCCGTAGAGACCCGCAATGTCGTCTTCTGTCCAGCTTGCCGGGTCCGAAACTGCGAAGGTATTTCGCGCTTCAGTGCCAACGGCTCGGGTGGCGGATGCAAAGAGCGTGGCAGGGAGCAGCTTCCTTGATTTGAAGAAAGCGCTCTCACCGGTGCTCCCTGTCAACGCGAGGCGCACGCGCTCGAGGTCATCGAAGAAATACTCCTGAAGCAACGGGATGACCCGCTCGCTGAGCACTTCGACAAGGTCGGGCAGGGCGTTGATGCCGATGAAAAGGGCGTGCCCGATGCGGTGGTCGCGGTCGAGGAGGTATTCCAGGCGGTCGTTGAGCGTCTGCAGCAGGCGCGGGAGGTCGACGGCACCCACGGTCTTCGGCTGAATTAGCGCGGGGTCCGGCTGGCATTCCTGCCAGCGGAACCGCCGCCGCATGGCGACGTCCATCATGGCAATGGAGCGGTCGGCCGTGTTCATCGTCGCGACGATGTTGAGATTGTGAGGCACGCCGAGCGGTTCACCAAGCCCGGGGACCGTCACCCAGGATCCGGTGTCATTGGGCTTGCTGCCGGGCACCACGCGCTTACTAGGCTCAATAAGGGTGATGAGTTCGCCGAAAACCTTGGCCACGTTGGCGCGGTTGATTTCGTCGATGAACAGCACATGCGGGACATTCGGACTCTGGTGGGCCTTCTCGCACAACTGAAGGAAGGGACCCTTGACGAACTTCACAACGATGCCCCGACCGTCGTCGGTCGCAATGGGCCGGAGGCCGCCAAGGAAATCCTCGTAGGCATAGCTGGGGTGGAACGTGACGAACAAGGACTCGCCGCCGGCCTTGAAGATTTCCTTCCGGCGCCGCTCGAGCTCGAACGTCTTGCCGGTCCCGGGTGGTCCGAAAAGAACGATGTTTTCCGGGGCAATACGACTTGGCGCATCACCGGGCGTAGCGGCCTCATCGACCTCCTCACCCGTGATGGGTGCAGGTTCGTCCACTTGTGCCGTCGCCGCCGACTTGTCCAGCTTGGGGGGCGGGATAAGGGTGCCGACGGGTTCGAGATAGTAGTCGACGCCATCGGGAAACTCATGCTCCAGGCGTTTGCGGACGTCCAGGAGCCCCTTGTCCATCGCGGGCCTGCTGCTGCGGTAATCCGGCGTCCATATCCCGTGCGCGCGGGCGACCTTGGTTTTTTGCGACTGGCTAAAAATCCGCTCGAACTGGTCGGGAAAAAAGACATGGCACAGCGCGTGATAGAGCTGGCGGCCCTTGCCGGACGGGATGCTCTCGAGCCAGTCTGCAAAGGTCCAGCCGTCGGCGAGGATGGTTCGGCGGTCGTCGTGCGACCGGCCAGCCAGGTCAGCGAAGGCGTTGATGGCAAACGCCACCTCCATCCACAGGTACAAATTATAGCCCGTACCACCGCTTCCGAGCCCGGATAACACGGCATCGGTGAGAAATGGGGAGCCGAGCGGAAACAGGGCTGGCGGGTTTGCGTTCCATATCCACTCGATGCGCGAGCGCTTGTACGGTGCAGCCAGGTTAGTGGTCGGCAACTGGACAATCCAGAAGAGCTCAGCCATCAGGGCCACTTCGGTCGGGCTGCAATTCGACAGCTGGCCGTGGAGCTTGTCGTAAAAGCCACTTTCACTGTCGTCGGGTCGTCTGACGTACTGGTCGACCAGAGTATCGAAGTGCTCGGAACTCCAGACACTCGTGTTGTCGAGTAGTAACCCCCGCTGGTTGAGCAAGCAGCGGTCCTTGAACTGGGTTGCAGCGTCGAACACGGCGGCGGCGTTTTCGAAATGGGGGTTGAATCGGCTCATGTCGCTCGGGTCCCTTCGTGGCGATTTGAATGCGCAGATACTACAACCCGCGCTCGCTGGTTGGGACACATGTGCGGCACATCTTGGCCATGAAAAACGCGTTTTGGCATTTCGGTTGACGTTGCTGGCGACCTGGCGGAGAGCAAGTTGCACCTTGCTGGTCGTAGCGACGGGGAGTAGGGTCGAAAGTCGCCATCGATGGCCCTTGCTGATGCCTGTAACCCATGCCCCTGCCGGGGAAGTTCTGCCACTTCGTGCGGCGGAATACGTGCGGATGTCGACAGACCGGCAAATTTACTCTCCGCTCAACCAGCAGGCGGCCATACGCATCTTTGCAGCCACCCATGGCATGGAGGTGGTGCGGACGTATCTTGACGAAGGACGAAGCGGTCTCAACCTTGTGGGCCGCCCGGCGTTGCAGGCGCTTCTGGCAGACGTCGAAGCGGGGCAAACCGGGTTCTCTGTCGTGCTTGTGTACGACGTGAGCAGGTGGGGACGGTTCCAGAACCAGGACGAGGCCGCTTACTGCGAGTTTCTGTGTCTGCGGGCCGGCGTCCGCGTGCACTACGTCGCCGAGCCCTTTGACAATGACGGCAGCCCCTTGGCTGCCGTTCTCAAGAACCTCAAGCGAACGATGGCCGCCGAATACAGCCGGGAACTCTCCATCCGTGTTTCCGCCGGCCAGGTCCGGTTGGCCCACATGGGTTTTCACGTCGGGGCCCTTGCTGGTTACGGGTTGCGCCGCATGCTCGTTGATACAAACGGGCGACACAAGGGCCTGCTCGCCATTGGGGAGCGCAAGAGTCTTCTGACCGACCGTGTCGTCCTCGTGCCCGGGCCAAAGAACGAAACGGACACCGTCAAACGGATGTTTCGGGAGTCGGGCAAGGGGCGGACAATATACGAGATTGCCGACGGTCTGAACGCCGACGGCTTGCGAAACCACAGAGGCACCCCGTGGCGCTACGACGCTGTACGTCGTTTGTTGTTGAACGAGAAATACGTCGGACACATCGTTTACGGCAAAACACGCAAGAGGCTCAGGAGCAAGCAGGTGTCTGTGCCGCCCGAGGCGTGGATACGCCATGACCATGCGTTCGAGGGCCTGGTGACCGAGGCGGAATTCCGGGCGGTAACGCATGCGCGTGCGCCGCGCGCCCTGAACAAGACCGACGAGGAGCTGCTGGCGCCCCTCAGGCGCCTTCTCAAAAAACATGGGCGGCTTTCCATCCCGCTCATCGACGCCGAACCGGACCTGTTCTGCGCCCGCATCTACGGAGAGCGGTTCGGTGGTTTCCGGGGACTTTATGCGAGGCTCGGCTACAAGCCGCCAAAGAACCTCGGCTACGCCGATGCGCGCATTCGAAGCCGTCGCTGGCTGCAGAGCATCATCGGCTTCTGTACCGACCTGCTCGAGGAAGATGGCTCAAGCGTTGAACGCAGCGGACAGACCCTTGTCGTCGACCATGCTTGGACGGTGATGTTTGAAGCTGTGCCAGACTCGTTCCGCTACGACCGGCACACGTGGTACGTCCGGGACAGGGCGAGGGACGCGGACATGGTGGTCTTTGCGCGCATGAGCGAGGATGGCGCCATGCCGCTCGACTACGTCATCTTGCCGCGCGTGCTCTTCCCACACTGGCCACCCGCCCTGAGGGAGACACTCGGATCCGCACTTGAATCGATGACATTCGCGTCCCTGGCCGTCATCAGGGACATGGCGCGGCTGTCGCATCTGGAGCGTTGCCCGTGTATCTGAGTGACAAGGAGCGTCATGCCCGCTGGCGCGAAGATGTCGGCCGGGTCGAGCGGGCGTCCGGTGTGTCGGATGCCCATTTCGCGCGCATCGCGCTCTGGTGGCCGACTCTTTCTGCCGACGCCCATCTGATGGCGATGCAGGCAAGACACGGTGTGCGTGGCCTCGGCTTCGAGCGGACGCTCAGGCGCGGCAGGAGTTCGACGCGCGAAGGCGTCTCAGTGCTCGAACTGGTGGTGCTGTCCGGGGTAGTCGCTGCCTTCCTTCGTCATTCGGACGTGGTCCGCTGGCTGGCCACGCATCACGCCGGAGCCCTTGTCGACTTGCAGTCGGCGGCGGACGTGACCCTGCCTTAGGCCCCCCAAGGAGACCGTGTCGTTGTGCGGCCCCGCAACCTTACCCAGTCACCGTGTCGCGGCCAAGGCCCGCTCGCAGTTCTTCCGGGTGAGCTGTTCCGCCTCAGGCGGCGACAGCGGCTTCGCCTTGCCCCGGTAGAGGGTCTGAATGATTTCGATGTGAGACAGGCGAACAACGAACGTCGCCCCCGGGTCAGTGGCCGCAGCTTCAGTGACGGACCGCTCGTCGAGCCCTTTGCTTCTGGCGACAGCGACGAGGGACGCAAAGTGGCCGCGTTCGGTGCAGACATTCGGTGCGGCCGCGCACACGAGGGGACAGAATAAGAGAAGGGTGGCAACGTACTTCATGAACACAGCCGGATTTGCGAGGGCAGCAGTATAGGGGGAAGGGCAAGGACGACGCCTTCCCCTCGGTGCCTAGGCCCGGTGTGGAAAGGTTCGCTCGTACATGTCCCAGAATCGCCAGACCACGAGGGCGATGGCGCAGGCCATCAGCAACGCGAATTGCCAGCGTGCCGACCGCGCGACGCCGCGTTGTATGGCTGAACGAGGCGCTCGTGTCAGCCACGATGCTCTTGAACATCTTGGGCGGCTGCTGCATCAGACGGTTGCCGTTGTAGAGCTGGTTGAGCGCCATGTTGCTTTATGCCGTCAGCCAGCTTTCTCCACGCTGGGGCCACGTCGAAAGCCAGCAGGAAAGCTGCCGGCGTCGTGATGAAAGCCATGGCCTGGGCGAGCATGAGGCCACCGGCAATGGCAATGCCAAGCGGGCGTTGGACTCCGTCACCCGTGCCATCACCGACAATCAACGGGATCGCCGTTCCCACGGCGACCAGGCTGGTCATGGCGATAGGGCGAAAGCGAATCAGGCACGCCTCGCGGATCGCGCTGAGCGGGTCAAGCTGCCGTTCGCGCATTGCAAGGATTGCAAAGTTCACGAGGATTATGGCATTGCGTTTGACCACGCCCACCAGCAAGACGATTGCAATCAGCGATACCGTGGTCATGGGCGTGTGCGTCAGCCACATTGCCGAGAACGCGCCTGCCGCCGCTGCAGGCAGGCACGAGAGGATGGTGAGCGGATGGATCAGGCTTTCATAGAGCATGCCGAGCACCACAAACATCGCGACCACAGCGGCGGCGACCAACTTGACGCTGTTGGAACGCACGCGCTCGATCATTCGGGCCTCGCCATCGAAGCGGATATGCACGCCTTGCGGAAGCCCGACATCGAATCCGGATCGGGTAATGTGCTCCATCACGCGATCCGGTGTTACGCCGGGAGCCGCTTCATAATGGATGGCTGCAGCTTCAATCTGGTCCTGGTGGACAATGCCGGGTTCACCCGGTTTGCGCTCAATGCGCGCGACACTGCCCAATGGAACCATGGAAGCGCTAGAAGAGCGCACACGCACGTCAAGCAACGCGTCTGGTGTCATTGCGGAAAGTATGACGGGGCGCTTGTCCCCTGTCGGGCCGAGACCGACCGTCATCGACTGTTCGCCGAATGCATCGAACAGCGTGTCGTCAATGCTTGCCATGCTTACACCCAGCCGACTGGCAACGTCGCGGTCAACATGGATCTGCATTTCCCCCAACCTTGTCGAGGCGTCGGTCTGCACGCGGGAAAAGGCCGGGTCGCGAGCGAGCGCCTCGCTCAACCGCCCTATCCATGGTTCCAGATCCGCGCCACCGTAGCTCAACAGCTCGAATGTGCTTCCGGCACCAACCGGCTCTGCAGAAGCAACAGCGCTGTTGCCGAGAAATCCGATTGACCAAACTGATGCCGAGGCATCGCTCATGTCTTCAAGGCCACGGGAGAGCCGGGCGACGACGGTGGCGATCCCGTCGGGCCTTTCAACACGCCCTCGCGGTTTCAAATCGACGAACAACTGAGCGCCTCCATCGTCGATGTATCCGGTAACGTGGGCGACGGCGGGGTCATGCCGCACGATGGCCTCGGCCTCGCGCATGGCCGTGGTGCGTGCGTCGATGGTGGCACCTGGTGCTGTGGTCAGCCGGACTGATGCAAGCCCAGTATCTTCGGCAGGCATGTAGGCGGTGCCCGCAGACGAGACGACTGCCTGGTACATGCCGATGGCCAGCAGCAGCATCACGAGTGGAGCCCAGCGAAGTATACGGCGATGACGGAGAATCGCGTCGACCACACGTTCAAGACGCCCATGGCGGGCGCGGCCGGCGGCAGCAGCGCTTAGTCGCGGACGAAGATGGGTGGCACACAACGGGGGGAGGATGAGGAGGCTGACCACGAGCGAACTCGCGACGGCGACCGCCAGCGTCACGGAAAACTGTCGCAGGAAAACATACATCTGGTCGTTCCCGGCCAGCACGGGGATCAACGCCGCGAGCATCGACGCTGTCATGCAAACCAGCGTCGCCTGCAGCTCACCAAACGCCTGACTTGCTGCACGGGCCGGATGCACGCCGTGCTCGATGTGGCGTGTGATGCTTTCCACCATGACGATGGCATCGTCGACGACGAACCCGACGCAGAGGACAAGCGACAGCAATGTCAGCATATTGAGCGAAAAGCCAAGCGCGAACATGCCTAGCATCGCCCCCGCCAACGAGAGCGGAATTGCCAGGGCTATCAATGCGGTCTGTGCATATCGTCGGATGAAAGCCAGAGTGACGAGAAGCACGAGAACCACGCTCGTCAGCAAGGTCCAGCCGACCTCGTTGAGTGCGCCACGGGTCGCACGGGTCTGGTCGAAAGACGCAGTGAGGGTGACTGCCCCGCCCATGGCATGCGCGAAACCGGCAACGGCTGCCCGAACCTCATCGGTCGTCTTGACAGCGTTCGCTCCCGACCGCTGCGTCACCTGAACGAGCACCGCTTGCTTTCCGTCTGAGATTGCAACGCCAAACGGGTCGACTGGCCCCAACTCCACGCTCGCGACATCGCCCAGCCTTACTTCGCGCCCTTCGTGTTGCGCGACGACCACGGAAGCCAGCTGGCTTACGCTTTGGGGGATCTTCTCTAGTTCAATCGC
>Ga0247742_10000747_pt1 | contig 25079 bp, 26 predicted proteins | sample UWRJL208509C2_FD_180944 | JGI IMG/M metagenome (GOLD analysis project Ga0247742, IMG submission 180944) | Plant litter microbial communities from Arlington Agricultural Research Station in Wisconsin, United States - UWRJ-L208-509C-2 | ecosystem: Environmental > Terrestrial > Plant litter >... | reverse complement strand
ATAAAATGAGCGTTCTAAACGCTGTCAGAAACAAACTCGTACAACGCATTTTCTCCTGTGTAAATCAAAATAGGAAATACGAAAAAAATTATCTCAAATTAGTTGCTTAGATCATAGAAATCGAGCGTAGCGTGGCAATCGCGAACTTTACAGAGAGAACATACATAGTTCGCGATTGCTTCGTTCCTCGCAATGACAAGTTTTTCAAATCCCCTCTTTCCGCCGTATACACCGGTTTGTACACCAGTGTTTGCATTAGTTTAATAAAGCTAAATTTTGTTTTGCAGCGCGTAAATGATCTCATTGGGGGTTTCCACTACACTCACTATTTTGCCCTGCTTATTAATAATAAATTGCGTAGGAAAATATTTTACATTCAGCGCCTTGCTAATAAACTGTTTTTGATTGGCAATTAGGGCGTAATTGAAAGGTTTACGTTTTACAAAGGCCTCGAGTTTTTTCTTAGGGTCGAGCGCCAGACTTATAAAAACGATATCCTTCCGGTTTTTATACTGACTAACCAGATCATTAAGCGCAGGCATTTCCTCTTCACAAACCTGACAACCTATAAACCAGCAATTGAGTACTACTATCTTTCCTTTGGTACTTTCACTGCTATATTTATTACCGTTGAGGTCAACAAAGTTAAACGTGGGAAATTTTTTTCCTTCCTTTTTATAGTGATCATAAAAAACTAACGACCATCCGCTGATATAGCCCCCCACGTCATGCTTTGCTTTAGCGTTAAATTTATAAAGCTTAAAATACATTTTGTTATCATTGGAACTAAGCATTAGGGGCAGGTAGTTGCCGGAGGTAAGCGCTTTTAAAAAAACGTCCTTACTGATCATTTTTGAGTTAGTATCATAGGCAGTATAATTTGCAGAAAGCTTTAAGTTGGAGTTTACATAGGCGAAAAAGCTATCCGTGTTTTTCAAAATATCGGCCGGTTTTTCAACCGGAGCACCTGGGTTTTGCGCCAGGCATAAGGATGCCTGCGTCAATGCAAACACAAGCAGGGCAGTTACGATAAATTTCTTCATGATGATAGATAAAGGTTGTTTGTATTGTGTGTGTTTAGGTTTACACAATATACAATTATTTATATTTCACAATAGATGTTTAAATGAAACACGGGGTGATAAACCTGCACGGTTGGGGCAAACATACATTGGGAATTACGAAGCAGTTTTGCTTATTATTTAACTTGTCATCCTTCGCTATAGCGAAGGATGACAAGTTGGGGTTGGTTGCGATGCCGGGCACACATTTTGTTATTGAGAGGTATGAAGTGAAAGCTTCACTCAATCCTCTCAAAAGATTAAAAGCTCATGAAGCGGTAGTTTCATCAAATCAGGCTGTTTATCGACTCACCCCGGCATCGCTACGCTTGCCGACCCTCTCTTCGGCTTCGCCGGAAAGAGGGGTAAAAACTTGTCATTGCGAGGAACGAAGCAATGACAAGCTTGAGTATAAGGAAGAAATTGACACACAAAAAAATCCCGGTCAAACCTGACCGGGATTTTTAAATATAATTTTCCAGTTTCCCCTTTAAGGGAGAAGGGGCTTAAGCTTTAACAGCTAATTTAGCCAGTTCCTCTGCCATGGCAGCACCAATTTCGGCTGGCGATTCAACCACGCGGATACCGCACTCGGCCATGATTTTCATTTTAGCAGCTGCAGTATCATCAGCACCGCCAACAATAGCACCAGCGTGGCCCATACGGCGGCCCGGAGGCGCAGTTTGGCCGGCAATGAAACCAACAACCGGTTTAGTACCAAATTCTTTGATCCAGCGGGCAGCGTCGGCTTCCATGCCACCGCCAATTTCGCCTATCATGATGATACCGTGGGTATCTGGGTCGTTCATTAATAATTCAACAGCTTCTTTGGTTGGGGTACCAATGATCGGGTCGCCACCAATACCAATAGCGGTAGTAATACCTAAACCGGCTTTAACCACCTGGTCAACCGCTTCGTAAGTTAAGGTACCTGATTTTGAAACCACACCCACGTTACCTTTTTTAAAGATAAAGCCTGGCATGATACCAATTTTGCTCTCGTCGGCAGTAATAATGCCCGGGCAGTTAGGGCCAATAAGGCGTGCATCCTTATCAGTTAAATATTCTTTTACCTCAATCATATCCTTGGTTGGGATACCTTCGGTGATACAAACAATAACCTTGATACCGGCTTCGGCAGCTTCCATAATGGCATCTGCACCAAAAGCAGGAGGTACAAAAATGATAGATACATCGGCACCTGTTTGGTCAACCGCGTCTTTAACGGTGTTGAAAACCGGCCTGTCTAAATGCTGCTGACCGCCTTTGCCTGGTGTAACACCGCCAACCAGCTGTGTACCATATGCAATCATTTGCTCAGCATGGTAAGTACCTTCTTTACCTGTGAAACCTTGTACAATAACTTTTGAATTTTTATTTACGAGAACACTCATTGGTTTTTTTCGTTTAGTACGGCAAAGCTAAAGTTATTGCCAATAAAGTCAAATTTAATTTAATGCTGTGGCAATCTTTTTACAAAGATATTTTTAGCCACCTGTGATGGGCCTCAGCAACATAGTGAGGCGCCGGTAAATATTTATTTAATATCCGGGTCAATTAAATTTATACCGGCTTCTTCATTGAATCCTTTGTGCATGGCAATAGGGTCAACGGTAAGTATTACCTCCAGCGTGGGGTAAACAAAGGCCTCCAGCAGGTGGCCGCCGTGTACTATGCCGTTACCATCGGCCAGGTTAATGTGGGCATGAACAGAAGGTTTGCTATTATTTAACCAGGCTATGTCGCCCACCATTGAGGTAATTTCTGCCTGCTCATTAATGGCTATCACCTTAAACATTTTATTGTTTTTATCGTACCAGCCCACTTTGGCGGTCATGGCATCGCCTATGGCGGTAAAGTGAGCACTTTTGATATTGTTTTTTTGAGCAAACTCGGTAATGCCCGATAGTATTTCATCGCCTTTGGAAAAAACGAGGATATAAGTTTTTGGCGCAGTATTGATGAGTTTTGATTTAACCCCCGGCGACCGCCCCGTTTGGATGGGTTTTACCGGTGATACATATTCCTGCTCTTGTGCACGGGCATATGAAGCAGAAAGGATGGATACCGCGGCAAATAAAACAATGAGGCGAACGGTGTTTTTTATAAATAAGTTTTTCATAGTAAAAATGCTTTTATGGAAAACCATTTTCGGGCTTAAAAGTTTAAGGATTAATGGTTGCCCTGCCTAAACTTTTATTGCCTCTTGATGGTCCGCTCCCTAATAGCGGTAAGGGCTACGGTTATTCGGTCAAATTTACATCGTACATATATCATTTTCATTAAATTTAGCTTCACAAACCTGTTACTTATGAAAAAAAACAAACACCTTATTATTACACTTTTTGCGTGCTTATTCTGCGTCATGACGGCACAGGCCCAGTTTGGCGGTTTGGGTAAAAAACTGCTTGATAAAGGATCAGACATGGTATCGGGCGGCAGTTTAAGCAAGATACTTAAACAGCCCCAGGCCATTAGCACCAGCTTTAAGGATGTAGACAAAACCGGCTCTAAACCGCCATCATTTATGGAGGGCAAAACGCCCGAGCCTTTATATCTTTTACCTAAAACGGCCGAGGGTGCCTATAAGCTTTGCGCCGGATATTACGAAATGACCAACAAAAGTTACTGCCTGCATGCCGGTACGCGTGGCCCGAGCACGGGCGATGGTTACATGCTTGCACCGGTGATAGGCCCCAAGCGTGATGTGGTGATACTGATACTGAAACATGCCGAAAAGCTCCCGGATGTTAATCAACGCAGCATCCAGGTGCTGTTATGGGCCATTATTGCCCGTACCCGTTTTGTTGATATGGGTAATGATATTAAATTAACCGCCACCAAACTGTTATCAACCAACGAGCTGCTGATGTTGGAGGGCGGTGCCCTGGGCGTACTGCCTGCCAGCGTTATGGATAAGGCTAAAGGGCAGCTGCCGGCTGCCGCCCAAAGTATTTTTGAGGCCGAAAATAATATCCGCAGACTGGCAGCCTCGGGTAATGCCTCCTATGAGGATATGGAAAAATATGCAATGCTGGCAGGTTTAGCCCCGCAGCCCGATCCGGAAGTGCCATCGGGCATATGGTCGTTGCACCCTGATGGTTATTATATCCGTTTTGTTCCGCATGGCTATCAGCGCACCACGGTACAGATCTACGTGCCGCAGGAGCTCATCAGTACCAAACCCGGACTAATTTATGATGGCCCCAACGGTATTGCCTGCCCGGCCAATGTAGGTGCCCAGCGCCTGGCCCAAACCAACGAACCCCTTAACCCCGATTATACGAAGAAATTGAAGGTGGTGTGTAATTGAGCCCCCTCCATAATCAAATCTGTCATTGCGAGGTACGAAGCAATCGCGAACTGTGCAGATCCACTGTAAAGTCTGCGATTGCTACGCTATCGCTCGCAATGACAATATGGTTAAGTTCTTTGCCGTTGTTGCCACCAACATGCTCTTGCTTGACTGATTTTAAAGAAGTTGTTGGTGACAACACCAACAACGGCGGAGTTTCTTTGACCATTGTCATTTCGACGAGGAACGAGGAGAAATCTTATGCGAGCTGCAAATCGGCTGGCATGTTGTATAAGATTTCTCCTCACCCCAATACACAACCCAACCCTTACTCGTCGAAATGACAACCTTTTTCAATTTTTATTTCCAATGTTGGTGTTGTCACCAACATTCTCTTGCTTGACTGATTTTAAAGAATTTGCTGGTGACAACACCAACAACGGCGGAGTTTCTTTGACCATTGTCATTTCGACGAGGAACGAGGAGAAATCTTATGCGAGCCGCAAATCCGCGGGCATGTTGTATAAGAGTTCTCTTCACCCTAATACACAACCCAACCCTTCCTCGTCGAAATGACAATCTTTTTCAATTTTTATTTCTTTCGGATGTCGATGTGGTTCAGACAAAGGAAATTGCTTCTAAGATCAAAATGTCATTTTGCCGTTGTTGGTGACAACACCAACAACGGCGGTTTTTTTTTGACCACTGTCATTTCGACGAGGAACGAGGAGAAATCTTATGCGAGCCGCAAATCCGCGGGCATGTTGTATAAGATTTCTCCTCACCCTAATACACAACCCAACCCTTCCTTGTCGAAATGACAAACTTTTTCAATTTTTATTTCTTTCGGATATCGATGTGGTTCAGACAAAGGAAATTGCTTCTAAGATCCGATTTTCGTATCTTTAAAAAAATACAACGGCCCGTTGCTCTGAACCAAAGAGCAACGGGCCGTTGTGGTTAACACCAAAGTTCATTGAAATGCTGTTAATTTAATGAGTTTATTGATAGTCAGTTATTTATAACTTGTTAAAGCCTAAAAAGACGCATCAAAACGTGCTGAAACTGATGAGAAATGAAGAATTATGGTCCATTCCGGCTTTTTTCGCAGCAAAACGACCTGATTTTGAGCTGAAATTTGTTAAAATAAAATTTTAAGAAGTTTTACAAGGAAACTCCGCCTTCAGCTACCGGTGGGTGAAACTCCTTCTCACTTTTGGCAATCACAATGGTGGCAACCCCATTGCCAATTACATTGGTGATGGCCCGGGCTTCGGACATAAACCTGTCCACCCCTAACAATATCGCCACACCCTCAACCGGAATAACCTTGATGGCTGCCAAGGTGCTGGTAAGCACAATAAAACCGCTGCCGGTTACACCTGCGGCGCCTTTGGAAGTGATCATCAATATGCCAATAATAGTGAGCTCCTGGTATATAGATAGCGGAATATGAAAAACCTGTGCCAAAAATATTACAGACATAGACAGGTATATGGTAGTGCCATCCAAGTTAAAGGAATAGCCCGTAGGGATCACCAAACCAACTACCGATTTGGAGCAGCCGAATTTCTCGAGCTTATCCATCATTCCCGGCAGGGCCGATTCTGAAGAGGATGTACCGAGTACAATTAGTATTTCTTCCTTAATATGTACCAGGTATTTCCAAAGACTGAATTTAAACAGGTAGCAAATGAGGTTGAGCACCACGAAAATAAACAAGAACATAGTAAGATAAACCGAGCCCATAAGCAAGGCCAGCGGCTGCAGGGTTTTAATACCGTATTTGCTGATAGTAAAAGCCATACCACCAAAAGCGCCAATAGGGGCCACCTTCATCACTATGCGCATAATGTTGAAGAATACCTTGGATAGTTTATCAAACAACTGAATAACAGATTGTCCGGTTTCGCCCATGCGGCTGAGGCCAAAGCCAAACAGGATGGCAAAAAACAGTATCTGCAAAATATCGCCCTTGGCAAAAGCCTCAAAGGCATTGGAAGGGATAATGTGCGTAAAAAAATCGGCCCAGTGCATTTCTTCGGCGGCTTTTTGGTAGGTGGCCAGTTTGCTGGTATCAACAGCGGTATGGTTTACAAAGCCTTCGCCGGGTTTAATAAGGTTGGCTACGGTAACCCCTATAACCAGGGCAAAGGTAGTAACCACCTCAAAATAAAGAAGTGCCTTGCCGCCTACACGGCCTACCTTTTTCATGTCGCTCATGCCGGCAATGCCCAGCACAATGGTGAAAAATATGATGGGGGCTATAATCATGGTGATCAGGCTGATGAACATCTTGCTGATCATTTCGGCAGTGGGGCCGAAACTTTTGAAATTTAGTCCGACGATGATACCTAAGGCAATAGCGACAAGAACCTGGAAAGTTAGGTTTGATAAAAGGCGTTTCATTATCCAATGATACGATTTTAGGTTCAGGGATGCAAAGGCGTTGCCTGTATTGCCTTTGTCAGCATAAAATCATTTCATATGATGGGAAATATATCTTTGAATATTTTGCCGTTATTTATTGCAGTGAAAATAACAGCGCTTTTTTTAATTGTTTGCCTGGCCTTTGTTTCTGTATTTACAGTAAAGGCAGGTGGTAGGCATATGGATAAAAGCTGCTGTCATAAAATGACCAAAAGCCAGCCATGTGATCATCAGCAAAAAGATGATTGTGCGCAGGGCATGTGTACTACCATGCTATTCTGCAGTATGTGCGGCTTTTTAAAGGTTGACCCTGTAAGTGTTGCTCCGGTTGTTCCTGTAATAAAAGAGCTGCCGGTTGCACCATACCAGCAGGGTAATTTGTCTGCCTATTCACCATCGTCCTGGCGGCCTCCTCAAGTTTAATAATAATACACCATCCTACGCCTTATCCGTTTAGGTACATCTTTATTATTAAACACATTTTAAAATTAAAATCATGAAAAAGTTCCTTTTCATCACCATGGTGATGTTATTCTCTATATGCACTATATCTTTCGCAAATAATGCTTGCTGTAACAGCAAAATGAACAATTGTACCAAATGTTCAAAAGCATGCGATAAAAACACCTGTATGGATAACTGCAGTAAAACCTGCAAAGCCTCTGATGAATGTGCCAAAACTTGTCATAAATAATTTATCAGGTTCATAATAATCGAGAAGCCGGGTTTGCCCGGCTTTTTTTGTGGAATACTGTTTCGGCAAAAAAATCCACCCCCGGTTTTCGGCCGTTTACCGAAAATTTGATGCGTCTGATCAAAAAACGCTGTTTACTCTGAGGTTAGCACAGCATTTTTGAGGAAATAATCAAGATTACTATGAAAACTTTAACAACCCCATTCATATCACTGATAGTTTATTTACAGGAGCATTCACCCTTATTTACGCAGTTAATGGCTGCTTTGTTTACCTGATAATATTGGCTACATCGATGATTGAAACCCCAGGTAAAGGTTGGTTTATTTCATCGGTAATTTCCGGCCGTTTACCGGAAGTTTGACGGGCTTCGCCTAAAAGCATTACTTAAAAAACTATTCTGTTAGCACATTTGAACTACAAACTACACATATCATGAAAACTTTACTTGCTGTACAAATTATACAATTGCTTTTAAAAGCCGCCGAATATGCCGAAGCATGGTGGCACGCTATTGGGCATTTAGTAAAATAATAATAATCAAATCATTATGCGGTATCTCCTGTTAATATCTGTACATCAATCCTACTTTATTATGAAAAAGGGAGATACCGTGAGCTGGAAATGGGGCAAATCGGAAGCCGAAGGCGAAATTACAGCCAAACATACTGAGCCCATTACCAAGACCATTAAAGGCGCCAAAGTAAAACGTAATGCCAGTAAAGATGAACCTGCCTATGATATTGAGCAGGACAATGGCAGCAAAGTATTAAAATCAGAAAGCGAATTAACTCCCACCCGTACTCACCGAAAGTAAAAATCCTGCAATAGGAATAGGTGCCGGGTTGTAAAAATTCTGTAATACAAGCAAAAACTCATGGTTATTTCATTAATCTGACGCATTTTTACCTTATGACCAAACAACCCATCATCACTGTAAACGACCTTGTTAAAAACTATGGGGATTTTGCAGCTGTAAAAGGAATAAGCTTTGAAGTATTTGAGGGCGAAATTTTTGGCTTACTCGGCCCTAACGGAGCCGGTAAAACTACCACACTTGAAATTATTGAAACCCTGCGTGAAAAAACATCGGGCCGCATTATTGTAGATGGTTTTGATATTGAAACAGATACCGACAGCATTAAAAAACGGATAGGCGTACAACTCCAGGCGGCTGGTTATTATCCCAATCTTAACTTGTCTGAGTTGATAACGCTTTTCTCGGGCTTGTACGGGATTGATAAAAGCCCGATGGAAATGCTGGAGAAAGTGGCACTTACCGATAAGGCCAAAGCAAAATATAAAGACCTTTCGGGCGGTCAGAAACAGCGTTTTTCTATTGCTACTACGCTGATCAATAACCCAAGGATCATTTTTTTGGATGAACCTACTACCGGCCTTGACCCGCAAGCCCGCCGTAACCTTTGGGACCTGATACGCGAAATACGCGACCAGGGCACTACCGTAGTAATTACCACTCACTATATGGATGAAGCCGAAGTATTATGTGACAGGGTAGCCTTTGTGGATGGCGGCCATATTATTGGTATTGATACCCCCGATCACTTTATTGACGAGCTGGTGGCGTCGGGTTTTGAGCGCAAAAAGCAGGTTAAATTAGCTAACCTGGAAGATGTGTTCATCAACCTTACCGGCAAAGAATGGCGGGAAGGGTAGAACCTCACCCAACCCTCTCCAAAGGAGAGGGCTTTATAATAGTTTTTTGATTAAACAAGAAATGCTTTGCCTCCTTCTCCTTTGGAGGGCCGGGGTGGGGCTAAACAACCGAACTAATGAACCAACCATACAGTAATACAAAAGCAACCCTGGCCATTGCCAAAGCCAGTTTCAGGTCAATATTGCGCAGCCCTTCGGCGGTGGTGTTTACACTGGCTTTTCCGCTAATATTTATCATTGTTTTTGCCAATATTGGCGGTGGCGGTGTTACCGTTGATGTGGGTGTTGCCAGAGGCAGTGATACCATCAGCCCTGTATACAAGGCGCTTAAAAATGTAAAGGTGGTAAACCTGGTGCAGGATCAATCAGCCGAAGAGATGAATACGAACCTGTCAAAAGGGAGCCTTGACGCCATTATCAATATACAAAAAAACAACAGTCATCCTCCATTTACTATTAATGTAGAATATACTAAAGCTTCGGCCGAAAAGGGGAATATACTGCGATCGGTACTGAGCAATATATACTATAATATAAATAACAATGCGCTGAAAGGCACGCCGCCGGTAGCTGAGATCAGGGAAAGTACTATACAGGGGCGCGAGTATAAATACATTGATTTTATACTGCCGGGGCAATTGGGTTTTTCGTTGTTAAGCAGTGGTGTTTTTGGCACCGCTTTCGTGTTTTTGAGCCTGCGTTTAACGCTGGTTATTAAACGCTTTTTTGCCACGCCGGTTAAGCGTTACAGTATTGTGCTGGGCGAGGCGTTGGCCCGCCTCACGTTCTCGTTGTTAGGTTCGTTGTTTATTATATTGGTTGGTCATTACATGTTTGGCTTTACGCTGATACATGGTATAATTACGGTGCTCAATATGCTGGTGCTCTCCGCCATTGGGCTCATTATATTTATGGGCTTCGGCTTTACCATATCGGGTATAGCTAAAAACGAGAGTACGGTACCTCCCTTATCTAATATTATAACCTTGCCGCAGTTTTTACTGTCGGGCACGTTTTTTTCGGTTACGGCATTTCCGAAATGGCTGCAGGCTATTAGTAATGTACTACCGCTTACACATTTGAATAATGCCATGCGTAAGGTAGCTTTTGAAGGGGCTGGCCTAGGCGATGTTACCCATCAGCTGTTTATATTACTCATCTGGTTTATCATCATTTACGCGGTGGCGGTTAAAACCTTTAAGTGGGAATAGGGAGTTAATGGGCCTCTAATTTAACCAGGGCATCTTTAGCGTCTTTATTATCCTGTTTTAGTGCAAGAGATCTTTTGTAAATTAAGATAGCTTCTTGTTTTTTACCGGCTTTATCCAATGCTTTGCCATAGCTGTTATACATTTCGGGATTGGTGGGGTTCAATAACAAATTGATTTTATAGGCTTCCAATGCCTTATCGATGTATAAATCACTAAGCAGCTCGTTGGCGATGAAATCCATTTCATGCGCGTTACTCCTGTAATGAGCGGTATCGGCCTGCATTTGAACTAAACGGCTTGCGGCTATATCAGCACCTTTTTCAAACAGGATCTTGGCGTACTTGTCGGCAATAGATATTTTAACTTTTTCCTGTGGCGTATTATCCAAAATACTAATGGCATTTGATGCAGTTATGAAATTTGAACCACTTTGACCATTATCTAAAATAATTACAGTCTGGTTATTTGATAGGTTTCGTATAAATGTGCTTCTTAATCCCTGTATGAATCCATTATGTAAAACAATTTTTTCAGGTGCTTTAATTTTTAATATGTACCATCCTAAACCGTATGAAACTCCGCCGCCGGCTATAACCTCCTGATTGCTGTTTAATACGGTTGGTTTAAATGCCTCATCGAGTATTTTAGAATTTACAAGTTTGTTGTTATATAATGCCTGGTCAAACTTTAACAAATCGGTTGTTGTGCTGATAACATTTCCTTCTCCCCAAAATATAGTATAGTTTACGTATATGTTTGCTACATCCGGAATAGAATCTGCAAGCTTAAAATGCGGGTAATAATGTTTGGGGTAAAGATAGCGATGGGTAACATTAATTTTTTGTGGTAGTTGGGGGCTGCTCAGGTAGGTTTCGGTCATGCCGGCGGGAATAAAAATGTATTTCTTCAGATAAGCATCAAATGGCATACCGGATGCTTTTTCAACCAGTAATGCCAGCAAATTATAGTTGATATTTGAGTAGCTGAATTTATCGCCGGGTTTAAAGGCTAATGGTTTAGGGTATTGTTGTAAGGCAGGTATAATATCGTGATAGCTGAATTTTTTTTGAGGCTGTACTTTTAAAACAGTATCAAAGATATCCTCCTTATCCCGCGGCAACCCCGAGGTATGAGAAAGTAAATTCCTGACTGTAATATCGGGATATGGAAATTGTGCAAAGTATTTTTTGAACGGTTTATCTAACCTGATCTTGTTTTTTTGAACCAATTGCAAAATAGCTGTTGATGTGATGGTTTTTGATACCGAGGCAAGAAAAAAGGCCGAATGATCGGTATTTAATACCTTATTGGGGATGTCTGCATAACCGAATGACTTTTTGTAGATCACCTGGCCGTGATCAGCTACCAATACATTGCCGTTGAGCTGGCCGGCATCAAACTGGCCATTAAACAGGCTGTCCAGTCGTTTAAAGGTGTCTTGCGCATTTGCGTAACTATAAATAACTACTGTTAGGATAAGGAGAAGAAGCTTTTTCATGGTACTGATAAGACTTGTTTGGCATTATCAACGTGACAGCGACTGATGAATAAATTTCACTTCCGAATATGTTTATTTGTAAAATATTCAGCATTTAAACGGCTATGAAAAACAGCAACAGGATTTTGCCTGTAATAGTTATATCTCAATTTTTTTGCACCTCGTTATGGTTTGCCGGTAATGCTATTATTGCAGATATTGCCCGGCAGCTGCACCTTGAACCTGCTTACCTGGCCTACCTCACCAGCGCGGTTCAATCCGGGTTTATTTTGGGGACTTTAGTTTTTGCTGTGTTGAGTATTGCCGATAGGTTTTCGCCTTCGCTTGTTTTTTTAGCCTGCGCGGTTATCGCCGCTGTTATTAACCTGGGGGTGAGCATTCAGGGAATCAATTCATCAACGCTGCTGTTACTCCGTTTTATGACAGGTTTCTTCCTGGCCGGAATTTATCCGGTAGGTATGAAAATAGCGTCAGATCATTACCAGCAGGGGCTCGGGAAATCATTAGGGTATTTGGTTGGCGCGCTTGTTTTGGGCACAGCTTTTCCTCATTTGCTAAAAAGTCTGATGGCGGCTTTGCCATGGCGCTATGTTGTTTTTTCAACTTCGGCGCTTTCTGTGGTGGGTGGTTTAGCTATGTTTTTGATGGTGCCCGATGGCCCTTACCGCAAACCGGGGCAGAAACTGAATTTAAATGGGTTTTTACAAAGCTTTCGCGATAGCAAATTCCGGGGAGCGGCGTTTGGGTATTTTGGGCATATGTGGGAGCTGTATGCTTTTTGGGTGTTTGTACCTGTAATGCTTACGGCATATAAAAACCGTCATCCGGGTACAGTTATTAATGTATCCTTACTATCATTCCTGATCATTGTTGCCGGGAGTGTTTCCTGTGTTTTCAGTGGATTGATTTCAAGGCGTTTGGGCACAAAGAGAATGGCAGTTATCGCATTATCATTATCCTGTTTTTGCTGTTTGGTTTCACCGTTATTGTTATTTAATAATTCTGTAGTTGCCTTTATTGCTTTCCTGTTTATATGGAGTATGGCGGTAATAGCCGATTCGCCCATGTTTTCCACCCTGGTTGCGCAATATGCACCTGAACGTTCAAAAGGAACGGCGCTCACTATTGTGAACTGTATTGGGTTTTCAATCACCATCATCAGCATACAATTGATCAATGCGTTACGAAACGAAGGTAATGCGCAATGTATTTATATACTGCTGGCCGTAGGGCCGCTGTTGGGGTTACTTGCACTGTTTAAAAAAAAGCAACAGGCTATTATTAATAGTTAGTCAGCAGTTGCCTGAAATAGCATTTTCTGTCAACTTAATACTTTGATTAATTAACATTAATATAACATTAACTGTGTTAATATTAACATTTAGGTAATATTAAGGAAATAATTTTGCGTCATTAACCTTAAAAGTGATGTTTAAAGCCCCTGTTAGTATAATCTTTACTCTTGTTTTATTAATTGTATGTTCATTTAGTGTTAAGGCTCAGGATTCCAAAATTGGCACCTGGGGTATAGCCACCGTAGTATTACCCGGGGATAGCAGTCATAAATGGGGCGGTTATTCTGAATTTCAGATCCGTACCAATGGCCCTATTTCGCAATTTCAGTATTACGAAGCCAAGGCCGGTGTAAGTTACGATCTGGATAAAAACTTCATTGCCCTTTTAGGTACCGGCACTTACCATACTTATGATTATACCGATGTAAATGCTGGTCCCGTAACCAACGAATTCAGGCTGTGGGAGCAGATGACTGTTAACCAGTTTCTGTACCGGATAAAATTTGAACATCGTTACCGGGTAGAACAGCGTTTTGTAAATGGCGATTACCGTAACCGGTTCAGGTACCGCTTAAATATGTTCATACCATTAAATAACACCAAGATTGTGGCTAAAACCTGGTTCCTGTCGCTTTTTGACGAGGTGTTTTTTAATAATAAGGCTCCGAATTTTGAGCGAAACAGGGTTTCGGCGGCATTAGGTTATCAATTTAGTAAGAAATGGATAGCACAAGCCGGCTGGATTAACCAGCGAAACTACGCTGCAACCACAAGTAGTGGTAAAAATAACATTATGCTTATGTTAATGTATCGTATAAATCGGAAAAATGGAGTTCAAAGAGAGCTTTTGCCAACAACTACCGATTAAGAATCATAACAAATACAAAATTTCAATTGTGATTTCTTGATTTTGCTATTAACTTAGCCCGCGGTTTACAAATTACAAATATCTGACAATAAACTATGAGCTTAATAATTGACGTACATGCCCGCCAGATCTTAGATTCGCGTGGTAACCCTACCATTGAGGTAGAGGTATTAACAGAAAACGGTGCTTTCGGCAGGGCTGCTGTACCATCAGGTGCATCAACCGGTGTTCACGAAGCCGTTGAACTTCGCGACAACGATAAAACAAAATACATGGGTAAAGGTGTGTTAAAAGCCGTTGCCAACGTAAATGATATTTTAGCTCCTGAATTAAAAGGTATTGACGTGTTTGATCAAAATGCTATCGACGCGTTAATGATTGAAATTGATGGTACCGAAAACAAAGGTAAATTAGGTGCTAACGCTATATTAGGTGTTTCTTTAGCTGTAGCTAAAGCTGCTGCGCAAGAAAGCCGCCAGCCATTATACCGCTACATTGGTGGTGTAAATGCAAACACTTTGCCTATCCCAATGATGAACATCATCAACGGTGGTTCACACTCTGATGCCCCTATCGCTTTCCAGGAATTTATGATTATGCCGGTTGGCGCTCCTTCTTTTTCTGAAGCATTACGCTGGGGTACTGAAGTATTTCATAACCTGAAAAAAATTCTGCATGACCGTGGCCTTTCTACCGCAGTAGGTGACGAAGGTGGTTTTGCTCCAACTTTTGAAGGAACTGAAGATGCAGTTGAAACCATTTTAAAAGCAATTGAAAAAGCTGGTTACAAACCAGGCGAAGATATTTATATCGCGTTTGATTGTGCTGCCTCTGAGTTTTACAAAGATGGCAAATACGATTACACTAAATTTGAAGGCGATAAAGGTGCTATCCGCACCAGCGCTGAGCAGGCAGATTACCTTGCTGAATTAGCAGCTAAATATCCTGTGATCTCTATCGAGGATGGTATGGCTGAGGATGATTGGGATGGCTGGAAAATTTTAACTGATAAAATTGGTAAAAACGTACAGTTAGTAGGTGACGATTTGTTTGTAACCAACACCAAACGTTTACAAAGAGGTGTTAGCGAAGGTATTGCTAACTCAATCCTGGTAAAAGTTAACCAAATTGGTTCATTAACTGAAACTATCAACGCGGTAACTTTAGCGCAAACTAATGGCTTTACTTCGGTAATGAGCCACCGTTCTGGCGAAACTGAAGATGCAACCATTGCTGATTTGGCTGTAGCATTAAATTGCGGTCAGATCAAAACCGGTTCGGCTTCACGTTCAGACAGGATCGCTAAATACAACCAGTTATTACGTATTGAAGAAGAATTAGGCAGCAATGCAAAATTCATCGGTAAGGATTTCAAATTCTTAAAAAAATAATAAAAACTCATTAAAGAGCCATCTGCTTAAAACAGGTGGCTCTTTTTTAATTGAAACAAATGGGCAACGTTAAACAGCCGGAATGGTTAAAGCGCGAAATTCAATACTTTGATAAGGCCGACGATTCTTTAGCCGGGCAGGTTGACCTTGCACCTATTGAACTTTCTATCCTCCAGAATTATTACGAAGTTGATTCGGAAGATCCGCTGTTCGACATGTATCAGATTGAACCAGTAGACGCCACTTTCTTAAAACCATACACTACCTTGGAGTTTGATTTTGAAAAGTATGATTACTGGCTGGCCGCCTATACCGACAACTGGGAGCAAACCAAACGCGATAAAGGCTTCATGGGCGAATATCCACCGCCAAAGCAATAAGTTTGGCATATACACACTGATAATTAAACTGTTGCCACTGCGTTATTGTACCATAATAATTTATAAAACATATATTAATGAACAGAAAAGGGATTTTGAGGGGCCTGGTGATACTGGTTATCCTGATAGTTGATATTGGGCTTGATCAGCTTTCAAAAATATATGTACGCAGCCATTTTAATTTTTACGAGGTGCTGTTGCCCTTTAAATCTGAACATTTTCAACTGGTACGTACTGAAAACACAGGAGCTTTTTTGAGCCTGGGCGATTCATTGGGTAATCCATGGCGCTTTATACTGCTTACCCTGCTACCTGCAGGCGTATTACTGTTTGGATTGTTATATGTACTGTTAAAAACCAATTTGAATAAATTAAGTGCGCTGGGCATAACACTGGTGCTTGCTGGTGGTTTCGGCAACCTTTACGACAGATGGGTATACCACAGCGTAACGGATTTTATGTTCATTAAATTTAGCTGGGCCCAAACCGGCGTATTTAATGTGGCCGATATGTCTATCATGGCAGGTGTAGGCATTTTACTCGTACAATCATTTATTAAAGACCGCGAGCTTAAAAACAAAAAGCAGGCTGGTGAGGAAGAAAAGGTAAAGGCTTAGTTTTCTATCTTTTTTAACATACATCCCCTTGTCATCCTGAGGAACGAAGGATCTATTCTTTAGTGAGATAAATCTCTTGTTTATTTCATTAGAAACAACGCTTGTCATCCTGAGCTCATCGAAGGATCGCGCGCAGATACCCTTTGCCCACCATGCTCCGAAAGGTTCAACATGACCCTGGTAGGTACATAAAAACTCCCCACATGTGCATCTGATATAAAAAGTGTATCTTTGCAAAAAAAATATTTAATAGCCTCTACGGTTTTAATCACCGGAAAACTCGTCATGGGCGCTTATGCTTTTTGGCGATAGCACCATACACATTACAATCATTACATGTCATTCGAAAATTTAAAATTAATTGAGCCCTTACTCAAGGCCTTAAAAACTGAGGGATATACCACACCAACACCAATACAGGCACAAGCCATCCCTATTATATTACAGCACCAGGATTTACTGGGCTGCGCGCAAACAGGTACCGGTAAAACCGCTGCTTTCGCCCTGCCTATTTTGCATTTATTGCACCAGGACAGGATAGCGCACAAAGAGCAAAAAACCATTAAAGCCCTTATATTAACCCCAACCCGTGAGCTGGCTATACAAATTGCAGAAAGCTTTACGGCTTATGGTAAACATACCGGGTTAAAAAACCTGGTTATTTTTGGCGGTGTATCACAAAATCCACAGGTTGATGCCTTAAGGCGCGGTGTGGATATTTTGATAGCAACTCCGGGCCGTTTACTCGATTTGATGAACCAGCGTTTTGTTCACCTGGAGCATGTGAAAATGCTGGTGCTTGATGAGGCCGACCGTATGCTGGACATGGGCTTTGTACATGATGTTAAAAAGATCATTGCAAAAGTGCCTGCAAAAAGGCAAACCCTGTTTTTTTCGGCTACTATGCCTAAGGAAATACAGCAACTGGCCGATACTATACTGACCAATCCCGAAAAGATTGAAGTTACCCCGGTATCATCAACTGCCGATACTATACAACAATCTTTGTTTTATGTAGATAAGAACGATAAAAAGTCGTTACTGATCCATATATTAAAAGATAAGAATATTAAAACCGCGCTGGTATTTACCCGTACCAAACATGGCGCAGATAAAGTGGTAAAAGATTTGACCCGCGTTGGCATCACCGCCGAAGCCATACACGGAAATAAATCGCAAAATGCGCGTCAGCGGGCTTTAACCAACTTTAAAAACCGTACTACACGTGTTTTAATAGCTACAGATATTGCCGCCCGCGGTATTGATATTGATGAGCTTACACACGTTATTAACTACGAGATACCAAACATCCCCGAAACATATGTACACCGTATTGGCCGTACAGGCAGGGCCGGTGCAAACGGTATAGCGCTTTCTTTTTGCGACGAGGAAGAGATAGAGTTTTTAAAAGATATACACAAACTGATAGCCAAAGAGATCCCGGTAGAAGAAGCGCATCCTTACCCGCTTAGCCCGGTTGCTATAGCAGCGGGTATGAATGCTAAAAAAGGAACGGCTAATGCCAAGCTGCGTAAAAGCTCACCTTCGGGCAGAGGCGGTGGCGGTCACAGGCGTGGTGGTAAACCAGGTGGTAATCGTGCCGGTGCCGGTAACAAATCAGGCGGCGGCGGTAAGGCCGGCGGTGGTAGCGGTATGAGCGGGGCAAGCCGCTCATCTGGCGGAAACAGGCATTAACAGCTTATTTAGATAATAAAACAGAAAAGCAACACCTTATGGATGTTGCTTTTCTGTTTTATATATCTTTTATGGGATGACCCATCTGTATGTTTAACCTTTTAAGGGGATTCCATCACTACTTTTGGGGATAGGAAACCGGGTTTCATGACGGCATTTTTGTAGCATCAAGTGCACATAACAAAGCAACTGCACATAAATGCTACTACAATGGAAAAACAAATTAAGGAACAACTGTCAGGAAAGAAAATTTTATTTGCATCGGCCGCAGCCGACGGACATTTTAATCCGCTTACAGGGTTAGCAAAATATTTACAGGATGCGGGTTGCGATGTGCGCTGGTTTACTTCTAATATATTTGCCGAAAAATTAAGAAAATTAAATATTCCCCTTTATCCATATGATAAAACGGCCGATATTTTGGCTGAACATCCCGACCTGGATAATTTCAGAGAAAGAGGATCAATCACCGATCCGATTGAAAAACTGAATTTCGATTTTATCAATATTTTTATCGAACGGTCGCCGGAGTATTATGCCGATATACAGGCTATATATGAGGATTTTCCCTTTGAATTGATGATAGCGGAAAGTGTGTTTACTGTTATTCCTTTTGTTAGGGCTAAAATGAATATACCAGTATTATCAATAGGTATAGTGCCTTTGCCAGAACAATCTGTTGAGCTTGGTCCTTATGGTATGGCCCTGCCACCTGCTGCAAACCATGAAATGCGTGCTGAATATGCTAAATTGAATGATCTGGCCTTAAATACACTATTTAAACAATCTGTTGATACATATGATGGTATCCTAAACGAGTATGGCATTGAACATGAACGATCACTGTTTCCCGACTTACTTATCAAACATTCAAGTTTATACCTGCAAATAGGTACGCCGGCTTTTGAATATGAGCGTAGCGATATGGGTAATAACGTGCGTTTTATAGGCGCGTTGTTACCTTACCAGGCGGGTGCGCAAAAGGCTTCACCCTGGTTTGATGAACGCGTTACTCAATATAAAAAAATTGTACTGGTAACTCAGGGTACTGTTGAAAAAGATACCCGTAAGTTAACAGAACCAACACTTGAGGCATTTAAAGATACCGATGTATTAGTTATAGCTACTACAGCTGGCAGTAATACAGCCAAACTGCAGGAAAAATATAGCACGTCAAAAAATGTCATTATTGAAGATTATATACCTTTTAACGAGATAATGCCATATGCAAGCGTATATGTTACCAACGGCGGATATGGTGGCGCGTTATTAAGTATAAACAACAAATTGCCTATGGTAGCCGCAGGTTTACATGAAGGGAAAAGTGAAATTTGTGCCCGTATAGGTCATTTTAATTATGGCATTAACTTAAATACCGAAGTGCCGGAATCTGCAGCAATACGTGAGGCCGCGGAGGAAGTGATGAGCAATGAGCTGTATAAAAATAATATAACCAAGCTTTATCATGAAATGAACAGCTATAACTCGCTTGAGTTATGTGCAAATTATGCCCTGGAATTGTTGAATGCGGAGGTTGTAACTAATATTAATGAATAAGGTGAAGGTATCCTGCCGATGCATTTAAAACATACCTTGAACACTCCCGTTACTGATTATTGTACCGGGAGTGTTTTTTATTTCGGAAACAAAACTTCGTTGTTAATAAGTTAATAAGCATATTTGTGGCTCTCAAAAAATTTAAATAGCTTTAAATGAAATTCAAAGAGCCCATATCAATGAAACGCCTTATTGACCTTTTAAAAAATAAATTTTTTTTGGTTACCCTGGCCTTTTTAGTGTGGATGATATTCTTCGACAGGAACGACCTGTTTTCTCAATACGAATATCGCCGCCAGGTAAATAAGCTTAAAGCCGAACGCGATTTTTATAAAGCCGAAACCGACCAGGTAAATAAAGAACTTGATGAACTAAACTCAAACCCTAAGCAACTCGAAAAATTTGCCCGTGAAAAATACCTCATGAAAAAAGATAATGAGGACGTTTTTGTAATCGTTCACGAGAAAAAGGATAAGTAGCTTTAAAGAATCAGGAAAGAAGATATGAAAAGCGATGGGTTAGCTCATCGCTTTTTTTTGTAGGTTGAATCATGCAACACCGACCTCTGCGGGCTCTAATAATTTATCTTGTTTCCATTTTTGCAGTATTTTGTCCCGTATTTTTAATGATGGTTTTTCAATGGTATATCTTAAAATTACGGCACCTGCAATGGCGATGCTGATACAGGAGATCATCATCAGATTGCCGTTTTTATCAATACCAGCTTTTTGGAGTATCATTTGACTGAGGTGGATCAGTAATTTATGGGAGAGGTACAAACCATAAGATAACGTTGCCAATTGAGTAGTAATAACCGATTTGAATTTGTAAAGGAAATTAGCAGGACATACTATGGCAGCCACAATAACTCCATAGCCCAAAGCAATCAGTGGGAATCCCCAAAGGGCAGTCATAAAAGTATCTTCGGGAGTGCAAACAAACCATGCGGCTATTAAAATTGCCAATCCTAATAGCATCAATATATTACTGTACCTGTTTATTGCTTCTTTTACACGCGGGTAAAAAGTGTAAGCCCCCGCAATACTAACACCAACAAGCAGTCCGTCTAACCGGTTATAAGTAGGATAGTAAATAAACTCGGTCCATGTGGCACCAAATTGCTCTGCGGATAATTCAGGTTCAACAAAATAATGCCAGCTGGCGTATCTGAAAATAAAACCAAGAATGAATAAAGCCGGAAGAATGTAAATAGTCTTTTTACCTGCTTTAAAGTGATTGAGCAATAAAAATGTTAAGGGTAATATTAAATAAAACTGTTCTTCCACACATAACGACCATGCATGGGTAAAAGTCCCTGTAGTTTTTAAATCTAACCCGAAATTAAGTGTGAAGGTCAAGTATTTCCATATGGAAGCTAAATGCTCCCGTTCGCGCAAAAATGGAATAAATACATATAAACAAAGCATAGCCAGGTAAGGTGGAATTATCCGGAAAAAGCGCTTGGCAAAAAACTCCCTTAAAGAAATCGGCTTCCCTTTTTTTATAGCATCAAAAAGCTGACCAGCAATCAGAAAACCACTTAAAACAAAAAATAGATCAACACCCGTCCACCCAAAATTTCCTACCCTGTTTACCCAATCAGGGTGGCCAAATAGTTGATAGTGAAATAACAAAACATAGGTAATGGCCAGGGCTCTTAGATGATCTAACCCGTGTAGTTTATGTTTTTCAGATGTGCTGGATGTAACCGGGGGCATAGGTTGATTTATGATTTTGATTATTCGCTTTAAGATACCCTTCCCTGCACCTTCCCGGTGGGAGGGAATAGCACTTGGTTCGGGTTTCCTTTAGTGCTTTTACCTTATACTTCGCCTTCACGTTTCCTCAAAAACCACTCGCCGGTGAGTAGTAAAAGAATGAGAACAAACAGCCATTTTACATCAATAATATCGCTGTAATGTTTGTCTTCATAAACCACGGTTTTAATATTGTCGTTTTTGCGGATCATATTTGCCAGTTGATTGAGCTGAGCAGGATACAGCATTTGACCACCGCTTTGTTTGGCTATATTGTTGAGCAAAGTATGGTTTGCTGCGCTTTGCCGGGTTTCCAGGTTAAGCGGTTTTACAGTTAATAGCCCCACGGCTTTAAATGACTGTTTGCCGTTTTGAGTGGTTGCCGTGTAGGTGTATTCGCCAACGGGCAAGGTGCCGGCATCAAGCTCATAGCTTTGCTCCCTGCGTGTAAATAAAAAGCTGTAGTTTTTTCCGGCCTCGTTTTTTAAATCTATTTTAACATCAGGTGTGTTGATCAGTTCCAGGGCGTCATTATACAGTTCGGCGTTGAGTATCACATTTTCGCCCTCATCAAAAACATTCCGGGCAGGGTATACACGGAAACGCTGGCGGTTGGCATTGGCAGTTAAATACTGTACGGTTTGGCTCAGCAGTTCGTTGGTGGCGTTGCGGTTGCCATAGTTTTGGTATTCGGCCAGTTGCCAGCGCCAAAGGCCCTCGCCGGTTAAAATGGCTATTCGCCGGCCTGCATCATCGGCAAAGGCCAGTAATGGGTAGGTTGTGCTAACTGTGCCTATTTTTTGTTTAAGTAAAACAGCAGTATTGGTTGCTGTGGTGTAACTGCCAAACGGAGCAAGGAGGGGAGGTAGCGTAGCAATTTTTTTTCGGGATGAATCAGACAAGGTAAAGGCAGCAAAGCCGGCATCGGGCAACGCAAATACTTCCTGCGATTCCGTACGGCCGGCACTGATCTTTATATTGTTTTGCGCTATGTTAAAGGCCTGCAAATCTGTTTGCGAACCTAATATATACCAAACAGGTGTTTTACTTTTATCTATAAAGCTTTTTAGCGGCGCTGAAATACCAGCTGGCATCTGATAAAGAACAATCAGGCTATAATCGGCCAATTTAATACTACCTAAATCAGTAAGCAGGCTGGTTTTTACTTCAAAGTTTTTATTGGTTTCAATAGCCTGTTTAATAACGGTAATATCAGGGTGAGGGCTTTGGTACAGTACCAAAACTTTTTGACGGGCATCCAGTACATCTACATAAATAATTTCGGTATTGTTTTGGGTGGATAGTTCGTTTTTTACAGGGGCAATATTGATGTTATATTTACGCAAGCCCTTTTTGTCGGCTGTAAGTTTGATGGGTATCACCTTCTTAAAATCGGCAGCTGTTACGGGGATGGTCTGGGTAAAAACCTGCCGTCCATTGGTAGCTACTGTCAATCGCAGGTTTTCGCCTTTGCTTTGATAAGCCTCGACTAAAACCTCAATTTCAAAATCGTTACCTAAAAAGGCCGTTTTATTGTAGTTTACATTGCCTATCAGCAGGTCGCGTTTGGCGGTGGTATCGCCCAGGGCAATTGTGTAAATACTGGTTTTAATATTTTTAGCCTCATACTGCGGGTCGTTACCTTGGTTGTACAAACCATCTGTAGCCAAAATAAGCGCGCCAATGTTTTGGTTTACAAAACGGTTGTTAAGCTGGTGCAGTGCATTGGAAATATCGGTTTGTTTGCCATCGAATTTGGCGGAAAGACCATTACCCAGGTCTTTGCTAAAGTTAAATTCCTGTACATCGTATTGGTCGCCCAGCTCCTGTTTTAATTTGGTGAGGTCACTTATAAATTTACCCTCATTAAAGCCAGGAGCTTTAAAGGTATTGATGGATGCAGAATTATCTTGCGCAATTAATACCAAAGGTTTTTGAGGCGTGTATTTTACCGATTTTACCAACGGTGAAACCAGTAGCAGCGCGATTAGAAAAACCACCAACGTTCTGATAGCGGCCAGTCCTAACCGGAGATTTTTACCCAGGTTTACCGGTTGGCGGTATAAAAGCCAGGCGTAAAGTATACCCAATATAAGGCATACAGGCACCCACCATCCAGAAACAGAGCCCCAGGTTATTGAAAACATATTTATTATACGTTGTAAGTATTACGCAACACGTTTTACGTTCACCTGCAAAATGCGAAATTATTGTGAAATAGGAGGGTAATAAGTTTATTGTTTTGTAATTGATACAAAACCAACAAAAGCCGGCAATCGCCGGCCTTTGTGATAGGAGTTTCGTCATGCCGAATTTATTTCGGCATCCCACATACATGGTTTTTGACTTTTTAATTTTGAATTTTGACTTACAATTAAAGCATTCCACCATCAACCGGAATTACTTGTCCGGTAATGTAAGCAGCCATATCTGATGCTAGAAAAACACAGGCGTTAGCTACATCTTCAGATTCGCCTGCACGTTTAAGCGGAATAGCGGCTGCCCAGCCTTCAACAACCTTAGGGTCTAATACTTCGGTCATTTCGGTTTTGATAAAACCAGGAGCAACCACGTTGGTGCGTATGTTACGTGAGCCAAGCTCTTTAGCCACCGATTTGGAGAAACCAATAATACCGGCTTTTGAAGCCGCGTAGTTGGCCTGCCCTGCATTACCCTGTACACCCACTACCGAACTCATGTTGATAAACACACCCTGGCGGTTCTTCATCATAATTTTTGATGCCGCTTTGGTAACATTAAATATAGATTTCAGGTTAACTTCTAAAACCGAGTCCCAGTTTTCTTCGGTCATACGCATTAGCAAACCATCTTTGGTTATGCCTGCGTTATTTACTACAATATGTAAAGTGCCAAAATCGGCAACAATGTCGTTGATTAGTTTTTCGGCCTCGTCAAATTTTGATGCATCAGAACGGTAACCTTTTACTTTAGTACCAAAGCTTTGCAGCTCCTGCTCCAGTGCCAGGCCTTTTTCTACCGATGACAGATAGGTAAATGCCACATTAGCGCCGTGTTCGGCAAATTTTTCTGCTATTTTACGGCCTATACCTTTTGACGCACCGGTAATAAGCGCTGTTTTTCCTTCTAATAATTTCATAAATTGAGTATATGATTTCGGGCGGTGAAGTTAGGGAATTTAGTCGGAAAGTTGATAAAGTCCGGAAGTCGGTAAAGTCAGTTAGTCCGGAAGTTATCTTCAATAATTATGAAATTTAAACTTTCCGACTTACAGACTTCCCTGACTTCCCAACTTCTCTGACTTTCTGCCTTTTCCGACTTCCGGACTATAAAAAATATCACTACCTTTGCGGCTCAAAAAAACACCCGTACATGAGCCAGTCTGTTCAAATAAAAAATGCTCTGATTTCTGTTTATTACAAGGATAATTTAGAGCCCATCATTCATGAGTTAAACCGCCTTGGTGTTAATATCTATTCAACCGGTGGTACCGAAACTTTTATCCGTAACTTAGGTGTTGATGTTATCCCGGTTGAGGATCTTACATCATACCCATCTATTTTAGGCGGTCGTGTTAAAACGCTGCATCCTAAGGTGTTTGGTGGTATTTTAACCCGCAGAGGTTTTGGCAGTGATGAAGAGCAGATTGCGCAGTATGAGATACCGGAGATCGA